>OGGJ01000976.1_pt1 | contig 26712 bp, 16 predicted proteins | sample 1571071 | NCBI WGS metagenome assembly OGGJ01 (sample SAMEA2581954, study PRJEB24529) | metagenome | biome: Human gut stool | place: China | collected 2011
GATCAGCGTCAGACCCTTGTAGGCGGCGAATACGCCCGCCTCCACCTCCGCTTTGGATGCGGGGAAGGTCAATGCGTTCGGGCCGTTGAGATAGCTCTTGTCGAGCGAGCAGCCTGCGGCGAGGAGTCCGCACAGCGCTGCACCTAATATGATCTTTTTCATGGTTGGTTTCCGCATTAGAATTTGAGATCGAGTCCGATCGTGACGAGTTTTACCTGGGGATAGTTGTTCGCCGAACCGAGTTTGACGAGGTCGAAATCGCCGCTGGCGTCGCCGTCGTAACCCACTTCGGGATCGTAACCGTCCCAGAAATTGGGAGCCGTGAAGAGGTTCTGCGCGTTGACGTAGACGTAGGCCGATTTGAGTCCGATCTTGCGCATCCAGCTTTTGGGCAGGTCGTAGCCGAGCTGGATGTTTTTCAGACGCAGGTAGGCGGCGCTCTTCATCCAGAACGACGAGTCGTACCAGTTGTTCTTGTTGGCGCTCGTCAGACGGGGCGTCACGCCGCCGGGATTCGCGGCGCAGGCGAAGTCGATGTGCTCCTTGCGGAACGTACCGCCCTGGTTGCTCGGCATGACGTAGTAGGTGTTCAGATAACCGTCCGTCTTGCCGACGCCCTGGAACAGCATGCTCAGCCGAAGCCCCTTCCAGCCGAAGTCGAGATTGAGACTGTACGTGTAGCGGGGGATCGTGCTGCCGACGATGGTCTTGTCGTTTTCGTCGATCGTGTTGCTGCCGTCGATGTCGGCATAACGGATGTCGCCGATCTGAACCGTCTCCTTGAATTGCGGGCAGTTGGCGTTGACCCAGTCGGCCTCCTCCTGCGTGCGGATGATACCGAGGCTTTCGAGGGCGTAGATGCTGCCGATCGAATAGCCCTCCTGATTGCGCAGTACGCCGCTGGTGGCGGTTTTGCCGCGCATGTAGACGATCTCGTTCTTGACGTCCGAGACGTTGGCCTGTACGCCGAAGGTGAAGTCGCGCCAGCGGTTGTTGTACCCGATGCTGAGTTCCCAGCCGGTGTTGCGTACCTTGCCGGCGTTCTGGTAGGGGGCGTTCAGACCCACGCCGGCCGGAATGTCGAGTTTCATCAGGATGTCGTCGGTGTTCTTGCGGTACCAGTCGGCCGTGATGTTGAGTTTCGAGAAGAGCGTGACGTCGACGCCCACGTCGAGCATCGTCGTGGTCTCCCACTTGATGTCGGGGTTGGCCAGCGTGTTGAGCGTTACGAGCGACGCCGGCGTGCCGTTCATCGAAATATGCCCCAGCGCGAGGTTCGGCGTGGTGGGATAGTAGCTGGCTGCGTCGCCGCCGGCAAGGTTCTGGTTGCCGAGCGTACCCCACGAACCTTTCAGCTTCAACATGTCCAGCCAAGTGATGTCTTTCATGAATTCTTCTTCGGACATCAGCCAGCCTGCACCGATGGAGTAGAAGTTCTGCCACTGGTTGCCGGTGTAGGAGAATGCGGAAGAACCGTCACGACGGAACGAGCCGTTGAACAGGTATCTGCCCTTGTAGTTGTAGAGCACGCGCCCCAGCATGGAGACAGTGCTGCGCTCCCATTGCTTGCTTTCATTGGTGGCTGTCGCCGCATCACCGATGCTGATGTACCATTTGTCGGGATTGTTGGGAATAACCAGTCCCACGCCTTGCGTGCGCTCGCCACCCAGCATTTCCAGTTTATTATAATAGGTGGTGAAACCGGCTGTGGCGGTCAGGCTGTGTTCGCCCCAGCTATTGGTGTAGGTCAGCAGGTAGTCGCTTTGCACTTTGGCTTCGGTCTCTTTGGATTGTCTCACTCCGGTCTTGCCGTTGCCGAGGGTTACGACGTTGCCTTCCACACTGCTGTCGAATACGGTAATGATAGGCGTATAGGTACGGCTGCTGTTGGAGGCGTAGTCCATGGAGTACATCACTTTGAACTGGAAGTTTTTCAGGAAGTCCCATTGGCCGTATACATTGCCCGATGCGCGGTAGTTTTCCGCACGGGTGGTATTGGCTTTCAAGTCCACATCCACCATAGGGTTGTTCATCTGCGCTTTCTGGAAGCCGGGCAGGGTGGTGTACAAGCCGTATTCGGCATTGTATACGGGGGCTACCGGGGCTGCGCGGAGAGCTGTTGCCACACTTTTTGTATCGGCGGGCAGTATGCGTGCGCCGTTGAACTGGAAGCCTACTTTGAAGTTATCCGTAACTTTATAGTCGTTGCTTATGTTCAGTGTGACCTTGCTATACTTCTCGTGCTTGATATTGCCTTGCTCGTAGGCATAACCGGCGCCGAGGTAGAAGCTGTGCCTGGCGGAAGCGCCCGTAATGCTGACATTGTTGTTGGTGATGAATCCGGTCTGGAAGATTTCATCCTGCCAGTCGGTATTGCCCGTCCACGGGGTGAAATCAAATTCGGGATTGCCTTCATTTCTCAACTGTTCGTTGTAGAGTTCCTTGAACCCGGCGGCGTCGACCATTGCAATCTTGTCCGTTACACGCTTGAAGCCGAACGAGCCGTTGATATTGATGCGCGTCTGTCCTTCTTTGGCTTTCTTGGTGGTGATGATGATGACACCGTTGGCGCCGCGCACGCCGAAGATGGCGAGGGACGACGGGTCTTTCAGGATTTCCATGGACTCGATGTCCTGCGGATTGAGGAAGTTGATATTGTCATTGAACAGGCCGTCTACTACATACAGCGGTTTGTAGCCGTTAATGGAGTTTGTACCGCGCACGCGTATTTCAGGGTCTGCTCCTGCCTTGCCGGAATTGATAACCTGTACGCCGGCTATCTTTCCCTGCAGGGCGGCTACGGGGTTGACTACGGGTTTGTTGGCAATCTCATCGCCTTTTATGTTGGTGATAGACCCGGTGAGGTCGCGTTTCTTGGCGCTGCCGTACCCGATGACGACCGTTTCGGCAAGCATCTGTGAATCGTCGTTCATCTGCACGTCGATAACACTCCGGTTGCCTACTTTGACGGCTTGCTTTACCATGCCTACGTAGGAAAACTCCAAAGTGGCTTCGGGCGGTACTTGGATGGAATACTTTCCGTCAACGTCCGTAATGACACCGTTGGAAGTGCCTTGTTGCAGCACGGATGCTCCGATGAGCGGTTCGCCCGTAGCGTCGGTCACCGTACCGGTCACTGTCTTGTTTTGAGAGAAACCGGGGATTGCCGTAAGGAGCAAACATGCTATCAGAAACAGATTTTTCAGCCAAAAGGCTCTCTTCATAGGAAGTTTAGGTTTTTTCTTCATTGCATAAATTTTTAGTGGATAACTAACTTGATTGTCTCCTCTGAAACAATCGGAATGCAAAAAAGATTTGGGCGTTTTGTATATCTCCGGTTTTTAACATAATCCGGAAGGCTTCTGCGGGCGCTTCGCAGTCCCTTGTATCTAAAAAGAAAAAAGAAGATGTATCCGATACATCTTCTTTTTTGTCTTTTATAAGGTAATCAGTGCGGGTGATAGGACTCGAACCTACACGCCTCCTAAGTCTGGCGCGGCTGCCAATTACGCCACACCCGCAAGGGATTTTCCCGTTAAGCGGTGCAAAGATAAGAAGTTTTCTTGGTTTTACAAGTAAAAGTTCAAAGAAAGTTATTCGCTGACTGCCGGAGTCCATTCCCCTTTAAGGAAAGCCCGGGCTTTTTCGATGATAGTGTCTATATGCTTTGTTTCATCCGCTTCATCCATATTGACTTTGATGTCGGGTTCTATTCCCCATTCTATCTGCTCCATGTCGGCGTTGAAATGTGGGCTGGCGGAGAAGCGTACTGTCCATCCGTTAGGCAGTTCGGAAGTGAAAGGCATGCCGGAGCCGCCACCGGTTTTGTCACCCATGATAGTGACATTGGGCAGACAGCTCATCTGATTGACGAAATCGTTGGTTGCGCTGTAGGAGCGGCGGTTGGTCAGCACTACTGTTTTCTTTTGCCAGCGTATGCTGTTGCTGGGTTCCAGTTCTATGGGGTAGGGCTCGGAGAAATCATTATGTCCCTTGCCGGTTTTGTGGCGTATATACCCGGTCAGCACTTTCTCGTTGGTGAAACGGGCGGCGATGCGTTCGGAGTTGGTTACGTTGCCACCGCCATTGTTGCGTACGTCAATGATAAGTCCGCTGCATGGGGCAAGATAGGAGAGTATCTCATCCAGGTTTCCGTTGCCTATGCCCGAAGAGAAACTCTCGTAACGCATATAGCCGATGTTGTCTTCGAATATCTTGTACTTGATACCTGCGGCAGTGCGGTAGTCGGTACTCGCCTTGCCCAGATAGAAGTCTTCCACAATGTCTTCGCGGAAGTTGCGCGGATAGTCCTGATACCAGGCATCGTAATACGAAACATTGTGGGCGGAAGCTAAGTTTACATGCCCGTCCTGCAGTTCGTTCAGCATGTTTCCCAACACTTCAAACAGGCCTTCGCTACTCATGCTGCCGGTAATCAGCCTGCTGTATTCGTCGTGTATGGCATCCCAGTCTATCTGTTTGTATTCCAGGAAGCAGTACTGCTCGTCGATAATCTTCCAGAGGGTCTCAAAGTTTCCCTGCGGAGAATTGGCAACTTCGTCTTCGCGGATGCAACTGCCCAGCAAAGGAAGCACGGCAATCAGAACCATTATATTTTTCAGAAACCTTACCATCTTGTCATTCTTCATTTATCACTCCGCTTCTTTATTTCTTTCTCTTGTTTTTCAATAAATACAGCTCCTTCACGAATCCCACCATGAATACGTGCGAGTAGGTGTGTGTCTTTATATCGTTCACGTGTGACTGCTGCGCGTCCCATATATAAGCGAAACGCATTTTGGCACGTCCCACCGGAAAGTCTGCCGTAAGCATTTGCCGCAGTGACGGCTGGTTGTGCAATGAGGTGAATTTCACCACTCCGCTGCTGTTGCCCAACGAGAAGATTTCGTAATAGGATTGCCCGTAGTGCGGTGAGAACATAACGCCCATTAACGGCAGATTGACCTGGTAGCGCAGTGTCAGCGGATAGTTCTTTATGCGTAAGTTCCAGATGGCCATGCCCGATACGTCCAGATTGATATAGGCGCGTGCCGATGCCGGATTATTGGTATTGCGCAGGTTGTAGACAAAACCGCCGTTCAGGTCGGCAAGACCGCCGGCGAGCAACTTGAAATTGCCTGTAATGGGGAAGTTGTAGTGCAGGCCGTAGTTCCAGTTTGCCAGTGCGGAGAATGTATTGTTGTTATCCGCTTTGTTGCGGGTATATCCCAAATCGGCCTGAAAGAAACTCTGTAGGGAGAGCCTGCCATCCATCCATCTGGTCATGCGCATGCTTTCGCGCGAGACGCGGAAATCAATTCCGGTGTATTCCTGGGGAGACAGATAAGTGTCGAATACATTCGTAAAACCTACGCCGTACATGGTGGCGCGAGTTACGAGGCGGCTCTGTTCCAAACCTTCCGCTGTGGCGGGAAGCTGTGCCTGCATGGCACTGCTGCATAACAGCAGTACCGTACAGATAACCGGTATTATCGGTTTAGGTAGTTTCATGTTCCTTGCTGTCATCATTATCGGAGAACAATTTCATTTGTCCGGTCAGCTCGTCCAGTATGTCGCTTTCACTCTTTCCGTGGTCCGGGTCCAGAATTTCGGGTTCTTCCTCATTCTTGCTTTCCGGGATTTGCGGAGTTTCCGGCTGGCGGGTAGGTTCTAACTCGTTGATAGTTTCCAGCGTATAGGTAGTCAGTCGCTTGCCTTTCGCCTTGAAACCTTTTACGGCGATAAATTCGTCTGCATCGACCACCAGCGGTTCGCGGAATTTGTCATGCCCGCCGAATACGACTTCCAGTCGGGGATAGTATTCATCGGTCAGCAGGATGAGGCGGTTATTCTTGTTTTCGCCCAGGTAGTTCTGCTTGCGGCTGCTTGCTTCAAAGCAGAATCGCTTGATGTACGGATACCCCTGCTGGTCGGCATCATAAAGGACTGCCGTCCACACCTTGTTCGGGTCATATTTCTCCAATACCCGTATATTGTCTTCGTAGTGGTTGTTCACATCGAAATTGCTGGTGTAGAACTCGCCGTTGTTCAGCACTATCAGGATTTGCTCGTCGCTTTGGAACTCACCGAGGTATTCTCCGCGGTTGTCGTAGTTGAGGCGCAGGACATCTTGGTCGAACCATACTTTCCGTCCGCCCAATGTGGAACCGCCGCGCTGCTTCAGGGCTATCTTATGAACCGGGTTACGGGTAAGTATATTACCCATGGCCTGACGTCCTTTGATGTTTATCTGGCTGAAATCTTCTTCAAAGATGATGCGGCGTATGCGCGGATTGGGCTTGAGCGTCACTTTGATGATTTCGGCCTCACCGTTGGGATTGGCTGTGAAATACACGATGCGTGAGTCGGGTGTGCCCTGTGTCACGTCGTATTCGCGGTCGCGCACTACGGAAGTCACGGCGAAACGCTTGATATAATGCGTGCCTTCTTTCCCGTCGCGGTAGACAACGTTGTAGATGGTACGTTTGTCGTTCTTCTTGAAGACATTGGCATAGAGTATATTCTTGCCTACGAATTTCTTGTCTGCTACCGGAGTGATGATGTAACGTCCGTCGCGGAAGAAGATGATAACATCATCGAGGTCGGAGCAGTTGGCTATGAATTCATCTTTCTTCAGGCCGGTACCGATGAAACCCTCTTCGCGGTTGATGTACAGTTTCTCATTGGCTTCCACCACTTTGGTAGAGTCGATGGTGTCGAAGTTGCGTAATTCGGTACGGCGCGGGAAGGCTTTGCCGTATTTCTCTTTCAGCATGCGGAACCAGTCCACCGTATATTCCACGATATTTGCCAGGTGGCGGTCTATCTCCTCGATGTCCGCTTTCATGCGGGCAATCAGCTCTTCTGCCTTGTCGGAGTTGAACTTGAGGATACGCGCCATTTTTATCTCCATCAGCTTGAGGATATCCTCTTTGGACACCTCACGGATAAACGTGGGATAATAAGGTGTCAGACGCTCGTCGATGTGTTCGCAGGCGGCATCCATGTTCTTAGCCTGTTCAAATTCCTTATCCTTGTAGATACGTTCTTCGATGAATATTTTCTCCAGCGATGAGAAGTGCAGGCTTTCCAGTATCTCGTTCCTGCGTATTTCCAGTTCCCGGCGCAATAAGGCCAATGTGTTGTCCACCGACTTCTTCAGTACATCGCTTACGGTGAGGAAGTGCGGTTTCTGCTCGTCGATGACGCAGCAGTTGGGCGAGATGCTGACTTCACAATCCGTAAAGGCGTAAAGTGCATCAATCGTCTTGTCCGATGATACGCCGGGTGCGAGATGGACTAATATCTCCACGCTTCCGGAAGTAAGGTCTTCTACTTTCTTTATCTTGATTTTTCCCTTTTCGCTTGCTTTAACGATAGAATCACAGACACTGGCCACCGTTTTTCCGTAAGGTATCTCGCGGATGACGAGTGTTTTGTTATCCACCTTTTCAATCTTGGCACGTACCCGTACGGCTCCACCGCGTTCACCGTCATTGTACTTCGATACATCAATATTGCCGCCTGTCTGGAAATCGGGATAGAGCTTGAATTCTTCCTTATGCAGGTATTTTACGGATGCGTCGCAAAGTTCATTGAAGTTATGCGGTAATATTTTGGAAGAAAGCCCCACGGCAATACCTTCCACACCCTGTGCCAGCAGCAAGGGGAATTTGACGGGCAGCGTCACCGGTTCCTTGTTTCGTCCGTCGTACGACAGTTTCCATTCGGTTGTTTTGGGGTTGAATACTACATCGAGTGCAAATTTGGAAAGGCGCGCTTCGATGTAACGGGGGGCGGCTGCGCTGTCTCCTGTAAGAATATTCCCCCAGTTTCCCTGGCAGTCGATGAGCAAATCCTTCTGGCCGAGTTGCACCAGTGCGTCACCGATGCTGGCATCACCGTGCGGGTGAAACTGCATGGTGTGTCCCACGATGTTTGCCACCTTGTTATAGCGTCCGTCTTCCATGCGCCGCATGGAGTGCAGGATACGCCGTTGCACGGGTTTCAGTCCGTCCATGATGTGGGGTACGGCACGTTCCAGGATTACGTACGAGGCATAATCCAGGAACCAGTTCTGATACATGCCGCTCAGTTGGTGCTTGACGTTTGCATCATTGGTATCCGCAGGTTTATAATCCGAATGCCCTTCGCTCCCCTTCGGGAGTTCTTTATCCAAATCATCTTTTGTTCCTTCAAAGTCTTCGCTCATATTTGTTCGGGAGTTGTCTATTCATGAATAACCGCCGGTTGGGCAGTTGCAGGCAAAAATACGAAATTTATCGGGAAAACAGGCAAATTGCATTAAAAAAGGAGCAAGGAAGTCGTTTCTGATTTTCTTTATTCGCAATAAAAGTTTATCTTTACAGCCGGTTTGGTATGTACGACACCCGGGTGTTGAACATACCGACACCCGGATGTCGGACATACTGAGACCCGGGTGTCGGATGTGCTGACACCCGGGTGTCGTACATGTTTATAATACTAACGTGAAAAATTAATGGTACTGTCATGACTATACCCTATCTGGTAAGAAAGAAAGCGGACTTATCGTCCGGCAAGAGGAAGGAACAATGGTACGCCGTTCAGAAGAAATTGCAGGAACGCGGCGGAGTGGATTTAACGAAACTGGCGGAACTGCTGTCCAAGCGCAGCCATTTTCCACAGGGGATGATTATGGGTATCCTGTCGGAATTGGGAGATACGATTGAGGATATTCTCAGCATGGGACAGTCGGTGACCATTCCCAACCTGGGGACGTTCCAGACCGCTCTTACCAGCCCCGGGTTTGACCGCCCGGAACAGGTGATGCCCGGCAAGGTGAAGCTCTCACGCGTGTATTTTGTGGCAGACCGCGGGCTGACTGCACGTTTGAAAGAGGTACAACCGTTTAGGATACCTTTCAGTCTGTATGTTCCCGAAAGTCAGTTGACGCCTGCAATGCGGCGGGCGGACAAGAATCAAAAGACGGGCGAAGAATAAGATAAATTAATACCCCCGTTGCCCTACATATAAGATAAATCCCTATCTTTGTGGCGCTTTTTAACTGAACAAAGATTTCAAATTAATTAAGATACAATAAAAAATGGCACAGGAAGACGTTTTTAAGAAACTCGTATCACACTGCAAGGAATACGGATTCGTGTTCCCTTCCAGCGACATCTATGACGGACTGGGAGCCGTATACGATTACGGTCAGATGGGTGTGGAACTGAAAAATAACATCAAACAATACTGGTGGCAGAGCATGGTGCTGCTGCACGAAAACATCGTAGGCATCGACTCGGCTATCTTTATGCACCCTACAATCTGGAAAGCAAGCGGACACGTGGATGCGTTCAACGACCCCTTGATTGATAACCGCGACTCGAAGAAGCGTTATCGTGCCGATGTATTGATTGAAGACCAGCTCGCCAAGTATGACGACAAGATAAACAAGGAAGTGGCGAAGGCCGCCAAGCGTTTCGGTGAGGCTTTCGATGAAGCGCAGTTCCGCAGCACGAACGCCCGCGTACTGGAGCATCAGGCCAAGCGCGACGCTTTGCACGAACGTTTTGCCAAAGCGTTGAACGACAACAATCTTGAAGAGCTTCGCCAGATAATCCTGGACGAAGAAATCGTTTGCCCTATCAGCGGTACGAAGAACTGGACGGAAGTCCGCCAGTTCAACCTGATGTTCACTACCGAAATGGGTTCCACTTCGGAAGGTGCGATGAAGGTTTACCTCCGTCCGGAAACGGCTCAGGGTATTTTTGTGAACTATCTGAACGTGCAGAAGACAGGACGTATGAAGATTCCTTTCGGCATCGCACAAATCGGTAAGGCTTTCCGTAACGAAATCGTTGCGCGCCAGTTCATCTTCCGTATGCGCGAGTTCGAGCAGATGGAAATGCAGTTCTTCGTAAAACCGGGCACTGAGCTCGACTGGTTCAAGACTTGGAAGGAAACCCGTTTGAAATGGCATAAGGCGCTGGGATTCGGCGACGACCATTACCGCTATCACGACCACGACAAACTGGCCCACTATGCAAATGCCGCTACCGACATCGAGTTCCTGATGCCGTTCGGCTTTAAGGAAGTAGAGGGTATCCATAGCCGCACCAACTTCGATTTGTCCCAGCACGAGAAATTCTCCGGCAAGAACATCAAGTACTTTGACCCGGAAACCAATGAAAGCTATACTCCGTACGTTATCGAAACCTCTATCGGCGTAGACCGTATGTTCCTTAGCATCATGTCGGCTTCTTATTGTGAGGAGCAGTTGGAGAACGGAGAAACCCGCGTGGTGCTGAAATTGCCTGCTGCGCTGGCTCCGGTGAAACTGGCGGTTATGCCGCTGGTGAAGAAGGACGGTCTGCCCGAAAAGGCTCGTGAGATTATCAACGACCTGAAGTTCCACTTCCATTGCCAGTACGACGAGAAAGACAGCATCGGCAAGCGCTACCGCCGTCAGGACGCTATCGGTACGCCATACTGTGTAACCGTAGACCACCAGACGTTGGAAGATAACTGCGTAACGCTGCGCAACCGCGATACGATGCAGCAGGAGCGTGTGGCTATCTCCGAACTGAACAATATCATTGCAGACCGCGTAAGCATTACGTCTTTGCTGAAAACGCTGCAATAAGATAAAATGTATTTTGTTTGTCACTGCCGTTCAGAGCGTAGCGAAAAAGCTGTGCCCTGAATGTCGGGAGACAAATGCCGAATAATAGTAATCCCGTAATTTATAATCAGATGAAGAGACCGTTCCTTTTGTTTTTACCCTTCTTGCTGTTCATAGCAGGTGCGTTTGTGGCTTGCGAAGAAGTGGAGGAGGCCGGAAAATATGATAACTGGGTACCGCGTAATGAAGCTTTTATTGATTCCATAAAAGGTAAGACCGGCGATAATATCGTGGCTTCGCTTGAAGATGCCGAAAAGATGGAGATTGGCACGTTGTATGCCATATCCGTGCCGACCAGCGGTACCGGGGTCAATGGTACTTTACGTCCTCAGTATGTGTATTGCAAGAAGTTGTGGAAAACAGATAGCGGGGCATACCCGTTGTTCACGGAAAAGGTAAGCGTTTTCTATCGTGGTACTTTCATTACTGGAGAAGAGTTCGATGGCAATTTTGACGGTTTCGGAGCGACAGACCGCGAAATTCCGTTGCCTTTATCAGATCCCTTGTCCGAAAACTCTCCCGAATCCAAATGGCCTACGGCGTTTAATTCTCCTTCCGAATTTGTGGTATCCAAAGTTATTGCAGGCTGGACATGGGCTTTGCAATATATGCGGGTCGGTGAGCGTTGGATGCTGTATATTCCCTGGCAGAGCGGATATGGTGCAAGCGGTAGTTCATCCGGTGATATTCCCGGTTATACGTCATTGACCTTTGATGTATGTTTGGAAGGAATTGCAGACTGATTGATTGGATATAAAAAACAGAAAAGGTGGTAAAGTTTGTTCTTTATCACCTTTTTCCGTTTATATGCGTGTCATGTGTCTTTTCTAAATCTTTTTCCTGAGGGCTTTCGCCCATATTTTATAGCCTTCTTCTTTCAGGTGTAATCCGTCTGTTGTCAAATCGGCACGTAATACATTGCTTCCTTTCTCGGTGAATAAAGGGAAGAGATTAATGTACGTCAGGCCCTTTTCTTTGGCAAGTGCTTCCAGTTGTTTGTTGATTTCGGGTATCATATTTGTCTTGCCTGCCAGTCTTTTATAACGGCCGAAACTTTCGTTGATAGGAAGCAGGCTTTGCAGGTAAAGCCTGGTGTCGGGAGACTCTTTCCGGATGCGCTCTACCGTCATGCGAATCATACCGGCGATGCTGTCGGCTGTCAGGTCGTGCGAAACATCGTTTACGCCAATAAGCAGGAATAGTTTGGCAGGTTGTCCTGGCAATATCTGGTGCAGGCGGTCGTACACACCCATTACCTCATCGCCGATGATGCCGCGGTTGCGTACGTGCTTGTTGCCAAGGCGGGCGGCCCAGTCACCACCGTTTTCCGTCAGGCTGTTGCCCAGCATGACTATATCTTTGCTGCCGATGGCTGGTTCGTCCATGAACTGGAGAAAACGTTTGTAATAATGGTCCGTATATGTGCGCGGAGCGGGATACAGAGAGGCTGCCACTGCGTTGGCTACCAGTGAGCGCAGGCGTACCACGCTGTGTCCGTCTTCCGGATGCACGGCGTTAGTCAGCAGGATTACAGACGTGTCATTGTCGGGGTCGATTACGACAGATGTACCGGTGTAGCCCGTATGCCCGTAGGTATTCGGACCAAAGAAATCGCCGGCATTGGATGCGTAGGGGCTACATACATCCCAACCCGGTGAGCGGCCCAGATCTGCTGTAGCACGGGGTACGGTGCGCATGGTCTTTACGCCTTGCGGGCTGAGAATGCGATGTCCGTTCCACTCTCCGCCATTTTGCAGGGCGGCGCAAAGTATGGCAATATCTTCGGCGCAGGAGAATACGCCTGCATTGCCGCTGATGCCGCCGTTGAGAATGCGTGCAAGCGGGTCGTGCACCTGTCCGCAAAGAACCTGTCCGTCGGGTTGTTTCTCTGTCGGAGCAATGTTCTCCGGTAGAGGAACGGTATTTATCCACTTGCCGTTCTTGTCGCGTAGGCAAGGGAGATAATCGGTATGCTTCATACCCAGTACGTCGAAGACGTTTTCACGGGCAAAGTCGCGCAAGGATTGTTCGCTGACGGCCTCTATGATGTGTTGCAGGGTGATGAAGTTTAGGCAACTGTACTGAAAGCCGGTTTGCGGCTTGAAATCGCGTTTGCATCCGGCGATGTACTCCATCAGCCCTGCCGGGTTGGGAGAACCGTATTTCTGTTCCAGCTCCGCAGCCGAGGCATAAGGCGGGAGTCCGGAACTGTGTGTCAGCAAATCGGCTATGCGGATTACCTTTTTGTCTTTTCCGTCTTCGCTCTCCCAGTCCTTGAAGTCGGGGATGTAGCGGCTTACAGGGTCGAGCAGGCGTATTTTTCCGCGTTCTGCCAGAATCATGGTGCATACGGCTGTGGATATGGACTTGCTGCAGGATGCCATATCGAAAACGGTATTTACGGTCATAGGTTCCGTGTCCGGATAAATCCGTTTGTTGCCGTATGCCTTCAGATAGGCCATTTTACCGTTACGTACCACTGCAAGTACGGCGCCGGGAATCTCTTTGCCGGCGATGGCCGTTTCAATGGCTTCATCGGCATACATCAGTTTGCGGGAATCCAGTCCCGCCTGTTCGGGAGCTACCCGCTGCAAAGGCTGTGCGGTGGCTGCCTGCAGACCGAACAGAAGTACAAGGATACTGGTAAGTGTTTTCATATTTTGTTTGCTATAAGTGGATTTTCGGACAGAAGAACCGGGTGAGATCTCTGTGTGCTCTGTAGTGAATCTGCCAATTGTCATTCTTTGGCCCGGTAAGCGTCTGCCGCTTTCTTCACCGAGCCGTGCATCAGCAGGAGCGCCTTGGCTTTTCCGTAGTCAAGCCCCAGTTCCTCGACCAGCATACGCGTGCCGCGGTCCACCAGTTTCTTGTTGCTGAGCTGCATATTCACCATCTTGTTGCCTTTCACACGGCCCAACTGTATCATTACGGAAGTGGTAATCATATTCAGAATCATCTTCTGTCCTGTACCCGACTTCATGCGCGAGCTTCCCGTAACGTATTCAGGTCCTACAATCATCTCGATAGGTACATCGGATTCCGCAGCCATTGGCGAATCGGGATTGCTGGTGATGCAAGCCGTCAGGATGCCATGCTCGCGGGCTTCGTGCAGCGCACCGATAACGTAGGGGGTTGTGCCGGATGCTGCTATGCCGATAACCGTATCCTTGTCCGTAATATTGCGTTCTACCAGCTCTTCCCAGCCGCGTTGCATGTCGTCTTCCGCATTTTCCACGGGATTACGTAGGGCGGTGTCTCCGCCGGCTATCAGGCCGATAATCAAGGTAGGCGGCATGCCGAATGTCGGTGGTATTTCAGAAGCGTCAAGTACGCCAAGACGTCCGCTTGTGCCGGCACCCATATAGAAAATGCGTCCGCCTTGTTTCATGCGGGGTACGATTTGTGTTACTAATTTCTCTATTTGCGGTATTGCCTTTTGTACGGCAAGCGCCACTTTCTGATCTTCCCTGTTGATGTCTTCCAGTATTTCACGGACAGACTTCTTTTCCAAGTCGTTGTAGAGCGAAGGTTGCTCTGAGATTTTTACAAACATAAGGCTATTTACGAGTTTACGGTTTACTATTTGCGATTACTTGTGATATTCTATCAGACCTTCCATCGGGCTCTTGATGACCGTACTCAGCCGGATACCCATTTCGCTGGCAGCTTCGGCCAATATCGTCTTGTAATAGAAAGCCACGGAGCCGATAAAGTGTACCTTGCTTTCACGGTAGTTTTCGTACTGCATCACGTTACGTTTGAGGAATGCCTTGAAGCTGTCCGATACCAGCGTGCGTATGCAGGGTTCGTCCAGGTTCTGTGCAAGGAATGGAGAGAGGCTTGCCAGAAAACGGTTGGGGAACGGCTTGCGGTATACACGGTCGATGATGTCGGCGGGTGTCAGGTTGAACTGCGTGAGGAACTTCTCCTTCAGTTCGGGGGTCATCTGGTTTTTCAGAATATCGCCCACCAACAGCTTGCCCAATACGGCGCCGCTGCCTTCATCTCCGAGGATGAATCCCAGTGGAGATACGTTGGATACAATCTGCTTGCCGTCATAGTAGCATGAGTTGGAGCCTGTACCCATGATGCAGGCAATGCCGGCATCGTGCTGGCAAAGTCCGCGGGCTGCCGCCAGCATATCTGTGTTTACTTCCACTTCTCCCTTTACCCGGAGATGCTTGGTGATGGCACGGTGAACCATGGCTATCTTGTCGGGAAATCCGCATCCCGCACCGTAGAAATATACAGCATCCAATGCATCGGTCGTTAACCGGGGCAACAGTGCTGTCGCAATCTCATTACTGATTTCCTCTTCCGATTGAAAGAAAGGGTTGGTTCCTTTCGTAAATATCTGCCGGATGAGTTGTCCGTTCTCTACAACACACCAGTCGGTCTTTGTAGAGCCACTGTCTGCTATTAGAATCATATTATTACTTGTTTTGAGTTTATCCGATTATAGTTTGATATAAATCTTCCGTTTATAGAGTTGGTAGCCGATGCACCAGTTGATGCCGACGAACAGCAACGCATACGCCAGCGAACCGCCGGTTTCGCCGAATACGGGCATTAACAGCACTTTGTACAGAAATCCGTGTATGCTGATGCTACCTTCGCCCCACGGGAAGCAGATGCTGCCGAAGAGAATGCCGAGCACACCGCCCAGCACATACATGAATAAAGGATTGACACCGAACGACTCGAAGAAGAGGCTCCATTTCTTATAGCCTTTCACGTCGATAATCCAGATGAGCAGCGCCAGGAAGCTGGAAGCCAATCCGCAGGTAGCCAGTACGAAGGTAGGCGACCATATTTTCTTGTTGATGGGGCATCCGTAACTCAGCAGGAAGCCGGCGAATGTAAGGATGGTACCGGCTAAAAACAGTTTGATAAGATGCGAGTTCAGCATACTTTCACGGCTTTCATCAGCCTTGCCTCCTTCGAGCATCATACGGCCTACGCAGAAGCCCAACAGTACATGGGCTATGGCAGGGATGGTGCTTAGTAAGCCCTCCGGGTCGATGCCGTTATCCTTGTACATATGTGCGGGGGTAAGGATGGCACGGTCTACAACAGAAAGGATGTTCGTATCGTTGTAGGCAAATCCATTGCCACAAACCAACAGGATGAAGTAGCCTGCCAGTAGGGTAGCGATGAGATAGGGAATGTTGCGGTGCTTCATGGTCAGCGCAATGATAGCGGTAGCACCGTAGCAAAGGGCCAGACGCTGCATGACACCCAGGATACGGATGCGGTCGAAAGTCCAGACGGATGCCCAGAGTTGTTCGCCGAAACTGAGGCCTTCATGGGAGCCTGCCCAGTAGTAACAGAATCTGGAGAACCAGCCGATGGCAAGTCCGATCAGGAAGATGATAATGGTACGCTTCAATATCTTCATGGCGGCTGCATGACTGAACTCGAAATTGTACTTCTTCAGGGAGATATAGGTAGAGATACCCATGATGAACATGAAGAAAGGGAAGACGAGATCGGTGGGGGTGAGGCCATTCCACTCAGCGTGGCGCAGGGGGGCATATATATGTCCCCAAGTGCCGGGGTTGTTCACCATAATCATGCCCGCAATGGTGACACCGCGAAGGATGTCGAGGGCAAGAATGCGCTTGTTTGTCTTGGTTTGACTGTTCATTGTAATAAGTGTGTTAAGTTATTAGTTATAAGTTATCAGTTGCTTCAGCTTTCACGCTCTTCGTGCATTGGTCTACGAGATAGGCAATAGAGACGTAGGGGATACCTGAATTGGTAGTCAGTCCTATTTCGCAAGTACGACTGTTGGAGTAGCCGATAGTGATACCCGATGCTTCTATCTGCGGACGGAGTTTGCGCAGGGCATAGGAATTCAGTTCAGGATAGGTGAATCCACGGTCGCCGGCAAAACCACAGCAGCCTACTTCTTCGGGTACGAAGACATGCGTAGAACAAAGTTTTGCCAGGGAGATAATCGTATCTGCCAGACCCATTTTGCGCATGGAGCAGGTGATGTGTACTGCTACGGGGCGGTCGGTCTGCGTGAAGACCAGTTTGTCTCGCAGGAAAGTGTAGATGAATTCTGCAGGTTCGTAGAGTTTCATCTTTTGAATGGTTTCGCGCATGCGATGCAGGCAGGGGCTTTGATCGCAGAGAACTGGGTATTTGCCTTGTTCGCTGGCTTCCCAAAGGGCGGCTTCGAGTTCGGCGGCTTTGCGGTCGGCAATGTCGAGCATACCTTTACTTTCCCAGATGGTGCCGCAGCAGAGTTTATCCATGTCCTTGGGGAAGATGACTTCGTAACCGCCTTTTTGCAGGAGGGAGATCATCTTGTTTACCAAAGGTTGCTCCACAGGGGATTTTTTCGGGAGGCCCATGGTTTGGTTGATGCAGCTGGGGAAATAAACTACTTTGTTTAATTGACAATTGACAGTTGACAATTGTGACTTGTCAATTGAATAAGCTTTCGGCATGGCAGGCGTCCACAAAGGCACGCCCAATACATTGTGCATTCCTTTCGTAATGCTGCTCATAGCTTTAGTTCCCAATACGGAGTGTCCGAAATTGGCTAATGATAAAACGGGGCGCAGACTACTCTTAACACCGGCGAAGTGATTGGCTACGAAATCTCCTGCTTTATATCCGAGACTACCTTTCGGCAGTGTTTCCTGGCGGATGATGTGGGTCAGGTCGCCTGTATTGATATTCATCGGGCAAGACATGGAGCACAGTCCGTCTCCTGCGCAAGTTTGATTGCCCGGGTAGCGGTATTGTTTTTCGAGTAGAGACAGACGTTCCGGGTCTGTGCCGCTTTGTTTCAGACGTGATATTTCCCGTTGCAATACAATGCGCTGGCGCGAAGAAAGGGTAAAGCCGCACGACAGGCAGTTCACTTCGCAGAAGCCGCATTCGATGCAGCGGTTTACTTTGGCTGCCGGATTTTGGGCATCCAAAGGAATCAGCGGAAGCGGTTTGAAATTTTTGATATGGCATTTCGGATCGTCATTGAAAATAACGCCCGGATTCAACAGACTTTTCGGGTCGAACAGGTTTTTGACGGCTTTCATCACCTCATAGGCTGCATCTCCCCATTCGTGGCGTACAAAAGGAGCCATGTTTCTGCCCGTACCGTGTTCTGCCTTCAGCGAGCCGTCGTATTTGTCCGCAACCAGCGTCTTGACATCATTCATCAGGTTTTCGTAGCGTTTCACTTCGGCTTCGCTACTAAAAGACTGATTGAGGATGAAGTGGTAGTTCCCCTCCAGCGCATGTCCGTATATACAAGCATCCTCGTAGCCGTGACGGGCTATGAGTTGCTGCAATTCGGCGGTTGCTTCGGGCAGGTCCTCGATGTGGAAAGCCACATCTTCGATGAGGCACGTTGTTCCCGGTTTCCGCGTCCCGCCCACGGAAGGGAAGATGCCGGAGCGGATGGCCCAGTACTTCGAATACTCTTCGGGCTTGTCGGTGAAGCATACGGGTGTGTAGGTCTGGAAAGCGGAAAGGCATTGTTCTATTGCACGGATGTTCTGCCGAAGTTCTTCCGTGCTGCGGGCTTTGGTCTCGGTCAGCACGGCGGTCAGTCCGGTCTCGTCTCCCGGTTCTACGCCGGGCAGGGTGGATGAACATATTTCGCCCTTATACTTCAGGAATACGGGGTCGCTTACCGATGCCAGAGATTTCCAGTCCAGCAGCTCTGCTCCTTTTACGGTCCACTCACCATTGGCGCCGGTTAGTTTTTTCATGGCTACCACAGTACGGCAAGCTTCTTTTATGGTCTTGAAGTAGAGCATGGCACTTGCCTTGCAAGGGTAGTCATACTCCGTTTTCATAGTCACTTGCGAGAGGAATGCGAGTGTTCCCTCCGAACCCACCATAAGATGGGCAATGATATCGAACGGATCGTCGAAGCGGACAAAAGGGAGCAGGTTCAGACCGGTTACATTCTTTATGGAATATTTGTAGCGGATGCGTTCCGCCAGTTTCCCGTCGGCACGCACTTCATCGCGGAGCGTGCAGATGCGCCGGATGAAATCGCGGTGTGTCACTTCGAATGCGGCGCGGCTTACGCTGTCGCCGGTGTCGAGTACCGTTCCGTCAGCCAGTACGATGCGGGCGGAGAGAAGTACCTTGTCGCTGTTGGCATGCGTACCGCAGTTCATGCCCGAAGCGTTGTTCATGACGATACCACCCACCATGGCGCTTTTTACGGAGGCAGGGTCGGGAGCGAATTTCCGTCCGAAAGGAGCCAGCAATTCATTGACCCGTTGTCCGATGATACCGGGCTGCAGGGTGATTTCTTCGTGGTCGGGAGATATGCTGTAGCCTTCCCAATGTTTGCCGGCTACAATAAGTATGGAGTCACTGATGGCTTGTCCGGATAAGCTGGTTCCTGCTGCCCGGAAAGTGACGGGCAGGTTGTGGCTGCCGGCAAGTTTCAGCAGCCGGGAGATTTCCTCTTCTCCTTCCGAACGGATTACGATTTGCGGGATGAGGCGGTAGAAACCGGCATCTGTTCCCCAAGCCAGCCGACGGAGTTCGTCGGTGTAAATCCTTTCCTGCGGAATGAATTGTCTCGCTTCCTGCAGGAAAGCCATGTAGTTACTCTTTTCCATAATGTATAGATCTTTTTACTCCTGTGCTTCTTCCCGCAATCCTTGTCGCAATAACTTGTGAAAGAACTTTATAGGGAAGCGCATTCAATATACAACCGAATGATATTCAGTATGCGACTTACCGTTTTTTATACTTGTCAAATTATTTATATAAATAATATTGCTTCGACAGTTTACGGAACTCCTCGACGTCTTTGTACCAATAGTCGCGGATGTCTTCCCAACGGTTGCGCTTGCTGAAGCGTTCGCGTATCTGTTTTGAGCCGCTTACCTTGTCGAACATGGCGAAACGGCCTTTATCCGCATGGTCAAATACGGCACGGTCGGGATAGAGCGCGGCTACTTCCTGCATTACGAGGAACTGTATCTCGCTTAGCGGTGCTTTGCCGAAATCCATGATGTGCACTTGCACGCCCTGCAGCAACTCTCCTTTACCTACGGAGTAGAACGGTTTCAGGTACATCGGTCGGAAGACGATACCCGGTACGTTCAGCCCGTTTAGGTTTCTGGCAAGCTTCTCGGCTTCCACCCACGGGGCAGCGAACATCTGGAACGGAATCGTGTAACCTACTCCGATAGACATATAGCCCAATTCTCCCAAAATGCCGCTCACGGGATAGAAAAATGCGGAGTGCGGGTGCGGAATGTGCGGAGAAGAAGGAACCCACTGCAATCCGGTCTGTGTATAGTCCATCTTGCGCTTCCAGCCTTTCATCTTTACAACCTGCAATTTGCATTGCTTGCCGTCTTTCAGCATCTTTTCCCCATTCAGCATGAAAGCCAACTCACCGCAAGTGAGTCCGTAAAGGTACGGAATTTTAAATTGGCTGACAAAGGAAATGCAGTCATCTTCCGTCAGATTACCCTCTATCTTCAATCCGCCTACGGGATTGGGGCGATCCAGTACGATAAATTCCTTGTTGTTCTCGGCAGCGGCTTCCATGGCAAGTCCCATGGTACTGATGTAGGTGAATGAGCGGCAGCCGATGTCCTGGATGTCGTATACCAGTACGTCAATGTCCTTCAGCATCTCCGGAGTCGCTTTGCGTGTCTTGCCGTAGAGGGAATAGACGGGCAGTCCGGTTGAGGCATCCTTGATGTCCGTTACGTGATCACCGGCATGTACATCACCGCGTACGCCATGTTCCGGACCGTAGAGTGCCACGAGATTCACGTTCGGCGCTTCGTGCAGAATATCGATGGTGGATTTCATGTGATTATCTACTCCCGTAGGATTGGTAATCAGTCCCACACGTTTACCTTCCAGGCATTTGAAGTTTTGCTCTTTCAGCACTTCGATGCCGGTCTTTATTTTTATTTTCTGTGCGTATGCCACGCAGCAAAGGGTGCAGAGGATACAGAGAACGAGATGTTTTTTCATAATGGGTATCTTTATGGTTCGTTTATCAATCTTTTATTTCTTGCCGTATTCGGGGTCTATCCGCCTGTCGGCAAAGACGGTGACTATCACGGTGGCAATGCAGCATGCGATTACCATCCAGAAGAAGTTGGTATAGCCGATAGCTTCCTGAATGTAACCGGCAAACATGCCCGGAATCATCATGCTCAGCGCCATGAATGCGGTGCAGATAGCATAGTGTGATGTCTTGAACTCGCCTTCGGAGAAATACATCATATAGAGCATATAGGCTGTGAAACCGAAGCCGTAGCCGAACTGTTCGATAGCAATCGCCGTTGATATGGCAAACAGGTTTTCGGGCTGGCAAACAGCCAGGTAAACGAAAGTCAGGCAGGGGAGCGTCATACATGCCGCCATCCACCAAATGGACTTCTTTAATCCTATGCGCGATGCGAACAGTCCTCCGAGGATGCCGCCCAGAGTGAGAAAAATTACTCCGATAGTGCCATATACGATGCCCACTTCTGCCGTAGATAGCCCTAAGCCTCCCACTCCTTTGGCGGCAACAAGGAAAGGCATGCACATCTTGATGAGGAATGCCTCGGGCAGGCGGTAGAGCAGCATGAATACAATGGCAAGCAGTACACCCGGTTTGGTAAAATAGGTGGCGAAAGTGCGTCCGAACTCCTTAAAAATAGCCTTGGCACCGGCTGTTCCCGGGGCCAAGACCGATTTGTCGGAAGACGGTTTGGGTATCATGAAAAGGTGATAAAAACTTACTGCACTGAACATAACGGCCGTAACCAGCATCGTGATAGTCCACGACAGCGGAATATTGTCGTATTTCAGTTCGATGGCACCGGCAATGGCTACGAGCACTCCTTGTCCGAAGATAGACGCAAGGCGGTAGAAAGTGCTTCGGATACCGACAAACTCAGCCTGCTCGCCCGATTTCAATGCCAGCATATAGAACCCGTCTGCGGCAATATCGTGTGTGGCGGAAGCGAATGCCGTGATGATAAACAGTATCAAGGTTACGGTGAACATACTGATAGGAGTCGTGCCCGCTGTCATGGTTGCTTCGTCCGGATGCGGAATGGTCAGGGTCAGCAGGATGAAAGCTATCGACATAAGAATCTGCATGGAAACTACCCACCATCTTTTGGTTCTGATAATGTCTACAAACGGGCTCCAGAAAGGTTTGATAGTCCATGGCAGATACAGCAGGCTGGTAAATAGCGCCATGTCTCCATTGGGTACACCCATTTTGGCAAACATCAGTACGGAGATGTTGTTCACGATAAAGTAGGGGATACCCTGTGCGAAATATAAGGTAGGGACCCATGCCCAGGGGGATATTTTCTTGATATTGTTCATTCTGTCAATTGTTTTTCTGTTATAGGATTAGTCATATAGTTGGTCGATACTGGCGCCGATGTAGTAATGCAGCAATATCTCATCGTATTTGTATCCTTGTTCTCCCATTACGGCAGCACCTATCTGGCAGAGACCTGCGCCATGTCCCCATCCGGCTCCGGTGAGGATGAAACGCCCGGGGATGCCAGCCTCCGACACTTCTGCGCGGTCTACGACAAAGGCGGAGCTGTAAAGGTGTGAAGGAGAAAGCGTCCGGCGGATTTCCAGTTCTTTCCCGATAGTCAGCGTCTTCTTCGTACCTACGATTTTCAGTTTCCAAAGGCGTCCGGAGGTGCCGCGGGCCACGGGAACAAGGTCGATTATCTGCCCGTAGTCTATGCCGGAGCGTTTCAGTATGAGGGCAGAGAGTTCGTCTTGAGTATATTCTACTTTCCAACGGTAGAAATCGGTGGTTTCCTGGTCGTAATTGTTGAGAACCTGTGACAGGATTTTCTTATCCGTAGTATTGCAGAATGCTTCGGGGGAAGTACGTATCCAATGGTCGGCTTCAGACTCCTGAGTCAGGTCGGGCAGTTCGGGAGCAGTCTTTTCATTTCCTGTCAGATAATCGCGCTGTTTGGCAAGATAGGGATATTTGATATCTTCCCAGCAATACTGGAACTCTTCGAATGCTCCGCCGCAGCATTTGGAGAAGCGGGCATCGCATATTTTGCCTTCTGAGATAAGTACCTGTCCGCGGGTGGCGGCTATCGCCTGGCGGACTATATCGGTGGAAGCGCGGGTTATCCCCTGATAGCGCTGGCAGTGGTCGTCCGCACATACGTCGAAATGGGTATGGGAGTCGCGCTCATACCATTTCAATTGACAGTCGGCAGTTGACGGTTGGCAATTGGCTGCGTTGTCTTGGTTTGCGTTTTTATTCCGCATGGTATCATTACCAACAGGCAGTTGTAATTTGTCAGTTTGCAAACCGGAAAGGTTTGCAAGCAGCCAGCTGCGCGAGATGACTGCATGTGCCTTCAGCAGTTCCAGAGAAGCGGTTGCACTCATCTCGCTGGAGATGACGCTGGTCAGGTAATCCTCCACGCGGATGACATTGATACCAGTCAGCTTGCCGTTTTCTACGATAATCTTTAAAGAACCCTGGAAGCGTTGGTCTTCTTTGCGTTCCCAGTGGAAGTTTATCCCGATAGTCACATCCAGCAACTCGAATGCCGCAACGGATTCTTGCAGGGGTTCAAACACTAATTCGTCATATTGCCTGCCGTTCCAAAGGATCTTACCTTCGTCGTAGGTAACAGTCTGCTTGCCGTTGACTTCCTTGCCGGATACGTGGTAGGGGGCAAGCAGGATAAATTCTATCTGTGGCTCGAATAGGATGCCGACTTCTACTTTGGGCTCTTTCATACTTGTTTATTTAAAGGGATGACGGATATTACAGTTGTTCCTGGATGCGTTTCCGCACCTTTTGAAAATCTGCGGGAGAAAGGCATACTTCACCCAATATCTGTGCGATGTCTTCTGCCGTTATTTTGATGAAATCTTTCTCGACGGGGGTGATGAATACTCCGCCTAAGTCTACGGAGGCAGGACTGCTCAGCAGGTTGGCGTCGCCTTCGGCCGTATAACATGCCGGACGATGCTTGGCACGAGGAAAGACAAATACAATCCATTTGTTGTCTTCGTACATTACAAGGACATTCATCATCGGTTCGTCTTCACCGGGCTGTATGTCCAGTGAGTGATAAACGGTGTCGAACAGCTTAATAGCCGTCTTGCGGTCGGCAGATTCGATGACGAGCGTAGTGCGCGGGGCATCGTTCAGCCACCATAGGGTGGCCTGACCGTAGTCGGCTACTTTGCCTGCTACCTGTCTACGCCAGTCTTGTTCAATAGGCATGAAGCCTTTGTTGCCGGCCTGGAAGTGGGCGTGGTCGGGAGCGGAAGCGCCGCACTTGGGACCATTGTAAAAAATGGTGTAGTCGGTCAGTTGCCGTGCCAGGTCCAGCATATCCCCGAAGCGGGGAGCTATGCGCTGGGCGACATGTGCGGTTTCCGGTACCGTCAGATGACGGGGGAATATGGGAAACGGGTTGACCAATATGTTGTAGTGCCCTTCGAACGGGATGCCTTTTTGCACTGCCGGCAAGTTGGCGGGGCAGAGAAAGCATTTACGTTCCTTAATGGACTTTGCATCTACTTTGGCTCCGGAAGATACGATGCGTGCCGGATTGAACTGTACTTTATAAAGGGTGCCGTTTACATTCAGTTCTTTCACCTGCACTCCGGAAAGGGCGGCGTAGTTATTACGCGCCGTTTCCCAGGAAGCAAGCTGTTCGGTTAGAAGATTGTGTATGGTCTGATTCATAGGTCATTTACCGTTTTTTTTTGTTCATAGCGATGCGTGCCTGCAACTCCCACGTGCGGATACGGTCTTTGTAAAGGTTGTGCCCGTTCATCTTGACGATGTCCAATGAGGCATCCGAGTTGTCGTCCCAGCGGCGGCAGTTGTAAACAACGTCATAGACACGGCCTATCTGGTATTGGCGGGAGAAATTCAGTCCAAGGGCATAGTCTTCGCCATAGCTCGTATTGGGCACTTTTACTTCGCGCAGTACCGGAGTATAGAATGCGCGCGGCGCACCCAGACCGTTAATACGGAGGGCGTTGTTACGCCCGTTGTCCGGTGTCCACTCCTTGTGATCGATGATGCCCGGAGCAATCATGTTCATGTTGAAGTCCGTCATCATGTAAGTACCTACTACCATGGCGCAGTTCTGTTCGTAGAAAGCACGTACCATAGTGGCCAATGTATTTTCATCGGCATATACGTCGTCGCTGTCCAATTGTACGGCAAACTTGCCGCATTTGGGGTGGTGTACGCCCATGTTCCAGCAACCGCCGATGCCGAGGTCGTTGCGTTCGGGGATGATATGGATGAGGCGCTCGTCATTCTTAAACTCGTCGATGGCTTCTGTCGTTCCGTCGGTAGAGTGGTTGTCGATGATGATAAGATTGAACTTGAAGTCTGTCTTCTGGTCCAGTACGGAACGGATAGCATCGCGGATGGTGCGTATACGGTTGCGTACGGGGATGATAACGGATGCCTCGTATTCGAAATTTCCGGCAGAGAACTCAATCTGCTTGAACTCCGGTTTCAGGTAGCCACCGATTTCTTTCAGATGTTCCGTGCATGCCGCTTCCATTTCAATCTGACGGTTACGGTTCTTCGGATCGACGTAATCGAATATCTTTTCACCGCTCTTACGTGTATCGTTTTCCACTTCACTGTACAGATATTCATTGATATGCACGAGGTCTGCCTTTTGGCTCAGCTTCAGTCGTAAGTCGTAAAGGCCGGCAAAGTTATAATCGCACTTCATGCGGCAGGCTGCTTCTTTTAGCTTTGAAGTATTGAAAAGGAGTACCGAGCCGAAATTGAAATCGTCTCTCAGCGAGCCGAACTGATAGTCGATGACAGGAGCATTCGTCTGCTTGCCGTCGGCTATCTGGTAATGGTCGGCATAGACCATTCCTGCATCCGAATCTTCTGCAATGTGCATCATGCGTTCCAAAGCGAACATACCCAGTTCAAGAGTCGTTTCTTTGGTGTATAGCAATGTATATTCAGCATCGGTTTCTTCGGCAATGGTTTTCATGGCAGTGCTGCTGTAGGGCATGTCTACGGATAAAATCTCACAGCCGGGCAATGGTTCGAGCGTAGGGTCTGTCGTTACTAAACGGATGTTGCCGATAAGACCTGTAGCCTGTAATCCTTGTACTGTCTTTTCAGCCTGTTCTTTTCCTGCAAAAGGAATAAAGCAATCAATCTTCTTCATATCTGTAAGGTATTATTTTAAAATTCTCATTTTTTTATTTTAAACTTCAGCATTCCGGTTTCTCCACTCGTGGCGGTAAACAGCACCCGGTTGTTGTCGAGCGGTACCACTGTGCTTATGAGCGAATTGCCTGTTTTGTGTTTCCACAGCACTTTGCCAGTCGTGGCTTCCAGCGCGAAGATAAGTCCTTCTTTGGTACTTCCGAATACGACTCCGTTTTTTTCTACCTGCATGGAAGGAGCATGCTCGTAGCCGAAGCCTACATTGGATGCCCACAGTTTGTGCGGTTGGTCGCCTTTGGTGGAGTAGCATACGATACTGTCGTTCATGGTCTTGCTGTAAATACGTTCTTTATCTTCGGACAGTCCTATTGTCTCACGTACCATGGATTGGAAGGTACGCCATACGGTATTGCCCGTTTCTATGTCAATGGCGGTCATGGCACGTTGCGGGTCGGTAATGAATACCTTCCCATCGGCTGCCACCGGCCATACGGCGGCAGGGGAGAAGTGCATGCGCGTCAGTCCGCCTGTCCATTTCCATAGTTCCTTGCCGTCTGCCTTATCCAATGCATATAGGGTGTTGTCCCATGCGCCGAAAATCACTTTATTGTCTGCTACCAGAGGTTTGGTTTCAATATAGCCTTTTACGCCTGCGAAGTTCCACTTTACGTCTCCCGTGTGGATGTTCACGGCACGGAATGTATGGTCGCTGGCGCCGATATAGGCAATGCCGTTATCTATGGTTACCGCGCCTAATACGGGAGCGGCGGCTTTTACCGTCCATAATAAGTTTCCGTTTTGAGCGTTCAAACCATATATCTTACAATCTGCAGAGCCGAAAACGACAATCCCCTCACTTACGGCAGGG
>OGGJ01000984.1_pt1 | contig 26499 bp, 38 predicted proteins | sample 1571071 | NCBI WGS metagenome assembly OGGJ01 (sample SAMEA2581954, study PRJEB24529) | metagenome | biome: Human gut stool | place: China | collected 2011
GCTTGTCCATATAAGGGTTCCAGCACCGCTGCGGCCTCTTGCTCACAATCCGCACCCTATCCATCGCTTTGTATTTCGCCATAAATAACTCCTTTCAATTTCGGCATTCTGCCGTAGATTTCAAATCACTGCCATTCCCTTGCAAACGCCCGGATTTCTTTTTCCGAATACCCCAGTAGCCGGAGGATTACGCCCGGGTCGGGTTTCAGTGCCGCCACAAACCGGGACAGTGTTTTCAGCTGCATCTTTCCGGGGTCTTGCTTGTACACTCCGATAGTCACATCTGCCGTGCCGACCGCCCGGGCAAGTGCGGCGTTGTTATTGCTCTGAACCCCCGCGTCGGGGCATCTGCGGTCAATCTCGCGCCAGAAATCCCGCTGGGCGTACAGGTCGGCATATTGCCGGATTCTAGGCATTTATTTTCCCTCCTCGTCCTTGGGCTTGTCGGCCTCGGCCAGCTCCATACCCACGGCCAGACCGGCGGCGTAGGTTTCGGCCAGCCTTGCGGCAATTTCCCGCTTGTCCACCGGGATGCTGTTCAGAGCCTTTGCCGCGCTCTCAGCGCACCGTTTGATTTCATCAGGCATTTTCATTTCCTCCTTTACTAAATTTTTCATTCAAGCTGAATGCCAGCTCCCCGATATTTTCTTCACCGTCAAGCCCCGTCGAGCAATTTCCGGGTGGTCGTGCCTTTTACATGGGGATGGATACCCAATACCCAGAGCCATAAAAGCGGGGGCGCTCATATTGTCACGGTGTTTGCCCTGCCATCATCAGCACCGGTGGGGCGGTTCCGGTGGACGGCCTTTTCAGACCGTTTCGGCTATTGATAAATGATTTTTGCCGTGCTACAATCCCCTTGAAGGGGGGGTGAAATTATGGCGTATATTTGCCCGTTAATGAGCACAGCGGAAAAGCAAGTGCCCTGCACAACCAACTGCGCTCTATTCCTTAAGGATGGAAAAAACGCGACTTGCTCCATCAATATCAGCGCAATCCATACTTTGGAAATCCGGAAAGCGGTAGAATTACTCGGCCGTGATGACCGGCGGTAATTCGGTTTCGGTGTACTTCGCCATGTGATCCGATCTCGTGGCGGAGTACAACTTTAATACCAAGTCAATCAATGCGTATGTATCAGAAGATAGTCGGCGATTTTCTTCTTGCTTAACCTGCCGTTTTGCCCTTTCGACAAGCAGCTCATACAGTTCAGGCATTCTCTCACCCCCTCCCGTTTTCCATTTGTGTTGACCTTGTAAACACATAATAGCACTGTTTCGCCTCTTTGTCAACACCTAATTTCAAAAAATTTCCTTTTCTTGTTGACAAAGTAAACAGATTGCGGTATTATATCATCAAGGAGGTGAAGCAAGTGCAAGACCGAATTAAACAGGTACGCCAATCAGAAGGGCTTACACAAGCGGAGTTCGCCGAAAAGATAGGGCTATCCAGAAATTACATTGCTATGATTGAGATCGGCCAGCGGGAACCCAGTGACCGTACGATTAAGGATATCTGCCGCATCTTTGGTGTAAATGAAATCTGGCTCCGAACCGGTGTCGGCGAACCTTTTACACCGCTTTCCAGATCGGAGGAACTGGCCGCAATCTTCGAGCGGATGGAAGTCGGAGACGATGCAAAGTCCCGGCTTATCCGGGCAATGGCACGAATGCCGGATGAAGCGTTCCCGCCCTTCGTTAAATTCGTGGAACAGCTACATAAGAATTTCACGGAGGAATAAAAATACCGGGAACCGCAGTCAAACGCAGTTCCCGGTATTTTCACTTTGCGCTACTGGCGACCAGTGCTTTGATGTACAATGCTTTCAGCCGTTCCAGCGGTATTTCATCCAGCAGCTTCATGAGTTCCCTTTTCAGTATTTCGCGGTCGTCCTTCATGTCTGTACCCTCCATTGTGTATTTATAAACGTTTGTTTGATTACGTAACGCATAATAGCACGTCATGTGTCCAATAAACCGGACTAATTAAAAAATGCACAAAAAATTTTACTCTTCGTTGAAATTATTTTCCGAACGTGGTATTATTTTATTGTAGAATTTTATGGAAAGAGGTATCCACTATGAAAAAAGTAATCGCTTTTCTGCTTTGCCTTTGCCTGGTGCTGTCCGGGTGCGGTGCGTCCACGGCTGAGACGCAGCCAGAAACCACGGAGGCCACGCCTACAACGGTTGCCACGGAAGCACCCACCGAAGCGCCAACAAATGCGTCCACGGAGACGATCGCCGCTCTGGAGGGAACCATAGCGGAAACCGTTGTGTACGACGATGGTACTTTCAAGCTCACGGCGAAAGAAATTGACTATTCCGACAAATACAATATCAAGATAAAGCTCCTTGCAGAGAATAACTCTGACAAGACCGTTTCTTTTCTTGGCTCGAATTTTTCCATAAACGGAATCACAATGTATTGCAGTTTCTACTGCGAAGTAGCTCCCGGCAAAAAAGCAAATGATTCCATAGACATTGACCGTGACGATCTGGAAAAGTACGGAATTAAGAGCATTGCAACGGTAAAGGGGCAAGACCCATATATCTACAACAAGGATGATAAGGAGACTATTGCAAGATTTCAATTTTCTTTGGAAACTTCCATCTCCGATGGATATGTACAGGAAATTGATAAGTCCGGCCAAACAATCTATGATAAAGACGGCGTAGTCATAAAGTATCGCGGCATTGAAACAGATTGGTCGGGTGACGAAGTTCTTTCCTTCTACGTGGAAAACAATACGGACGTTGACTTTGGCGTATATGTGGATGATACGTCTGTAAACGGTTTTATGGTTTACGGAAGTATGGTAGCATACGCATATTCCGGGTGCGTTACCTATGAAGAACTCGACTTTTTGTCATCGGACATGGAGGAAAACGATATTGATTCCATAAAGGAAGTTTCTTTTACAATGTATGCCTACAACAGAGAAAACGGGAAACTTTGGACTACGGACGAAATCATTGTTGGACAGGTTCCATCGGAATCATTGTCTTTGCAGCCGGAGGAAACGACAGGCGAAGCAGCCGACGACATCCCCGAAAAGGTCGAATCCGCTGCCGCCGTTCTTCGTAATACAATGGTCGATTATTTCGACAATTCTGAGGTCGTGTGCGACGGAACTACGATTTATGCTTATATATGGCAGTCCGGGAATGCAATGACATCAGCGAAGGCCGCGCAAGGAAATAGCGAATGCCTTGAATCATGGAATAGTTTCGTGGATAGCGTAGTGGAAGCATCTGCTACAGTCTCGGAAACAGTAAGAAAAATGGCAGGCGACGACGTTATAGTATTTTTTAGCGTAAAAAATGATTTGAACTTGGAAAAAATACTTATTACTGCTTCTGACGGAATCTTGATTTATGATGCCGTAAACTCTAAATAAGTTTCAATGTCCATCACTCCCGGAGTATTCCGGGAGTGGCCGCTATGCACATAGCGGCGGGGAACGCTTTTGATATGCCCCGCCACCCGTGCCACAAGGTGACGGGGCTTTGCCGCCGGAATGGTGTGTCCCTTGCCGGTTGCAATATCACCATAGCATTTTCAGCATGGAAAAGTAAACCACACATTTGATTCAACCAGAATCAAATATGCATAATCCGGAATCAAATTTGAATTTAATAGGAGGGCGAATTATGGATTCAAATACAGGCCAAACATTCATCGAGGAAATGCAGCCGAATTTCGATGCCCTCCCGGAAAGGCTGAAAGACGAGAAATTCCGGAACCATCTGACGAATCAGCAGCTTTCCGACGTATCCGGCGTTCCCATCGCCACAACAAGCCGGATTCTTTCCGGCGCCGTATCGAACCCTGGCTTTTTCCATATCGCCGCGCTGTGCGCCGCTATGGACGTGTCAATGGATTCCGTTGCAGGTGTTCACCAAAGCGGAGATCAGGCGGAAATAGACCAGCTCCGGCAGGAGATAGCATACAAGGACGAGATAATTGCCGAGAAGGACGCGGCGATAGACCGCCTACTGGACAGGAGCCGCATTATGGAGGCCGGTGTCGCGGCCAGAGATGACCGCATCAGCAAGCAAAATGCAGAAATAAAGAATGTCCGCAGCTCATACAAAATCCTTGTGTACGGGCTGTGCGGCATTTGCATTACGCTGACATTTGTGTGGGCAATCTATGTGATTCTGGATAGCCGGGTGCCAGACCAGGGGCTGATACGTTCTGACGATGTTTCTCCGGTCGTGTGGGCAGGTGCGGCGGCTGTTATTGTACTGCTGTTCGGCCTTCTGCACTTCACTGTAAGCAAATTATCAAAAAAGAGGGATACGCTATGGGAAGAAAGAAAAAAGAGCCGGGGGTAAAACTCCCGGCTATTAAACAGCTCCCGTCAGGGTCGTGGCGAACAAGAATCTATATTGACGGCCGCACAGTCTCCATAACGAAGGACACATACGACGAATGCGCCGCTGAGTACCTGGCACTGAAAAACGGAGTTATCGAAGCACAGGCCGGGGCATCCGGCAAGAACATCACGGTGGAAACAGCTGTAAAAAAATACATCGACAGCAAAAAAGGCTTCCTGTCTCCCTCCACAATCGCGGGGTACGAGAAATTCAAACGGGCTATGTTCCAGTCGATGATGAAGAAGAACATTTTCGCCGTTTCTGACAGTCAATGGCAAGCGGCAATTCGCGCAGAGCGTCAGGCGGGAAAATCCCCCAAATACATCAAAAACGGGTGGATGTTCTTTTCCGCCTGCATCGTTGCCGCAGGGGCGCCCCGCCCGGAGGTCATGCTTTACCCGGACGAGCATCACGAACGGGCGTATCTGGCACCGGATGAAATAGACAGGTTCGTTGAATCTGTAAAGGGCGCACCCGTAGAAATCCCGGCGCTGCTGTGCCTGTCCAGTCTCCGCCGGTCGGAAATGCTGGCCTTGACGTGGGACAATGTGGACTTGGACAGCAACGTGCTGTACGTTCGCGGCGCAATAGTTCGCGGCTCGGACGGGATGGTGTCGAAGAAGCAAAACAAAACGGACAAATCCAGGCGGTCGGTGCCGATCATTCCGCCGCTGCGTGAAGCTCTGCTGAAAGAGCCAGAGCGGCAGGGGGCGGTTGTCCGCATGACCGGAGATTACGCCCTCACGCTGGTAAAGAAAACCTGTCAGGTCGCTGGCATTACAGTTGTTGATCTCCACGGGCTACGGCACAGTTTCGCGTCATTGGCTTACCACCTGCAAATACCGGAGATGATAGCGGCAGAAATCGGCGGCTGGAATGATCTGTCCACGATGCACAACATTTACACGCATCTGGCAGAAAAGGACATCGCGGACAGGTCGCGGCAGTTCTGTAACTACTTTTCTGATGAGGCAATAAAAGAACGCAATTTGACACGCCGTTTGACACAGAAATAGATTTCCATTAGAATAGCAACAGCTTTACGGTTTTGCTACCGGGGTTCGATTCCCCTCGGCTCCACCATATAAAAACAGCCTTGAGAACAATTCTCAGGGCTGTTTTCTTGCTTTATTACATTTTTACGGTGAAATATAAACATTTATGCCTAGAAAATATTTGTACGTTCGAGTTATTTCTTGCCACTTCCAAGCGTTTATTCGTACCAAATTTGACACGCCATTTGACACGAAATTTCGGCGCTTACCGCTTATACAGTCCCTGCACCACTCCGACGTTCTCCGCCCGTTCAATATCCCGCTTGTGCAGGTACTCATAGACGGCCATCATGGCCGCAGGCGGTTCGCCCTTCTGCTTGCGGTATTCCTCGATGTGGGAAACAACGGCCTTGTGCAGGGCGTTCATGTGGTTCATTTCCTCCCCGCTCAGCCGGTAAAACAGGTCTGCCAGTTCCGGGTCGTCGTGCTTGTATTCCACGGCCAGCTCTGCGTAGGTGTGCGCGTCCTCCAGCTCGTCCTCAATGTGCTCCATCAGCAGTTTGATTTCTTTCATGGCTTACGCCTCCTTTATGTATCTCAGAAGCTTGTCAACCTCTGCCCGGTCAAAGGACAGCTTGCCGACAAACGGGATGTCAAATTCCAGCGGTTTCCGAATCTGCGGGGCAAATGCGTTGTAAAGCGCGTCCTCGTCGATGTTTCCGTCCTCCAACACGCTCAGCATTTTGACGGCGGGAATGCTTTCCAGCTTTTCAAAAATCTGCGGCGTTCTCTTGGCATACAGGGCTACCACCCCGGCGACAACGACGGCTTTCATTTCCGGAAAGTGGGGGAGAACCTCCTGCTCCACATACCGAAGCGCCCCGTTTACAAAACGTTCTTTCGAAACCATAGTTACCTCCAATTATTGCAGGGGCGGCAATTGCCGCCCCCTTTGGGTTAGCCAGCAGCGGCAGCAGTGGGCGCAGTCCAGCTGTTCTTGGCGGGCATGGGTTCAGGGCACACATTCCCAATGGGAATCACGGTCTTGGTCAGCCCGGACAGCGTGTTCAGGGTGTTCTGCATACAGCTGAGGTTTGCAGTGATCTGGGCATTGACAACCGCCTGAGCGGAAATCTGCCCCTCAACGCCACGCAGACGGCCATCCAGATACTGGTACATGTCCAGTATCTTCTGGTCGGTATAGGTGTTGGCGTCTCGCAGCTTGATATCGGACTTGAGCGCCGCGATCTCAGCCGCCTGTCCTGCTTCATACCGGTTCACAACGTGGTCACCCTCGGAGCAGTTGCCGCCGAAAATGCCACCGTTCGCCATGCCCAGCAGGGTGGAAATGCCGCCGATGTAGCCGCCGATACCGCCCACGCGGTCAGCAGCAGTGAAATTTAGAGACATATAGAAGTCCTCCTTCAAAATATTAGGAGGTGGCCACCTTCTACCTATAGAATAACAAAAATCCCGACGGTAGAATCATCATCTACTCGTCGGGATTTCGTCAATAAATCGTCAATAAATCGTCACGCAGAATCAGAATTTCAGATTTTCAGGGAGCTTGTCACTGTACTTTCTGCACAATTCATATTCTATCCGCAACTTTTTAACCGTTCTTGTGATAGTGGCTTGGGACACGCAAAACTTGTGGCACTGTTTTGTCTGGCTCCATCCGGCGGCTCGGGTGCGGATGATCTTTTCCTCCAACGGCGTAAGAATCGCCAGAGAACAAAACTCATCCAGAATCACCCGATTCCATCGGACTTTATCCACTTATCACATCAGTCCTCCTTTGGGGAACTGTAGGTTCTTGCCAGTTTGCTGTCAGCGATACCGGCGGTGGTAGGATCATTGACCACGCCCAGAATCACCAGCAGGGCAAACACGGCGTTTACCACTGCCAGCAGCTTATCGCCGATTTCGCCCAAGTCCAGCGTAAAGCCGAACAGGGCGGCCACGGTCTGGATCAGCAGCAGCACGGCGGGAATCACCGCAAGCCAAAAGTTCTTGTTTTTGATACGGACAGTCCAGTTAATCATTTTGTTTCCTCCTTAAATTTAGCCCAGCCCAAGCCGGGCAAGAATAAACCCTACGACAGCGGCCACAACGATGTAGATGACCTTTTCCACAACGCCCTTCCACCGCTTGCCGGGTTCGGATTTCAGCTCCTGCACGTCCGTGCAGAGGCCGTCAACCTTCTCCCCGGTAACCTCCACCTTCTCCGCCATGACAGCGACGGATGTTGCCAGCGTGTTCACCGCTTCCGTGTGCCGTTCCAGCGCGTCCAGCCGGTGGGAGTTGGATTTGCTCCGCTGTTCTACCGCAGAAAGCCGTCCAGCGATTTCCGTTTCTTCCATTGGCATACTCCCTTCTCAGCCGTTCCACCGGCTGTACTTCCCGTTGTCCTCGTGAATCCCCCATCCGTACAGCCCCAGACCGCCCCGCCCGGGGATTTTCTCGGCCTGCACCTCCTGGGCTATGGCATACAGTTTCTCCGGGGAGATAGCCCCTGAGAGGTCTACGGCCTGGCCCGTGGTGTGCAGGGAGTTGGATACCCCGCCCACCTCGGCGTTGTGCCGCTTGCACCGAACACCGGAATTCACATTCAGGGGAACCCCTGCCCGACGGCGTATCTCATCCGCCATGCGGACGGTTTCCTCTGCGGGTTCTGCTGGGAAGCCGTTGCAGTATTTCCCGCCGCACTGGCACCGGAATTCCTCACGGGTAAAATACCGGATATCGTCCCAGAACGTCCCGGTCTTTGGCGCGGTGCTGTCCTCCGGCTTTTCCACCTTCACCGCCGTCCCGGCGATAGCACCAATCAGCATTTTCTGGGTAGCCGCACCCGGTATTCCGTCCACGGCAAGCCCGTAGTCGGACTGAAACGCCTGAATAGCCGCTTGGGTATTCCTGCCCTCAATGCCGTCAATCGAGCCGGGAGAATAGCCCAGATAAGTCAACAGGCACTGAATTTGCTTTACCGTCATACGTTCACCTCTTCCCAGCCCTTGGGGTATGCGGACGGCGACCATACATTATTGCCCATCGTTGAACGGTATACTTTACCGCCTTCCGTGCAGCAGTCACCCTTATTATAGGGGCTAGTAGACATAGCGACGAACGGCAACGCTTTCGCTGGGTCTGTGCTCCAAGCAAAACCCCACTGTGCGGGAAGTTCCTCCGGCTCCTGGGTGTAGATAGTGCTGTCATAGGGCTGCACCAGTCGTACCACACGGCCAGCAGATGATTGGCACACAAACCCGGCCTTGCGCTCCAGCATGTTTTTGTTTCCGACAGCAGCCTTAAAACTGGGAATGTCGCTATCCGCCGCGTTCAGTTCGGTGCCTGTCATGTCCGGGGCTTTCTCCTGCAAGGCAAGCGCGTTCGCCCGCCCCTGAGCATACATGATGCTTTTTCTTTCCTCTTGTGTCACAGACTGTCAACCCCTTTCTTGTAGGCTTCATCCAGCTCTTTCAGCTGTTCCTCGCCGCCGCTGGCTTTCATTTCCGCGATTTTCGCAAGGATGGCGTTTTTGCGTTCTTCGATGGTCATGCGTTCACCCCCAGAGCGGTTTCGATTTCGGATAATGCGGCTTCGTACTCGGCGTTTTGAGCAGCGAGAGCCTGATACTGCTCCCGCTCATACTCCCGCTGGGCTGCATCCAGCTCCTGCCACGGCTTCCACGGGGCAATCATTTCGCCAGCGAACACCACGCCATCAGTACGTGTCCACGTCTGTCCAATCGGGATGAAGCGGTATCCCTCAATGTAGGTGTCGCATTTGCCATCGAAAGCATCCGTTTTGACCGCTGTCATCGTACCATCATCAGAGACGTGACACTTGAATTCAGAATCAATGTAGATCATCATTCTTCACCCCATATCTCAGATATTGTCAGCGTTGTCTTGATGTATCCTCCGGTTGTTATCCATATGCCGACGTATCCAGCACTTATGGAAGAAACATCAACGGAATACTCGCCCGTTGCAGAAATGTGCAAATCCGCTGCAAATGTTGGATTTTGGTTAGTAGGACGTGCATTCGCTACCGCAAGGCTGAATCTGAACTTACGTGTATTTCCCTCTTTATCCGAGTATGCAGTATTACCAATACCCGTTATTTTGAATTTCAGGGTATTTACTCCAGTCAGATCAATCGAGTTATTCGTAAACACATTTGCATATCCTACGCTGCCGCCCCATACTTCCGTCGATAATAGCATGCTATCGTCGTTTAGAGTAAGTACACCGTCAAAACTTCCACCAGTTGAGGGATGTTCGGATACTGACCAACCTCCGGTTACTGCATTATAGGTGTTTCCGCTTTTATACAGCCAGAGCAAATAGCTCAGTTCAATGGCCGCGATTTGACCATCTGTAGTTATAGATACAGATTCACTGGTGTTTTCTATCCCATCTGTAGCGGTCGCAGTCCAAGTCCCGGCGTTCGGCACAATGCAAACCCATGTACCGCTGGTGTCAGGGGCGGATAGAGTCGTTGTGCCGTCAGAGCAAGTGCATGTCGAACCGGCGGGATAGGTGATGTTGATGGTAGCTGCGAAAAATGCAATCACGGTGGAATAATCGGCGGTAACAACGACAGGCTTAGACGAGGTTTGCAACCCATCTGTAATCGCAAGTGTCCACGTCCCTGTTGCAAGCCCCTTGAAGACCACTACACCGCTTGTGCCGGAGTTCTTGGCTTTTGTCTTGCCGTCCTTGGAAACAGTCACGGTGACGTTCGCCGGGGCTGTGACGGTAAGGGTGCCGCCTGCGCTACCGCTGCCAAATCCCTCAAGTGCTACTTCTCCCATTACCTGCTCACCTCCACAATAACAGGAATATCCACCTCAGGGGCTTCATCCAAGCACACAAACGTTACACTCCCGGCCTCCGTTTTCGCGTATGTAATCGCTGCGCAAGCATCCCGTATAGCGCTGTCGGTGTCCACGTTGCCGGAATAAATAGGCCAGCTTTTCACGCTTTCGTTGCTATCGCCCAGAATGGAACTCAGGAGGATTTTCTGCTTGTACGCGCCGGAATTTGAAGTCCATCCGGATGCAAGCAACGTCACCTCGTATTTCTTTTTGCTCAATCCGCTGAGCGCATCCGCCGGGGTGGGATTGATTACGTTGGGGCACAACTGATTTGCTAAGCTATCAGGCAGAACAGACGCTTTATTGTATGGCGTGCCCTCCACAAGCGGTTGGTCGTCTCGCTCAATCGTCACGCTCAGCGTCTGCCCATTCATTGTAAGCTTGTACTGCCCCGGCATTCCCGGTACTCTATCTGTCATAAGGCTCCTTCCCCAGCGTATATTTCACCGCTGTAACGATAAGTTTGCTTAATTCCCGCGATTCTGGAAACTGCGATTTCCAGAACTTTTTCAATGCTGTTTGCTCCATGCCATGTGAGATTTTCCATCGTATTCGGCAGGGCGTTTGAAATAATAAAAATGCTCTTTATCTTTGCCACGTTACCCAGATATCGCGCCATCTGGGACACTACCGGCCATTCTGCGGCGGAGAAATCCCCCGGCAATCCCCAGTCCGTTTTTACCGTTAACTGCTCGGAAACGCCCAAAGACGGGAATTGCTCCACTATTTCCGAAACTGCCGTTTCCACACGGTTCAAGTCCGTGTAGCTGTACAGTCCTTTTTCGTTGCCCAGCAAAGCATCCGATTCCGTTCTGTCTGTTACCAGCGCCATCAATAGAGCACCTCCATTCCACCAGAATAAATCTCGCCGGAATACGGCCACACCGATTCAAGCGTCACTTCAATACCCTGAATCTGGACAGAGGCGGTGTGCCCGTTTTGCGTCAGTGTGCTATCCATGGAAGATATAAAGCCGCGCGTAATTGTGCCCCATGGCGTAAGGCTTGAGGCTATGTCTCCCGCTTCCTGCCCCGAAATAACCACCTTTTGAGTTGCTGTCTGCCGCCGCTGTTTGGCCGAATATAGGCGTTCAGCGGCCTCTAGAGCATTGCCGTTGTGAATAAGGGTGCATTCCGATACAGAGGCATAATTGCCACGTTCCTTAGCCGTCGCTTCCGGATTTAACTTCGTGAACGTCCGAGTGGTGTGCAGGTACGTTTTCGCTGTGAGTTTTACATTTCCGCTGGCCGTTATCTTCACCCAATTCACGTCGGAACCGGTGATTTCTCCGCCCTCAATCACGTAATCGTAATGGGGAGCAGAAAAGGTGAAAAGCACATTCTCTCCGTTTACTTCTTCCTCATTCATCAGCGTTTCCGTTACATCCTGCTGGGTGTATGTGTGGGCTATCACCTCCACCCGGGCATATCTCGGCGCGGTTCGCACGTTGCCGCCCAGAAGAATTTCCGATCCCCGGAACCTCTGCGTAACGGCGGACGGGATGGGCAACAGCCGTATTTTTGTGGAATCCTGCGTGGATACCAGAGCGCCCACAGAAAACGCTACACGCTGTAGCGCTTCTCTTTGGGAGCATACAGGCAGATACCCGGTGACGGTAGAGCTTGCAAACTCCGGGGCAATTTCAAATTCCCAGTTGCTCAGGATATCGGCCACCATTTCGGAAAGTGGCCGCTGGTAATACATCCCGCCAAGAAATTCATCCGCCAACAAGCCGATTGCAGACTGTGCCTCAATGGTGTAATTGGATTCTGCTTTTCGTGTGCTGGATTTGATATACTGGGTAGCTCTCAGTTTCCCATCCTTGTACAGCTCCACTCGCTGGTTCTCCTGCGGTAAAAAGCTCCTGTCCTGCGGGTCGTAAATGTTCACCGACATTGTATCCACCGTGAGTTCACAGATGGATGGGTCGATTTCATTCACAAGCCGCACCGAAGTTATTTCATTCGCCCCAAGTAAAACCGTCCGGCCAACTTCAATTCTTTGAATCTTGGCAAATTGGCCGGGGTGGTTTGTTTTTTTAAGGGTGATTACGATTTTATCGAAGCTTTCCACTGTTTCCAGCAAAGTCCAGTTTGCGCTATCCGGGAAATAATCCTGATTCACAATGAGCGTTTGCCCGTTGTACCACGATACATGAATCTCACTGCACCACTGTTCCGTGGCGGGGGAAAATGTGAATGTAAAGCCCGTAGAGCTGTACGGCACCGGGAATGTGATGGTGATTACAGGGGGGCTTTCAAATTGCCCATTCTCGCCGGAACGTGCCACGCTCCACCAGCCGGGGTGCGGGGCATCCGGCAACAGTTTTCTAGTCCCGTCCAGCCTCCACAGTCCCGGCTCTAACGTGGCGTATGCTTTGTTTTCACCACCGGACGCTATGAGCGCGTCGGAGGAAAACGCATTCCCCCCGATGCTTTCCGCTATCATTTTTTCCTGTGCGCCCTCAGGCGCATCAATGTAGTTTATTTCTAAGCTCATACAAGTACCTTCGGGGCTTGCGCCGTAAAGTTTATCTTGATTTCTCCCCACTCCACGCCGTTGCTGTGCAGCCGCCGGATAGGCTGAGTTCCAGCGGTGACGTACATCCTTTGCGTAAGCGTCTGCTGGTTGTATGGGAATACGCATACATGAGACGCCACCGGTTGGCTTATCGCCTCCCAGAAAGCGTCCAGCGCCGCCATATCTCCTTTATCAGCTACCACCATTGTGTAATTGTAGTACGTGCCGATTGGGTCGCGGTAGATGTTCCCATCCTGCGTAGTGCTTGCTGCAATGGCATCCTTTACGGAGAAAGAGCGGCTCAGCGATAGCACGGAAACGTTGTATTCCACGCCATCGAGAAGAAATTGAACAATCACATAATCACCTCTTTAGCAAGGCTTGTCCCGCGCCGCTGCGCTTCTGATTTGATTTCCGGATACAATGCGCGTACAAACTGCGCAAGAGTTCCCTCGAAGTTCACCTCCGTGGTGATGTTGATTTCTCCGATTTCCTCACGCACGATTTTTCGGAGTAAATCCTCGGGGGCTTCCAAATTCGTGCCGTTCCGCTGATCGCCAAGAACGGCCATAAACGGAGCGTTTGGAGGAATTACCGCACCAGATGCAAGGTAGGGAATGCCAATAGCCGCATCCGAACTAAACAGAGCTTGCGGGGAAACTGCGGCGGGGTTTCCAGATACAGCGGATCGTGGGCTTGCGCCGTTTTTGATGGTAACGGTGAATGTCTTCCCCTGCAAACTGTTAATCTTGGACTGCATCTGATTGACATACTTTTCAACCTCTGTGTACATATTTTTCCACGCCGTTTCGCTGTCCGATTGCATAGTGGTAAGAGTATCGGATAACGTAGTACCGATATTTTCTATGTCCGATTGCATAGCGGTAAGAGTATCGGATACCGTAGTACCGATATTTTCTATCGATGTTTTAAGCGGCGATTCAACGTTAGTCTCAAACCATTTCCCTACACCTTCCCACTTGCTTTTCAACGTCTCCGCGCCAGTGGTGGCCATGTCCTCAGTGGCTTTCTGGACGGATTCCATTCCTTCGGTGGTGGGGTTCACGAATTCGCCGGTAATCTTCGCGCCAGAATCAGAAGCGGAGTTGCCAACGTTAACAATTCCAGTTTCGATACTCGCCATTGTGCTAGATGCAACGTCTTTCTGTGAAGTGTAATTGCTCCACGCAGCATTAAAGTTTTCAACATCCGCCTGCGTACCTTTCACAGCACCAGCAACAATCTCCATAGATTCCTTGGAACCGTCCGCCCACTGCCGAATAGCTTCCTCCGCATATCCCATATCCACGGCTTTCTGTAAGTTTTCGTGGTATGTGGAAATAGCCGTGGCGTTATTGTTCAGATTTTGGGTGATGCTTGCAATGGAGGTGGCGCTGACGCTGCCCATCTTCTCGAATAATCCCGTTGTGGAATTCAAAGAATCTGCCGCCGATTCTTTAGCGTTCTGGAATTCTTCGGCAAGTGCTTTTTGTTCCTCGGTAAGTTCGCTTGTGGCTTCGGCGGCTTCTTTTTCAGCGTCCGTTAGCTGGCCTGCGCCCTCTGAGGTATCGCCAAATGCTTTTCTTAGCTCGGTAAGTTCCGTTTCTTGCGCGGCAATGGCATTGTTCCCGTCTTCAATTTCTTGAGTTAGTGCCGGTATTTCCTGTCTAAGTTCAGAATATGTTGCTAGAAGTTCTCGGTTTTCCTCACTAAGCGCAACTTGATTCCACCCTGACGTCTCATATATGCTGGCCAACTCATCTAATTTCTCGGTGGTCACTCCAAGCGCATTTTGTAACTGCGTCTGGGTGGATTTATAATCATATGTTGCGGAATCAAGGGCGTACTGTGCCTCTTGAACGTCTAGCATGGCTTTCGCCTGCGCTTCCAGAATAGCGGAATACCGCTTTTCCTTGGCCGCAACAAGCGCCCGCTGCTTCATTACATCCAGATTGTCCAAAAGCGCATCGCTATTTGCGGTAATCAGTCCGGTTTGCTCGTCAATTTGTAAATTTAACTCAGGGTATATATCGTTCAATAAATTGACGACGGTTGCATACTCACGCGCGGCATCCGCCGACGTTGATACTTGCGGGGCGAGTTCTTCGAGCCTCTGCTTGAGCAAATCCGCCTTGATTGCGTTATGCTCTATCAGTTGCTCGGATTCCTCATATTCGGTGTTTGCCGCATCCACCGCATCGGTGAAGTCCTTCATGTCCCCCGCAAGGTCTGCGGAGGCGGACGTTTCGGACATCCTCTGCAATGCGCTTGTGATTCCCTGAATAATGGGGGTAAGCCCCTCTAGAATCGGAGTACCGATTTTTGCAAGGAACTGTTTCCACGCCTCGGAAAGCTCGCCGGTAACGTTCGTCCACTGCTCAGCCTCTCGCGCCGCCTGCCCGATTGCGCCGGATGCTTCGTTGCCAGCCTCCACCATGGAAAGTAGAACATCAACCTTTTGTGCTTCGGAAAGCTCTTGGAAAGATTTCGCATACTTCTTGTTTGCGGCGGTATTTCGCGTGGTTTCCGTAGCTGCAATGCCCAGAGCGGCATCATTAGCGTAGTTGCCCTTTAGGAAAGATAGCAAAGATTCTGTAGTTTCCTCTACCGATCTATCGTAGTACGCCGCGCTATCCGCAGCTGCTCGAAGCGCACGGGATGCAATATCCATAGCGGCTTCCGTATCGCCACCGGCTGATTTCGTAAATGCAAAAATCTTTGTAAAGGAGCCTTGCATTCGCGTTGCGGTAATGCCGGTTTCCTTGGAAATGGAATTCAGGGATTTTCTGGCTTCCTTCTCAACGCCAGAAAAAGCCTGCTCAAACTGGGCATTGGAAGCTGCCACATCCGCCGCCGCTGCGACAGCCTGTTTGCCCAGCTCCACAAGTTCCCGTGCAATGGCTTTCAGCGCACTGATAAGGGCTTCGGCGGATAAGTGCGCCTTGAACATATCCTTGAAGGAGTCGCCCGCGCCTTTTGCCTTGTCTCCTGCGCCTTTGGCCTTTTCGCCAGTATCCTCAATCTTTTCGCCCGCGCCCTTGGCTTCCTCGCCGCTTTCTTTTATCTTTTCGCCAACATCTTCAACGCCTCCAGATGCTTCCTGCGCCCGCTCCTGAATCTCATAAAGGTTCTCAATAATATGGTGCGAGCCTGTTTCGGAATCGGATTTCATGGCATCCCACGCCCGTGCAAGCGCCTCTTGCTGATTGTATCCAAGTTCCCGGTACACGCTGGCAATTTGCATTGCCCGCTGTTTCTCACTCAGGGAATCATTTGCGCGAATCGTTTCGATTTTGGCGTATGCGGATTGGTAGCTCGCTGGCAGCTTCTCAAATGCTTCCTTATAGTTTACCTTCTGGAATCCCTTTTCAATGGTGTTGGCGGCCTTTGCTGCCGTTTCTGCCGTCTTGGTGAAAAGCCCTTGCAGCTCGTCAGTGCCTTTTTTTACGCCTTGAGTATCAAGTTTAGAATCAATTAAAATCTGCCCGTCTGACATTTAGCCACCACCTAACAAGCCCTTGATTTCTTCCCGTGCCTGCCGCACTGCGTCGGTGTCCTTGTTTTTCAGCTCCACAAGCTTCCGGTTCTCGCGGTAAAATTTCTTTTCGGATTTATCCAGCTTTTCGCCTGTGGAAAGCTTGTTTCTGATTCTGAGCACCGTGCAGAACAAGCCTTTATCAATGCTCATGAACCAGCCGTACACCGTCCACCAGTGGATATCCGGGGACAGTCGGATTTCCTGCCCGGACACCTGATTTAGCGCCGGAATGATGATATCCGCGTCCTGCTCCCAGTCCATCAGTTTAGGCCGAATCTTCCCGTCCGGTTCTCTGCCGCAATCCAGAAACCACCGTGCCTTTTCTATCGCTTCCGGGATATCCGCTGACGGAATCCGCGCCCACTGAGGGAATATGCGGCACACCATGTTTGTGACTTTTTCCGCTCTCCCTTTTTCTGGGTCGCTCAGCTCAGCTAGTGCGGCAATGGCATTTTTCCACCCGTAGTTAATGGGGTAAGCCACCTCCCCGACAAGCAGGGAGGTGGGGAGATCATACGCGGCCATTACACCGCACCATCAGCCGTAAAAGTAAACGCTCCGTCCGCAACCGAAACGGAACCAATAGTCCTTTCGCCGCCGTAGGTAACATTGATAGGCATGGTGAGGTTGCCGCCGCCATCGCCGCCCAGACTGCTGATTTCCACGGCGCACGCCTTGTAACGCTCTGCAAAGAACTTCGTGGTGCCGTCGGTGTACACGTATTTATGTACAATCAACATATCATTGTTGGACATTGCCTGCGGGTTCTGGTCTCTCACGCCCTGATTCCAGATCTGGATAGCGGCCTTGTCGCCGCCAGAGATTTCCCATCCGTCAAAGCTCTGGGTAATGATGGGCTTTTTCATGCTGGAATAGGCGTTGCCGATGATATCCTGATTGGTTTCGCGCTGCCAGTCGAAGTCCTCCTGCCCGCTGTAAACGCGGATGCCAACGGGCGCCCACTCGGGGGCAGTAGAAGTGCCGACGTTCAGATTCGCAATCAGCGTTTCACGCGCAATGGTAACGCCATCGGCAACATTAAAGCTCAGATTATCAGCCATATTTCTTTCCTTTCTGCGGATTTACCGCCTTGTAAATTCGTGTGTGTAGTTCACAGTGATTGGAATTAGCCAATCCTGCGTTTTGTTTTCGTTTGGTTCGAGCGCATAGGAGTTAAAGCGCACGGCCTTTGTGATTTTCCGGCTTCCGGTAAGGGGTGGATATGCTTCCAGCTGGTACAGCTTGCCGCCTATCGTCACCGGCTCACGGCACGCCCAAGCGCCCAGCTTATCAAGGAAGTCGTTTGTCCCGGCTTTCACGTACTCGCTGGTAGCATCGGTGCGATACACCACGTAAAATGGGAACTGGCATTCCTGCCGGATGTTGCCGACAATATCGGATTTCTCGGAGTACACCAGCGTTCCACTTTCCGGCTCCATAGAAATACCCCCGTCTTCAGGCAAATCACTTCTTGAGATGACCCGCCCGTTCAGACCGGGGTATTGATTCAGCAGCTCCACTACGGCGTCTTTCAGGATTTCAAATCCTTCGCCGTCAACGCTTATCGGTTTTGGTGTGTCCATTATCCAGCGCCGACCTCCTTTTTCACCAGCTCGACCCACTTGTCACAGTCTTTACTTTTGGCTTTGTCAAACCATTGGCTAGTCCTGCCGTTTGAATAGGTCAGGCTCTTTCCTGTGGATACCTTCTTTTCACCCTTTTTAGCCCACGCAGAGCGGGATTTTTCACCAACCATGACGTTTCCTTCATACAGGAATCGCCCGGTAGGAGCTACGCCAGCCACCACCTGCCCAGATCCAGCGATAGCAGCAGACGCGGCCTTTGTTTCGTTGATGAATTGCCCCGTCAGCATTGGCATAAAGGGAACCATAGAAGTCATAATGGCGCTATCAAGGGTGAACTGCGCACGGTTGAAATTGCCCTCCAACCGGCTCATATCCACCTTAATGTCCACGCCATCCACGACGATGGAGAAGTCCTTGAAGTGGTGTATTTTCTGCGCCATATCATTTCCCCCATACCTCAACCAGCGGAATAACGGAGTGCCGGGAGACAGACGAAATTGTGAATACGTTATCCTTCGTGCGGTTCATGTAGGCGTAGAATCCTTCATTTGTCCAACGTTCGTCGGAATCCGCCACAATGCCACCATCCCATTCACCATTCCAGAAAAAATCGCCTGTGGGGCTGAATGTAATGGAATCTTCGTTCCCATCCCATTCTTTAGGCTCCAACAGGCGTTTCCCTGCGATATTGACCACGCCGTCTTTTTTCTGGTAATGAATTCCCACGTATGCGCTATCTTTCGATTCCGCGCCATACTTGGCAAGAATTGCGGCACGATCTACATTAAGATTGCAATTCTTAATGATGGTGGGGTACCACGTAGCACCTTTCTCACGGTCTCCGGGCTTGCGATTGAATACAGTAACGGTATTTTTGTACATCACAGCACCTCAGGATATACGCCCATGTACAGAAGATTCACGCCGTTTGCATCCTCCACGCCGGACAGACCGTCACGAACGATATTGAAAAGCATTTTCCGCTTAGCGGCGGTATCCTTCACAGCAACGTCTATTGCCGTTGTGCTGCCCTGCCCTTCCATGTAAGATATCGCCTCGTTCCCGGCTTCCACGCGGGAAATGATTTTCCGCTGCAATCCGTTTTCGGTTTCAATGTACCCTCTGCTCATGTTGGCGGCCTGTTCCGCCTCATAGATTTGGTACAGCGTATTCACCAGCTGAGCAGCGGTAAATTTCACGGCATAGGCTGAATCCTCGTCCACGGGGAACGCCTTTTTCAGCTTCCGCACGCTATCAATGCCAGTTGTATATTTATCCATTGTACGGCAAGCCTCTATTGCCAGCCGCTCATAGATGTTTTCATCAATTGGGGAGTACCACCGTATATAATCCTCAAACGTGATATACATTGGCCGCCGCCTCCTGCTGCTCCAAAAATTCCGCTATGATATCTGCTTTCTTGGCCTTTGTGATGCTATAGCCCAGCTTCGCAGAAAGAGCCTTGATCTCCGGTATTGTCAGTTTTTCAAGGCTCTCCTGCGTATAGCTTGCCATTGAGCTATAGCCGGTTAACCCCCCTTACTTTCTCCGCCGCCGGCGGCCGCCGCAATGATCGCCGCCATATCCTTGTTCAGCGTCTTCACGCCGCAGATCATATCAATGGAAATGGTATCGGTTTTGGTGGTGATGTTGTAGTCCTGCACCACGCGGAGGCCAAAACCGTCGTAGTTCACAATCGCTGCATTTGCCGCGCCCTGCGGCAGAGCCAGAGGCCGGGTAACGAATGCGAAAGCGTTTTTGTGGAAAGCCAGTCCCAGAACGCCCGCAGTGTCCGCGTTCTGGTCAACGTAGAAGTCCATTCCGAACTTCCGGCCAAGAGACGCTTCACGCAGCGCAGTACCCGCGTCGCCCACCTTCTCGGCGCTGATGAACAGGTCGGTTTTCAGCAGCTTCGTTTCGGTATCGGTGTTGTACACAAACCGGCGCTCGGTCAGCGGGGTTGCGGACTTGGTGAGGTATGCCCGCGCGTCAATCACGTCGTTCTTGATATCGGTGGTCGCCGTCACCTTGTTGGTGATACCGGATGCGAGGCCAAGCAGATAGCTGTCAACCTTATCGGCGAACGCCTGCATAGCGGGGACAATGAACTGCGTGGAGAAGCTCGCAATATCCATCGTCAGCTCCTTTGCGGTGACTGCGAAAGATACATCAAGGAGCTTATCCATTTTCACGGGAACGCTGCTTTCGGTAGCATCCTGCACCGAAATAGTTCCGGCAAACTCCTTTGCCGTAAAGGTTGCGGGCTTGCGGATGGTGATGGTATCGCCCACACCGGTGACAAACTCGCTGGAATAGTCGCGGTGTACCAGATTTGCCATAACTGCGTTGTTCCGCAGCACCATAAGGGCTTCACGGGCGATAATGTCGGGGGTAAGAATCGTATTTGCCATAAATAAAAAACTCCTTTACTTCTTTCTTGCGGCGATATAGTCCGCCATACTCATTTTGCTGAGGTCTGTTTGCTGGCCGCCTCCGCCATTTCCGGGATTATCGAAGCGCGCCGCGCCGCCGTTATCTTCAAAGAGGTATCCGCTATCGGTGCGCAGTGCATCCAATGCGGCTTTCATATCCTCTTTCTGATTCTTGCTATTGCGCAGAGCATCAACATCCAGAAGCGCAGTAATAGCCTTAGCGTTCTTGCCTTTGGCTTCGGAAATCACACCGGCCAGAAGCTCGTTGAATTCCCGGTCTTCCCGCTCCTTCTTGTAGGTGGCCTCTGCCTGTTCGTGCTTGAGTTTCCACGCGTCCCGCTCCTTCACGATAGCGTCAAAGTCTTTCCCCTCGAATCCCTTGAGCGTGGTCTCGGCGGCTTCTTTGGCTTTCTTCTCGGCGTTCAAATCCTCGGTGAGACGGGTTACCTTTTTCTCGAATTCGGCAACGGTTTTATAGCTTTCTGCCACTGCCTTGTTGAATTCGGCGAGCTTGTCTGCGGGAATTTCAATTCCGAAATCCTTGCAGATTTCAACAATATTCTTCATAAAAAATCCTCCTGTACCGTATTTATCAACCGCCCGTCGGCGGTAATGGATTGAGCCGGGATAAACCTCCGGCGGGGTAGAAATGACGCAGGCGGCGGGGTTTGAACCCGCGAACCCATATTGAAATAATGGAGCTGACCCTCCCAGCTTCCGCCTGCATGTGTATAAAAATTGCCAGAGTTGAAACAAATCAGCTCTGGCAATTTATTCAATTATTCCTTTTCTGCGTTGTACTTCCTAGCCGCAGCGGTAGCTTTTGCGGCTTCACTGCGATTCCATAGGGCTATCGCGATTCTGTCCGCTCTTTTTTTCTGCCCGGTTTCCTTGCAATAAGCGTTGTATGCTTCATTCTGCTGCTGCAATAAAGCGGATTTCCTGCGGTACTCCTTTTCAAAGCCAGCCCGTTCTTCCTCAGATAGCGCTTTGTCCATGGCCGTCCTCAGCCCCAAAACTTTCCGTTTTGTATCCCTGATTCTCCGCTCCATGGCGCGTTGCTTCTGCTCTTTCTCGTACTGCTTTTTGTTTTCCTCGCTGTCGTAATCCTCAAACGGGTTACCTTGCCCGGGGAACCACACTGAAAAATTGTGGCGGCAATTCGCCCCGCATAGCCCCGTTACCGTGCCGTATTGGGTGGAAGAAACGAAATCGGGGTATTCTGTGCTAGGTACGCGGCTATAGATTTTCCCCTGCCACACCTCGTGCGTCGGCCTTGCTCCCAGATGGGAAGAAACAATTACAAGATTTACGCCCATTTCGTCCATTCTCGCAAGCTGTATTCTAGCCGAACCTTGAGAAATGCCGGTGCGTACCGCCCGCGCCGTGGCAACCTCTATTGTATCCTTGTGCACGCGCTCTGTTCCGTCGCTCCCGATTTTGGTATACTTGATATATACACCATCGGAAATAAGCCGCTCCACGGCCTCCCTGACGGCCTGCACGGGCGAAATTGCCCCGGACATGGCTCTCATATACGCTTCGTCACACAGCTGTGTAAACGTCTCTTGCACCGCATCGGCGGTTGTGGCTGTGAAGTTCTTCCACTCTCCGAGCGTCTGCTCATATGTATCTTGCATAAGCTTTTGGAGATACGGCGATTGCACAAGCGGCGTTGGATTCAGCCCAGTTTCTCGGTATATCGCATCATCGTATTCCAGTGCCTTTACTCCGGCATCCTCCATAGCCGCCGCGATTTCCGTTTGCATTTTCCCGGTAGCTTTTACAATCTCTTTTTGGATATCGTCCAAGAGATAGCCAAGCTGTTGCAGCGTTTCGATCTGGTATTTATCCAGAGGGGTGAGGATATAGCCATCACCACGCCCGAACCGAATCAGAACGCGTTCTATAATCCGATTCATAATATTCTGGTGCAGTTCTTCCGCAATACCCTCCGCCGGTTCAACGGCGTGGAGTAGATAAGAGGGGGTAAGCATTGGCTATTCCTCCGCTCCAAATAACGTCGGCGTTTTCGGCTGAGCCGCATTTTCCAGTGCCTTTGCCTCCTGCTCTGTGAATCCCTCGAAACGTACCAGATAATACCAGAATGGGACTTTCCCCGCCTGAACATATCCGTACCATCTGGCCTTTTCCTCGTTGGCCGAATATGTGATATCCCCGAAGTCATAGGCCACTTCATACGCGCCAGCCGGAGCAAGGCCGTACAAGTCAGCGAACGCATTCAACGCGTAAATAAGGCAATCCAAGCAGTGCTCTAGGCTATCTCGGACGGCCTTGATCGTCTGAATTGTACGCTGCTGGTCGGCTTCTACTTGCGTCGCCGTCTGAATGCCGCCGGACTGATTGAAAACGAAATAGCCGTTTGAGAATCCTGCCTTATAGCCGATCTGGCTAAGCAGGGCGTTCAGCCCCGTAAGTCGCGCATCGGTGTTCAATGTGGGATTGATTTCGTGGTAAATATCGCTCTGTGTGGTGGTATCTCCGTCCACGAGATTGATATAGTTCGGCATCCTCACACGCCCAAGCGCGTTCTCCGTTTTCGCCCTTTCCTTGGAATCAAGCATCCGATCTTTATCCACCATCACAGTGCGCTTGCTATCAAAGATTTCGGCTGAATTTCTGGAATATGCAATATCCAAGTCCCGCAGCTCCTGCACGGCCTCAGAGAATGCAGGCAGACCATAAGGGGAACTGATTACGATATTGTTTGCTTGCGGCATCCGGAATGGCGCGAACAGGGGCTTTTCAATATTCGCCACGGTAGCTTCTTCCGCCAGCGCCGACCACGGCGTTTCGGAAATGTCAACAGGCTTTCCGGTATCATTCTCCGATGGGCTTACATAGCATTTATTCGTGATTCTGTATGCGCCGCCCTCGAACCGGTGGTATTCCAGCCGGGTGAACCACTTATCCCAGGCTCTCTGCTGATTGTAGAAAACTGCGCCGTCAATTTCGGCGTTCGTCACGTGGGTAATATCAAATTTGTTCGGCGTGTAGATATCGATTGTATCACCGTTTGGCTTTAGCATGATTGTGCCGTATGCGCTGCCGTACTCCACCCAAGATTGCAACAGCGAATACACCCGGTCAACCTGCCATTGCAGCCAGTCGGCGCGGGCAGACCCGCTTAACTTGATGCTCGTACCCTGCATTGTCAGCCGTGCGATTTCGGCGCACACGGACTTTGCGAAGTTCACGGTATCTATGCCGTCTTCTACATCAATCCAGCTTGGGTTTCCCTGATAGATATCGGCACATTCATAAATCCAAGCGTTCATTTGCTCGGATGAAATAGGCTCTATCTTGAAATCTTCCTTTACCCTCGTATCAGAAATCACAGATACAAGCCCTTTTATAGCTGAAATGATACCCATTACGATTCCTTCACTTTCTTTCGCATCACGGAATTACAAAAATACCGTATATCATCCATAGCGTGGTCATTATCCTTCACGACGGCGTCCTCCGTTTTCTTATCGTCCCATCGGTACAGCCCAAACTCCCTTATAGCGTCCGTGCAGCACCGGTGAATTTTTATATTCCCGTTCTTGAGATATACCGCCGTGCGCCGAATACCATCAAGAACGGCGTTGTCTGCCTGCTGGACGCGGAATCCACGGCGTTTCAGGGCGGTAATGAAAGATGCTGCCGAAGGGTCGATTATCGCCCTCTTGATTTCGTAGCCGCCCGTCAGGCGCTCCACAGCGTCGCAATATTCCTCGTCTGTGAGCTGCTTATAGTTGGCTCTGCCATCGTAGTAATACTCTTTGATTCTAACCGCCTTGTTGCCATCTACCGCCCATAAGCCACATGAAAACGGGTTTAGGGTGCCGTAGTCGATGCTTATGTAATAATCCGCGAATTCCGGCACTTCATCCGTGATATTCGCTTCGGAAAAATCGTATATAAGCCCTTCGGCCAGCGTCCATTTACCCAGAATGTACCTATCATAGAATACCGTTCCTGCATATTCTTTTTTCAGATTTTCAACAAAAGTGGGGGGTAAAAATGGGTTATCGTCTATTGTGTATTCTTGGCTGAAAATATCGGCATCACTATCAAGGAATCTCTTTAGCCAGTGGTTGGGATACTGTGGATTGTATGTGCCATCGAAGCAGGAATACTCCTTATCAAGCCGGCTTTTCAGGAGGGCAAAAACTTCCTCCGACCAGTCCGCGACCTCGTCGCCGTAGCAATACTTGATAGACGCCCCGCGAATCTTCGATACCTGAGACACTTTTTCCGCACCAAGGCAATAACACTTCTCACCAAAAATCCACGCTGTATTATCGCTGGAAATCGCCCCAACAAGTTTATCACCGTACAGATTCCGCATAGGCTCTAGTACGTTTCTCTCTATTGTGGATTTTGTAACGCCCAAAATAACGGAAAGCCCATCTTTCCCGGCTCGTTCTCGAATCCGCATGGGAATAATCCACTTGAAATCAAGATATGTTTTCCCGCTTCGGGTCGCGCCGCCCTTGAAATTCCATCGGTGATTCCCGTACCTTGCAAATTCAATCTGTTTCGGGCTTAATAGCATCTCTGAACTCCTTAATTAGCCCATCCAGCTTATTTAGGCTATCATTACCGCTTGCCGTGTTTCTTGTGGCCTTATCGACAATAATCCCAAAAGATGTTGCAATCTGGCTTAATGTTGCGGCCGAAATCTTTTCGGGGTCAGTGAGCGCTTTCAGATGCAGAGTGATTGCTTCTTGCATCGCCGCTTTTTGTGATTCCATGTATGCCATCATATCGGCGGTATTCTCTTCTTTTTTTTGCTGCACTTTTTGGGCGATATCCGGTGAAGCGCTGACAATCCTTTTCACAGTCTGGTGAGTTACGCCGTGCTTTTTTGCAACGGCGCTGTACGACTGCATTTCTATCCAGTCGGCGATTATTTTCTTTTTCTTCCGATCTGTAATCCTTGCAGCCATAGCGCCACCTCTCATACAAAATAGTAAAAATAGCGGGAAAGGCCGGGGTTGAACCGGCATTCTTTCCTCTTATCACAAGGCTGCTCTCCGGCCTTGCTACTTCCCCGCATCCCTCCGGCTTACGGTGCCGGGGAACCGCTTTGCCCGTTTCCGGGTTTCGTCGCCGGTGGGAGGCCATCGGCGATATATATGGCGCGAGGCCGATTCAAACGGCCTTCTGTTGGGGAGAGTGAACCCAACTCGTTTTCTACCGCGCCATGCAAAAAGAGGCTCAGGAACAATCCCAAGCCTCTTGCGCTTTTTCTTTTTTACCAGTATAGCACATTCAAACTGGAAAATCTTCCGGTTTTTTTCCGGTTTTTCAAATTTCTGTGCATCCGTACAGGCAAATTGTAAAATGGTGAAGCGCCGAATCCTTTCGCGCATAAACCTGAGATTTTTCAATCCCAAATTCTTCGCACAACCTGTCCACATTCCCCCTCGCGGGCTTTATGTAGAATCTATCCAAAATCTTGCGTTCATCGTCTGAGAGAGTTTCAAGCCCGGAATCTACCAGCGAAACCCACTTTTTTGCCTGTTCCAGCGAACGCGCCAGTTCCTCACGGTGAACGATATTCGATAGCATCATATCTTCCCGCCCTGAGCCGCCGCCGCTTACCGGCGTACCGTCAGCCGTGGCACTTCGGATACTCTGCATAGCGGATTCCAGCCGCGCCATTTCCTCGGGGATGCTTTTCAGGGATTGCTTTTTTGCACTGTATTCCTTGAGCTTCTCAATGGCCTCATACTTCCAGTTCATTCCGTTCCTCCTTGCATATCTTATTAAACCCCTGTATAGATATACACAATACACACAAGATATAAGATTATATTTAATATATACTATACAGGGATAACGCTATAATATTAGATCCCGTCTCCTGTTTTTCGTTTTCTTTCTCCTTTCGGTGCAATCCTTCCCAGGCGGGCAAGGCCGCTTTCCCCCGCGGACGAATATGTAATTGCAGCATCGGCTGCCTTCGTAGTACCCGAAGAAATACCAGCACCCGACGCAATACTTCCTGCTATCCTTATACTCCATGTTGCCCATAGAGAACAGGCAGGCTCCCGATCCCGCCGAGCATCCCGGTTTCTTGGCATATCATAAGCAACTTTGTCTGCGCCATCATCCGAATTTCAGCCGGTGCCCGTTCCGCTGCCGTGTGC
>OGGJ01000985.1_pt1 | contig 26459 bp, 23 predicted proteins | sample 1571071 | NCBI WGS metagenome assembly OGGJ01 (sample SAMEA2581954, study PRJEB24529) | metagenome | biome: Human gut stool | place: China | collected 2011
TTGGCTGGCAACGTAAAGCTGCTTAGCCATTATCTCAAATTTTAACGAACTATTGCTTATATGTTATGAGTTTAAATATTTAAAATCCTTCTCACATAATGCTCTTTGATTTCTTACCTTTTTGTTATTTTGATTATTATAGCCAGCCAAGTACTTAAACCAGAAAGAAAAACTTGTGAAATATACCATTATTGTATAATATGCTTTCTTTAGAAAATTTTCTCTGGCATAAAAATAATGGGCTACAGTATTACGAGAATTACCAGAAAATTCAAACGGACAATAAACATTATGAGTTTTGAACAAATCCAAACTTCCGATAAATATCTACAGTTTTTAGCTACATAAAGCTTTGCCAACTTTGCCACATAATCGGATTTAAACCAAAAAAATCATTCCCGAAAGTCGGTACTTGTCATTAAAATCTTCAGGTAGTTTTACCATAAAGGTCTGCGCCTTGCTGTAGAGCTCCAACGGCAAGTTTCCATCTTTCAAAGAGAAAATACTCATTCATCAATCGCCATATATATAGCTATAGGCTTTTTCAAAAATCTTCTCATGAGCAATGCAGTCAGTACGGTTAATACCAAGACTATTGAATTGTATTTTAATCCAAAGAGAAATCCACTCAGCACGAAAAATACGCATACAGCATACTTTCTGCAATTTAATGTAGAGATACATGTGCATAGCACGCAAATGCGGCAAGGATAAACTTTAAGCCATAAAGATTCTTTATTGGTGTCATTGCATTTACTTTTTCTATTTGGTAATCAATAGTTTTGTTCCTATATTAATTAACTTTTCTGCAGCATATGCGGTAGAAGATTGCTCCTTGTCTATACTATTCATAAGCCTCATGTTATTGCTATTATATAACAAAAGTCTTAGTTTGTTTTTAATTTCGTCAACATCCTGAGGATTGAAAATGATATCATTACTATCCAGTCCTTTAATATATTCTTTTGCACCAACATATTGCGATATTAAAATGTCACAACCACAACATAAAGCCTCTACAACGCCCAAGCTAAAAGGTTCAAACTCACTATTTTGGACAAAAATATGCATTTTTTGAAGATCTTTTATAAAATCTGAGTGAGGAATGCTTTGCCTATATTCTACACATTTGTATTGCTTTATTAAATTCACTTCATTTGAATTACGCTCAATACCACCATATACATAAACGTGAAGATCATTGCCTTCATCATTTAGTTCTTCTACAGCTTGACATACTTGTCTATTTCTCTTTGTTATACGTCCTCCACCGATAAGCACAATAGTATTCTTATATTTTTCAGAGTTAGAACAAACAATCTTGTTGCATTCTTCCCAATTTATACCATTGGTTAAAAAATCCATTTTATCGGCATAGTTTTTATAGAATTCAGACATTCTTTTCATGTGCAACTGTGATACACATAATATTAAGTTAGACTTATCAAGCATTCTCTTAGACATCTCTAAGGCAATTGGATTGACTTCTTTATTAAGTTTGCATTCCAATTCTGCGCAACCATGCATTATATAAATAATTTTCTTTCCTAAAATTCCTGCATACAAAAGTGGTATCTTATCATAACGTGAATAACCCGAGAAGACAACTACCTTTGCCACAGTTATTTTAAACATCATTTCTATAAAATACAATATCTTATGAGAGTGATGTAAAAAGGCAACTCTATCATCGAAATGCTTCAAAAGATTCCTATTTACTTGCCTTGGACCACCAAAACCAAATGGATTACCTGCAAAAAATATTTTTTTCATACGGCAATTTGTTTTTATTTTTCAAAAGTTCGTTTAGTAACAAATAGTTAAACATCAAAAAAGCGACAAACTCTGTACAGTCCATCCATTCATGTGCAATACATGAAATGAAATAAAATAAATTTATCCATAACAAAATAGAATACCAGATGGATTCATTTTCTTTCTTTAAATAGAATATAATCCTTTTCCCCCATGTACCAAAAACTAACCACAAAGCCAAACCTCCATATTCACATAAGACAGCAACAAAACTTGAAAAAGGTTTATTTCGTGTACCATCCGTATATGAGCTCATTGAAACAAATGTATGATTCCATAAAGGATAAATATATTTTTTATACCAAAGAGGAGAATGTTTCCCAAATATATCAGTAAAAATATTGTTTGCATCTTGATTTATAAGTTGAGTAGCACGACTATTGTAACCACCAGGACCACATCCAACAATTGCAGCAACAGGATTTTCCGCAAAGAATTTTGGTACTTCCGAAAACATTAAAGTCTTCCTTGCATTATCTTGACTTTCTTGTGCATAATTCATTTGCATCATCTCATTCTGAAACATTTCTGATTTTGAAAGGTATGTCCAACAAGCAACCGCTATGGCAGTTAAAATGAAATATTTTACTTTCGCATGGATTAACAAATAAATTCCAATAGTAACAACCAGACACATCTTGCCAACACCAAAGTCGCAAAGAAAGAAATAATATCCAAAAAAGGCAGCTGCAATTTTCTCGATTAGGTTCGCTTCTCTTTTATAAAATTTTACCCCATAATAAAATAAATACAAGGCGTTGACCATTGCCATACCATGTACGACCTCATAATGTTCACCGTATATTGAAGTTAATGTACCTCTCGTATTTAAAATTATTCCTAAAATATCAACAATAAAAATTGCAATTGCTGTAATTTTTATGAATTTGTCACAGTCTATCCTAAAATTTGCCTTAGATGGACAACAAAAAAATAATATCAAAATAGGAATAAAGACCCATGCTGCAATGATTACATTTTCTAAATCGATCCATTGTAAAGCTAATCCTACGATTGAAGACACAAAAAATATTCCCCCAAATAATTTTATTTTTGTTTTTTCTATACTCAAATAAAATATACGATTAAAAAGGCTATATCCCAAAGGAATTATAACTAATATCATAGCCCTTATAGCCGTGTATAACAATAAGCTATACGTAACGGCAAAAGTTTTATATTTTATATTCATCCTCATTATTTATCTTTTTCAAACAAATGCTATTGATTTCTGGATTTTCATCGAAAAACTTTTGTATTTCTTTTATTTGCTTATTGTCAATGATTCTCTGCATGCCAATCCTTATAAGTTTGGCTGGAATTCCACCAATAATCGAGCATTGGGGTTCCTTTGAGAAATCTTTGTTAACCAAGCTGTTACTAGAGACAATTGTTTGGTCTGGAATTGAGGCCCCTGCTGAAATTGTGCAAGAATTACATATCCAGCAGAATTTCCCGATCTTTATTTTACTCTCGCGTCTGTGCACTACTCCTGTCTCAGTATTTAGTATATAATGGAAGTTAGAATCCATTATTTGTGCTCGGTGGGCAATCAAGGATTGCTCACCTATTTTTATTTCTTTTTGAGCCGAAATATTACAACCACACATAATTCGTACATCATCTCCAATAATTAACTTTCCATTACAGCCAACTTGAATCTTTGATGAGGTATACAAATCAGCTCGACCTTCAAACACGATAGTTCCAGAATTAACAATGTTCATATTTGTTGTATGATTACCAGGCGCTCCCACATTTGTTTGATTAATCTTTATCATTCCACTTGTACATCTTGCTCCCCCACATATCATTCTACCAGACAAAGAAAAAAAGCGAGATCTTCCATATACAAAAACAGGAAACTTTATAGCCTGTCTCAATGGGAAACTACGGAAGTTTAAATAAAATGTGGCAAAGGGATTAAACCAATGAACATATGGTATGCGCTCACAGAACAACACATATCCTCGGCTAAGATATTTCTTTATTTTATGCATGTTATTTTTTGTTTAATTGTTGATATAAATTTTATCTTTTCGTTTTTATTTAAGCCAAAACTATATATGCAAACAGTATTAATTACAATTGACAAACAGCTAATTGAAAGTCGCTCAAAAATTTTTTGGCAAAAAAACGAGTTAATGATAAGAGATAATGCAGAGGACATACCAATTACAAGAAGCGTTGGTTTGACTACTTTAAAAAAATATTGTTTCATCGATATTCTTATATATTTATTTAGGACTTCCAAAACTGCTATAATGTATATACATCTTACCAGAATATTAATAACAAAAACAGAGATAGGGGAGGCTCCCATTTTTAGACATACGTATGAGATTGGAAATGACATTAAAAACACACCACTACCTATTAACATATAGTATTTCAATTTTCCAATAGCTAAAGCCAAAGACCATATAGGTTGATTAAGTACGTTAACTATGGAATATAACAAAACTAATAAAGTAAAGACATTTGTATATTCTGGTATCTTTGTCAGCCATATATTCAAGAAAAAATCTATGGAAAGCATTACTGGCAAACACATAAACCAAAGAAGGAATACAGAATATTTCGAACTGTAAAAAAATAACTTATACAAATATTCATAGTTTCCTACTGAATATGATTTTACAAGCTGAGGTCTGACAGATGTATAAAAAGACAATCCAAAATTCCCTATAGCGCCGCTAACCTGAAAAGCAATAGCGCGTGCTGCATTTACCGTTGGACCAAAAAATAAGTTTAGTAAAACATTTATGCCTTGATCGTTTATTGCATAAACAGCAGCCCCAATACTATTCCACCCAATCATTCCAAGCGCCTCTTTGAAGGATTTGATATTCCAATCAAATCGAAACTTGCTCTCTTCATATTTCTTTCGACAATAAAAAGAATAAAATAAACGTATTCCTAATGCGACTATCAATAAGAGAAATCCATACGTTACTAATCTATCATATGGAGAATATGCAATTAAAAATGCAACTATTAATTTTGCCAAGCCTTCAAAGATTCCCACATAGGAATAAATCTTCATGTTTTCTTTGGCAACAATTATTGCATCATAGACAACACTTAGTATAGTTACAATAAGAGAAAGAACAGTAAATTGATAAACCCAAAAAGCAGCTACCATTCTACTTGGAGGTATAATAAGCTTGTTTAAAACGAACCACGTACCAACAGTTTCTGCTATTATAAATAGTACTATAGATATAAGTATATATATACTTTGATGTAGGCAAAATATTTTATGAACCCCTTCTGTATTATTTTTACCCAATTCAACATTTAAGTAACGTTGTGTCGCATTTGCCAATGAAGAGCGAAAAAAAACAAAAATTATAGCAAAGCCACCGACTACATTATAAATACCAAAATCTTGTACTCCAAGTTTGTCTAAAACGACCCTTGAAGTGTAAAAATTCGCTATAAGTAAGAATAGTAACCTTACATATAAAAATATTGTATTTTTCGCTATTCGCTTGTTATTATCTGATGTTTGAGACATTTCTTCCTATTTTGTTTTTATCATTTTGATTTAAACTACCTTGATCTGATTCTTTATCAATTCTCATCTATTTTATTGAGTTTAAAGAAGGAGGCAAAATACCATTTTCGCTCTTATAAAGAGCTGATTTGATTGGATGATTCATCTGAATCTTCCAGCAGGCATAAGCTATACATGGAGCGGTATTGCAAGCCTCCGGCTCTGCTAATATGTTATCTACTGGCATGTCATGGTTTTGCTCCTTGACAATGCTAATGTATTTCTAGTTTTTCACTACCCACATGCTCTCGACAGGACAGATTGGTTTCAATCTATCTACCGTCAATTGTATGAGAGAACGGCCCACACTCATCACATCAATGAACTGCTTAGGGTAATCGGGGGTTGACATAGGCCAGAAGCGGCTGCCTACGCCGCCAGCCATGATTATGATTTGAGTGTCGTTGAATTTATTCATAAGTCACATTTTTATGTATAGGCGCATTTACTCCTATACATATTTTTATCTCAGGCTCTCCTGATACCACTCATAGAGTTTCTTCACACCATCCTCTATCTCGACCTTGTGAGTCCAGCCGAGACTATGGAGTTTATCCACGGAGATGAGTTTTCTTGGGGTGCCGTCTGGTTTGGTGGCATCGAATTCTATCTTACCATCGAAACCTACAGCTTTTCTGACAAGTTCGGAGAGTTCACGGATGGTCAATTCCTTGCCAGTACCAACATTGATATGGCAGTTACGAATCTCGCCGAGTGATGGGATGGCTCCACCTCTACCCTCGGAGTTGTTTCTGTCAACTGCTCCATCGACCTTCGCTCCGTAGAATACGGAAGAGTATTTCTCGATGCCGATGATGTCCTTGAAATCTACGTTCAGGAGTACATGCACGCTGGCATCAGCCATATCCTCGCTCCAAAGGAACTCACGGAGAGGCTTACCAGTGCCCCAGAGCACCACCTTATTATTGTAAATACCATAGAACTCCAAAGCCTTCAAGATGCGCTCATGCTCGTTATGGCCGTCCACGTTACCATTGCCGATAATGGCACGAAGCTTGTCATCTGGGTTGACAGGACGCTTGTTCATGTCCACCTCGATGCTGTGCCAGTCACCATCGTGGATGAGCTTGGCAAGATAAATCTTACGCATCATGGCTGGCATCACATGGCTGTTCTCCAAGTGAAAGTTGTCGTTGGGCCCATAGAGGTTGGTTGGCATAACAGCGATGTAGTTGGTGCCATACTGGAGATTGTAACTCTCACACATCTTCAGTCCAGCAATCTTTGCGATGGCATACTCCTCATTGGTGTATTCCAAAGGGGAAGTCAGGAGAACATCCTCGCTCATAGGCTGAGATGCATCCTTAGGATATATGCAGGTGCTGCCCAAGAAGAGGAGCTTCTTCACACCATGCGAGTAGGCGTTGCTAATGACATTGCACTGCATCTTCATGTTCTGCATGATGAAATCGGCACGATAAAGCGAGTTTGCCATGATACCGCCCACGAAGGCTGCTGCCAAGACAACTGCGTCTGGCTTTTCCTCATCGAAGAACTTCTCCACTGCATACTGATCTGTGAGGTCGAGCTCTTTGTGAGAACGACCTACCAAGTTGTTATAGCCTCTTCGTTTGAGGTCGTTCCAAATAGCAGAACCCACGAGTCCGTGGTGTCCTGCTATGTATATCTTACTATTCTTGTCTAACATATTACTTCACAATTCCCTTTTCCAAATATTCGGCGAGATTGGTACGAACTTTCATTCCAGCATCCTCAGCCGCAACCTTTGCCATATCATTCTCAACCATAATCTTCACCAAATCTTCGAATGATGTAGTATTAGGATTCCAGTTTAGCTTGGCCTTTGCCTTTGTTGGGTCACCCCAAAGATTAACCACGTCGGTTGGACGATAGAAGTCTGGAGACACCTCCACAAGGGTCTTGCCAATGAGTTCCTCCGGACCCTCAGAACAAATGCCCTTCTCGTTTTCGTCCTTGCCTTCCCACTTCAGTTCGATGCCGACATAGTGGAAAGCCAGCTGAGCAAACTCACGCACCGAGTGCTGCTTACCTGTGGCGATGACGAAGTCCTCCGGCTTCTCTGCCTGAAGGATGAGCCACATACACTCCACGTAGTCCTTAGCGTAGCCCCAGTCACGGAGCGAGTCAAGATTGCCGAGATACAGCTTTTCCTGCTTGCCCTGCTTGATACGTGCGGCAGCAAGCGTAATCTTACGAGTCACAAAAGTCTCGCCGCGGCGCTCACTCTCATGGTTGAAGAGTATACCAGAACAACAGAACATATCGTATGCCTCACGATACTCCTTCACAATCCAGAATCCATACTGCTTGGCAACAGCGTAAGGAGAATAAGGATGGAACGGAGTGTTCTCGTTCTGAGGAACCTCTTCTACCTTACCGTAAAGTTCAGATGTTGAAGCCTGATACATGCGGCAAGTCTTTTCCAAACCGCACTGACGGATGGCTTCCAAGATACGGAGCACACCTGTTGCGTCCACATCGGCTGTGAACTCAGGAGAGTCGAAGCTCACCTGTACGTGGCTCTGTGCTGCAAGATTATAAACTTCTGTTGGTTTTACCTTATTCATCACCTGAATGATGCTCATTGAGTCACCGAGGTCGGCATAGTGAAGATGGAAGTTTGGCTGACCTTCCAAGTGAGCGATGCGCTCACGAAAGTCTGTTGATGAACGACGGATAGTGCCGTGTACATCATAACCTTTTTCCAACAACAATTCTGCTAAATAAGAGCCATCCTGACCTGTAATGCCTGTGATAAGTGCAATGTTTTTTCTTTCCATAAATAAGTCTATTGCGTATTTTGTTTTATTTTTTTGCTATTCGCTTGCCATTATCTGATGTTTGAGTTGACATAAATTATTGTTGAATTAAGAATGGAAGATGCAAACGAATTTGTACCTCTGTCATCCATTCCGAATGTTCAATAAGAGCTTTTGTTTCCTTTTGAGAAAGCCCAGTTAAATTTGTTCCAACTTTCTCTGCTATTTTGTGATTTTGAGGTATTCGATTCATAAGTTTTTCCCAACCAATATTCTTTTCAATAAGTAAGAGAATCTCCTTATAAGCATCTTCTGACATTTGATTGTTTCTCAATCGAGAAATCATATTTTCCGTTATTCCGTGAAAATCGGTTACTTGCTTTGTTATATATCCTGCCTTGATATTTTGAACAAAACGTTTTGGAAAGCTTTCATAATCATTCCACATCAAATCATTATAAGCATATATTACCTTCTTCTTGTATTCAGGAATATAACTATTATGCTGACGTTGAAAGTTTTTGATGCGCCTCATCATGATTTCAGAAGTCATTATCAATGTTCCAATAGGATTCTTACATTTTGAAGAAGAAATTTTTGAGTTGCCAGCATCACTTATTATTGCATAATCTACAGCAAAGTGATTATCAGAACTATCAAACTTATGCGCTCCTTGGTTGTCATAAAGACCTCCATCAACTAACAAGGGCTTTATCTGGCTGTCTCCTTCTCGATATTTCTTTCCAATCTTTATCGGTGAAAATATTTGCGGAATGCAAGATGATGCCATCACTGCCCTTGACAAAGGAAATTTATTCGTATTGAACTGTAGGGTATTATTATAGGGATAACATGTCATCCTATCTTGTGAAAACGTAAATTGGTTGCCAGTAGATAAGTCCGTAGCATTAATGGCTAACACAGGAGAGTTTGGCATTGAATCTAATTTCGCCCCTTTAAAAAACAGTAAGTTGTATGCCCATTCTATAAATTTACTTGCAGGTAAAACATAATACCAAAACAATAGTAGCAGAAATGCACATATTATAAAAGTAACCCATCTATAGCCGCTTGGCGTAAAAATTATCATAGCCAATATGCAACCTATCACCAACGATAATTCAATTACAGCTATCCACAATACATTATGATTGAGCTTGTTTATAAACTCTTTTTCAAATTTATCATATCCATTATTCTTATGTAGAGTATAATAAGCTGCAGTTATAGAGCCACCAGATACTGATGATATAACATCTACCTTATCAAGAATACCAAGTTTATGAAGTGCTCGCAATGTTCCTATATGATATGCTGCTGCTCGATAGCCACCTCCAGATAAAGCTAAGCCGATTTTATTTCCTCTCTTATCCATGATTATTCAGGCATTGCTGTTGTATAGCCTTCACGTTCGCCATGATGAAGGAAATTTGCTTTATCTCTATGTGTAGAGAAAACCTTACAACCTATTTGTTTTAACGCATTGATGGTGCATTGGTTCAAATAATGTCCTTGTTTTTCTGTCGAAATATAAGCCTCCTTGGGATGCAAATACAAAATCGTCTTACTGTCAAGATTATGTTTGCTTCCATGATGTGGGACTTTTAGCCAAAAAACATTTTTGATTGCAGCTCTATGGCATTGAGGTATATTTGCTAATGCTTCCACACCTGCGTCTCCCATAAACAAGTATTTCTTTCCAGCTTCAGGTTCAAACATTAAAATCATGCTACTTTGATTATGAACAGAACCATCATCATTTGCATCATCCAAAGCCTTACTCAAACAAGTTGCTGTAGGTTTAAATGCCTCATCGTCATCCTTGGCATCATAAGAATAACCTTTCAGATTATCATATCTCATGTTTGGTGCAAGTTTTTCAAAATACCCCCGAGTCGGCCCAATAATAGTAAAACCTAAAAAATCTCTTTCCTTATATGGCTTTGGATAAAGCGTCCCTGTTTTCATGTCCTTACAATAAGCAGGCTGAGCAAACTTGTCAGATACTGGGATATTTAGTGATGTTATCAAATCTAAAAGATTATTTTCTCCTTGGTCAAATAATCTCGCTACTCTATTTACTAACGTCGTTTTCTTAATTTCATTTTGCACTTGGGTGACTTTGACATGGTTCTGAGGATTGTTCAACCAAAATTGTTTAATAGGAACAGCATCGTTTTTCTTGTCTTTGATTTTCTCCAACATCTTAACAAATCCACCAAAATGATCATCATCGGGATGTGTTACAATTGCCAAATCTATTACATGATTCGGATACCATTTCCTTATGTGATTGATTATATTTTGCCCATCATTGTAAGTGCCAGCATCAACCAAAATCAATTTGTGATTTTCTTTACTATCTACATAATAAATAATAAAGCAATCCGCTGCACCAACAGAAAGCATTTCTATATGATAGTCCACAATCTTTAATGGTTGTGGCTGTTTTAGTTTAAAATCGATCATATTGCATTTTACCAATTATATTCTGTATTTCCAATGTATGCGTTAAATAATGCACGAGCGTAACTATACCCTTTGCTTTTCAGAGTTACAAAAACTATAAAAGCTAATAGTATTTGAAAAACAAGAGCAATCAGTGTGAATTTCCAATCGCCAGCTACACCTAATAAATTCAAGAACAAAACAATCAGTAAGAAAGATGTTGAGTAAACTGCACCGCCCAAATAATTTCGACAAAATCCGAAATCAATATTGTATTGAAGGAGATTCGGATTGTTTCTTGTTACCTCGCGGATTTTTCCAACTCCATCAACGATTGTTTTCTTTGCTTCCAACAAATTGCTTTGCTCTTTAGCTTCGCTCAATAGCTTTATGCCAAAGTCTTCCTTTAACTTTGTTGCTATAGTCTTTATCGCATTGGCAGACAATCGCTTTTCACTTGACCATAATAAAAGTTTAGTCGTCGGCATTTCCGTTTCATCTTCCTTGAAGAGAGGAAATTGGAAAAACATTTTTGAAGCATCCCTGAACAATTGACGTGCAAAATAGCCTATTGCCCCATAAACTACTCCAATTGGAACAAAAACTCCGATTAGTGAAAGTGCTGTTCCCCAACACTCTTGGAGTTGGCTAAACCAAGATGACAAAATTTGTGTTGTAACAATTGCCGGTATCAACATTGATATTATTGCAGGGAATTTCCGAGCATAAGTTTCATAATTCTTCATTTTTTTGTCGTTTTACATGATTGCATTTAAATATATTCCATTTGTACCCATAATTAGTTGCACAAATGGTAAATCTTCATCACTCATTTGCTCACTCATCTTAGTAAACTGTTCTTTATCTAAAGAACTTGGTGAACAGCAGGCATTTGGATGGGAGTGCCATTCGCCTAAATACCTTACTTGATGATATGTTCTTTTGTTTATCTTGTCCAGAACTTCATTCATTCCATTGCATCCCCGTTCAAAAAACGTGGCAGAACATTTGCTATCTTTTGGGGCGTGATGCTGATAAAAGACATAAATATTCCTTGCATCTTTATCGTAACATCCAAATAAGCACCCACCTGTTTCTTTTCTCAAATCAGAGTTTCTATATTTGTCAATATCTGCAACTAATTCTTTGGAATAATAGACAGATATGTTGTTTATCACCTTTACATTCCAAGAAAGGACATCCAAATTGATTTTAGAAATTGTACTATCATTGTCATTTACCCTCCAAATGCCTAATTGACAATCTGTGTTTGAGGCTGCTCTTTGAATCTGCTGAGAAGCAACAGACGCAAGCATGCCTACGTTATCATAGTCTAATACATTTGATTCAGACCTACAACTGAAATTGTTAGTCTTTCTTTGTTCTGCTGTATCAAGATGATTTGCCAATGTCTCTGACTTAATTAAATTATATTGATAACTCATCTCTAACAAATCAAGGCGCTGCTCGCCATTTGCATCCTCCAACAATAAAACCAAATCGTTACCTTTGGGATTAAGGAATAACGTGCATTTCCTTTTTCCTTCATATTTAGAAGATAATGCAAGCTTTCTTTCAACGGCTATTGAGGTACTGGCATCAACTATTAAATCGGTGTTATCGAAAGCCGCTTTTTCTTCATTAGGGCTTAAACACATTACATTTTTATCAATTGACCAAATCTTTGTTCCTACAATCCCTTCGAAATGTTTTTTGATACAGGATGCCTTAGGCTTCATAATATCTCTTGGCTGTAATATATGCCGACTGATGTTATGTGAAAAATATATATCAAAATCCACAATACAGATACTGTTGGATATTCCTTCACGAACAAAATGATCTATTATATTAGAGCCTAATGTACCTGTGCCAATATCGGTAGAGAACTTAACCATGCATTGAATGTATCTCTATCACATGCTTTCTTTCTGTTGTTTTCTATTTCATGAATACACTTTCCTAACTTTACTATAGCAAGATCAATCTTATCCTCTGAAGTAGGAGTAGCATTTTTCTGTTGAATAGCCAACATTAGAAGCAGACTTCTTTCGGATTTTCTATCAGTTTTTCTAGCAAAATCTATAATCGTTTCAATTATTGTTTTGCCATCAATCGTTTCAAGTGTATTTAACTCACCTATATTCTTTGGTAAGAATGCCAAGTTTTTTGAAACTATAGACTTCAATACCACTAAACAAATATCACTATTCGCTTTTGCTTTATCAACAAATTCTAATGTGGATGTGTGTTCTGTTTTCTTGTTATAGACACCATATGGTGCGATACTTGAAAAGCTATTGACCATTCCACAAAAATCATGATATTGAAAAAACACCTCCAAAGGTCTGTCTTTTTCATGCAATTCTCCTATGCTATTTAAATTAAACCACCTGATGATACTATTGATAAAATCAAAAGCATTGAATTGTGGACGTATATCAGAAAAATAAACATCAGAAACACATAATGACACAGGGCGTTCATATTGCCTTATATTTGAATGAGGCAGTCCTGTAGGGAAGTCTTTTCGTATAGCATATACTTCTGGTATATCTAAATCTTCTTTTAGACAGCGAATAGCAACATCCTCACACGGCTGAATAGGGAAATCAGGTAAGTCTGGAATATTCAAGTGAGATAGTCTGATGATGATTACCTCACTTAAATCAGATTTGCGCTTGCAAGATATAATTCCAACTTGTTCATGACGTTTTGCCGCCTTATATATGGATATAGCTCTTGGAAGACGCAAAGAGTTTCCTTGAATTTCACTACCTTCTACTATTTTATAGTTACTTCCCATAATTCTCTGATGTTGTTATTCTTCTCCAGCTCGTGGTGCAGGACGTGTAACGACAGATTCTCCTACTGTTGCGGTCTGATAAATCTTAGTCTTGCCACGCTTATCAATCTTAAAAACTATGGGTTGTGGCACCATCCCTTTTACATGATCTGTAGCTGTGTTAAAGAAATTATCCTCATTTTTTAATCTATTCTTATATTCAGTTTTTGCCTGATAGCATGGAGGATTCTTATCATCATCAAGAATCTCTTTCGAAGAAGCTATGATGCATGAATTCAATCCAATCTGCTTTTGCATGATCGTTTCTGCTGACGGCTTTACTTCATCTTTTTTTTCAGGATCATTGAAAAAGCTCCATGAGCAATGATGTGGTGCCATGAATATATTCCATATGAGTTTTTCATCGTCTTTATTGTTGTCTATAATATGTTGCCAAATTTCATGTTCGGCATCTCCTCCCATTATCAATTTACAAACGGTTTTTACTTCACCATCATCGCATTTGGACTTAAAACTATATTGAACGACTATAGATGTTGCATTCTTGTTATCATCTTTCTTGCTTTTGTCCACATCTTCCTTGAATGGTGCATGAATAAACATTTCCAGCCATGCCATTTCATGACCATCTATTGCTGTTATAAGAGTACCAGGAACATATCCATATCTTTCATCAAAGGTCGTCTGCTTGTTATATCCGATAATTCTTAGATGGTTTCCATAGTCACCAGTGAATTTCTTATTGTCATCATATAGCTTTCTACGACGTTTGGCTTCTTGGCGAATTGTTTCTGCAGAATCTGCCAATTCATTGCCAATGCCACGTGGAGTTACCCATAATTCACCAATGATTATCTCATTTTCATTTTTCTTTAAGTCATATTCGTCGGGATTACCATGGTAAAAATTACCTTCAAATCCCTTGCAATGGTCATCATGAGGGTGGGTGCTAACAAACAAATCAACGTATGGATAACCATTACGGTCTTTGCCTAGTTCTTTCAGCAAATCCTTTTTTACATCATAACGGATTTGATTTCCATCTTCATCGTTCAGACTATCAAACAATTGACAATCAACAATTATAGTTATGCCATTACCCAATTTAATCAAAGTGCAGTCGGCATTTTCAACTGGATAAAATTTTATTAAATGTTCCATATATTACAATTTCTTATTGTTTCTAATTTGATTTTATATCACCTCACTCACGCTCACCTCATCCATAATCTTGCGCCACAAGTCCTTGGTCATGGCGATAGTAGGTGACACGCTGAATTTATATTGATTGCCAATAGAACGCAAGTTGTACACCACATTATGGCGACTTCGTTTTATTTGTTCTGTTTCATCAGCATTTCCTTCCTTGGTGATGATTGGGAACATATACTCTGTGTCGGAGGTATATTTGTCGGCTATTTGCTGCATTGCCTTGTCCCATTTGATCGTGACAGCAGGATTGTTGTCTGATGTATGGGAAATGTAAGTGAGCATTCCGTCTTTAACGTTAGATTTCTTCAGATATGCCATATCCACATAGTTCATGCCTCTTGCATAAAGTGAGAACAGGAACATGTCTCGAGCGAAATCCTGCGACTTGTTAAGATCGAGAGTTTGCAAATAGCGCAACTCGGCTATCGAGGGAAACTGTTGGACGGCAGGTTTTGGCGATGGCGTTTTGTTTACCAGGCGAAAAATGTCTTGCTCTTGTACATTACCTCTTTTTACAGCTTGCTTATAGAATGCACACAATTGTGATAGGTAATAAGCGGTTGTAGATGCCGACAGTCCCTGTGCCTTCAGCCATGTCTCGTAGTCTTGGACAAACAATTCGTCCCATTTGTCCATAGGTGTGGGCTTGTTGGCCATAAACATCAATAGGCGATTGGCTGAATACTTGCGTGTCTCTGCAGTATGCTTCCTACCTTCTTTCGTTAGCTCGTCGATGATTTTTTGTGCAAAAGTTGCGAAATCGGTCATGGTATGATATATGAATCTTTAGAACAGATAATTATATTGCGACAAGATTCTTTGATAATCATTCTCATATCTGGTCTTGTCGTTAGGACTGATATGAGGACTTTTGATAATCTGTTCCATTTCTTGGAGTACCTTGCCTCCTTCACGCATGATGGGGTCGAGGTGTTCCTTGAACTGTTCTATGAATGGCGAATAATAGTAGCCAATCTCCTCAATGATGAAGGAATAGATGTTCCATGTGTCATTGAAGGTAATGCGATTGTGTGCCACCTCATCCAAGGCGTACTTTCTCAGATAGTCGATGTTTTCTGCCTGCAACGCCACTTCCTTGTCGTCTTTCACAGGATGGAAATAGCGGTCTATCAGCACTTGTCGCTCCTGAAGGTTGCGCTGATAGAAGATATTCTCATGGGTGATTGAGGTTTTGCTTTGCTCCACTTCCTCAAAGTGCTCGGCATGAACACCGCTGATTGCTACACTCATTCCACCGATGTCCATCACCAGACGGCGATCTCGGTCGATACGGATGATGTAACCTTCCAGTCCTGCCATCTCACCCGTGGTGATACGGAGGAGAATGCGGTTGCGAGCATAATAATGATAAGGGTGGAGAAGGAAACGGATACGCTCAGGTGAAGTCTCCGCGACACGCATGAAGGGTTGCATCTGCGTATCGGGTATCTCTGCCACCTTACCTGTGCTACAATTTTTGCATAGGCGAGCGTGTGGGAACTTCTGGTCGAGATAGGCTTGTATCTCTTCGGGATAACCTTGGAAGAAGACCAGACCGCTGACGGTCGGCACTTCCTGGTGCTGCACTTTTTGTTTGCCAAGTTTCTTGAAATAACGAACTGTCTTATGCACAAAATAGGTTCTGCCGTCCTTCTCTAACAGCTCTTCCAACTTCTTCACTTTACTGTTATGAACGAAGATGTAAGACCATGTTGTTCCGTCCGATTGACGACACTTCTTTATCGCAGAACCAGTCTTTGCGTCTGGCTCTGTAACGTGGTTGCCCTTTAGAGAAACAAGTTTCTCGTCGGCTGTAGAAAAAGAACTCGTACCATCCGGTTTCATAAATCCTGCTCTACTTTATGTCCTCAGCTACAACCATACATAATGGTTGTGGAAGCCTAGTCAATTTGTTATTGTTGCGCATAATCTTAATCGTATTATGAGTGCTTGGCTTGCAGCCTCTGCACATGTATCTTTATCTTACATTTGTTGCACACTCTTATGGTAAGAGAGCAAAAACAGCCGAAATGACCACAAATCGGCTGTTTGGAGAGTTCTTTCGAGGCGGATTTGCTAAACATTTGTGTTAAATTTGGGGGATGGCATACAGAAAATGATAAAATCTGACACGTAATCCAACAATTTTTCGTACTTTTGCATTAAGTTGTATCTCTTACCATAAGAAAGGGCGAAGTTTGCTAAACATTTTAGTCCATCATTCTGGGGGTGTGGTAAACATAACTATTTATTTACAACTCTTTCAAGATCTTTCGTATAATCCGCTCGTTGGCTTCATTGATGGTTGCTACGTCTAATGACTGCAAGTAAATCTGTGTGGTCTTGTATGAGTTGTGTCCCATGCCCTCGCTGATGGTAGCTATTGGTATGTTCATGTGCAAGGCTACACTTGCCCATGTGTGGCGTGCCACGTAGGTGGTCAACGGTATCTTCAAGCCTATCATCTCACCGATTTTCTTCAGGTTGTAGTTCGTGTTGTGCTCCACCTTGCGGTATGCGGTGTATGGAGAGGATTCCTTGCCTGTCAAGATGGGTAGCATATAAGGTGAATCCTTGGTTTGCTCTGCATATTTGTCGATGATGGCTTGCATCGGCTTCATCCACTCAATGTTGAGGTTTTGGTGGGTCTTGCGACGGTTGTAGCTCACCAAGCCACATTTTAAATCGGTCTTCTTCAGGAACGCCATATCCACAAATGCCATGCCTCGGAGATAGAAGCTGAGCAGGAAAAGGTCTCGTGCCTTGTCAAGGGATGAACCTGTTGGCAGGTCCAGGTTTTCAATCTTGCGAATATCCTTTACATTAATGGCTCGTTTGGCGGTTCGCACGTTGCTAGTCTGCACATGCGCAAAGATGTCGTTGGGTGGAGCTTGTCCTGCTTCCACCGCCTTGTTGTAGAAGGTTCGCAGGGTTCGCAAATAGAACGCCACGGTGTTTTGACCAACTCCTCTGTTCCATAGCCATGCCTGGTACATTTCCATCATCTCTCTGGTCATCTGAGAGAAGGTGAGGTCTTCATTGTCACGAAACTCCATAAATCGGTTGGCGGCACTGGTATAGTTGCTCTTGGTGCCGATGCACTGCATCTGCTCCTTCTTGGCTATTTGCTGGCGGAAGAAAACAAAAACGCTCTGGCTAGGTGGCAGCTGCTGTATATCTTTGGCTATGTCGTCAATGGTATAAGGGATGCCCTCTGCATCCTTATCACGGATGATACGCTGCATCTGCTTCATCTCCCAATCTATCTTCGACAGGATGAGCTGCAGATGTGCCTGTCTGCTGTTGCGGTTAGAAACAATAATAGCCGACTTCTTGTCGTTCCACTCTTCTGGAAAGACATGATAGTCGGTACTGATCCAATGCAGACTGCGCTGGTGGATGAGATGATAATACAATGTGCCTTCCTTTCCCGGCACAGAGGATGCTCTGAATTTTACTTTTACTGTTGCCATAATGCTAACTTTTTTTGTGAATAATGTTGTTTTTTGGGTTATTTACACCTTATTATATATGTAAGCAACGGTATGGCAAGAATGTAGTTGTATATCGATAGCTATTTGGGAATACTTCGTCGATGTTGTTTCTATGGCTTGTATAGCAATAGTAGCTCTGTCTGTCGCCTCCTGTAGATAGAGGCTATCTTACGTCTTTGATATCTGCAAAAATCAAGATACTCCCTACGTATGTTTCTTTCGCCTTGCTCTATTTTCTGCAGGAGTCGGCTCTTGGGAAACTTTCCATTCCCTAATATCTTGTAGGGACCGACATTATAGGCAAGTACTGCAAGGAGCAATGTGTCTCTGCCGTACTTTCTGAATAGGGTACAGAGTTTTCTCAGGTCAGAACGCAATAGCGAATCTGCCTGTTGAAAGGTGAGGTTCTTCCTGAACTTCTCATGTGGCAATATTCTGTGTCCCCACCCGATATAGGGATAGTTGCGCTTGATGTCGTGCCACCCTTCATAATATTTGATGCACCGCACAGCTCGTTCAAAGGGCGGCAAAGCAAAGATGCCCAAGTCGCTTTGGCTTGGGCTATCTGTTGTGGGTGTCTTGTTCTGTGCCATGATATTCTGGCACAGCAGCAAGAATGCTATAATGATGTATGTCCGTATCTTTCCTGTCATGAATCTCGTTTTTTTACTTTGATGTATTGTCACTTGGCATTTTTCTTATTGAATATCTCTGCTATCATGGCTTTCACGTCCTCACCAACTTGCACGAAGTTTTTATAGAGGATGCGCTCACGTTCATCACGGCTCTTGAAGGTGTAGAACTTGGGCAATGGCATATACTCGCTTTCCTCTTTCTTGATATCTGCCATATTGAAGTCGGTCTTGCAATAGAACTTACTGGTCTTGAACTCATCGCTCTCCTGTATGTTCATACTGCCATTCATGCCTGTCTTGGTTGCCACAAAGTCTCTTGCGGTCTGTCCACAGATCCATCCTGTCGGCATATCCGAGATTTTACTGGCTGGCACAAGACTGTCCATGTTCTCATTCAGGTTGATGCTCGTCTTGTCTCTATCGATGGTCACTCCTTTCTTCAGTTGCACCACCTTTCCAAAGATGTCGGAGGATAGCCATTCCAGGGTTTCCTTGCTTCGCGCCGAACCGCTTACCACGTTGCCTACGGTGGTGATAATCTTCTGCATACCCACCTTGCCATAGTCGGCTTCCAACTGTGGCAGTTCCTGGAATCCTAAGGCTACGCTCACCTTGTTGCTTCTGGCTGTACCTATCAGTCGGTCTATCTTATGGAAGTAGAGTGTTGGTAACTCGTCCACAATGATGCTCACTGGGATGTTCTTGCCTTGTCCTGTGTTCACTCGTGTCACCAGTCGGTTGAGGATGAGGGCGTTCAAGGCTCCAATGATGCTCTCCATCTCTGGGTCGTTGGCTATCAGCAGATAGCTCGGATTCTTCGGGTCACTAACCTTCAGGTCAAAGTCATCGCCGTCCTTGTGGAATATCCAATAGCTTTCCTTGGTGGCAAGACGTGAGGTATAGACACGCAGGGTGCCTATCATACCCTCCAACTGCTCCATCGCCTTGTTCTTCAAGGCGGTCTGGAACGGTCCCAACAAGGGTGCTACCTCATTGTCGGTCTCCAATACATTGAAGATGGTCTGGTAACTCTCATTCAGGAAACTCAGAATATGGGGCATATCGCTATACTTACCCAACCAATAGGCTGGCTCCACTTCTTCTCCTGCATGGTTAAACACCTTTCCGGTCGGTTTCATCTGCATGGTCTTCGGGTCTAGTACTTTCTCTGCTATCAGCATCTTGCCGTCCTTGTCGTATGGTTCCTTGCCATAGTTGATGAAGAAATAGATACAGGCGGCAAGGAAGTTGACGGCTGAGGTCTGGAAGAACTGGTCGCTACCGCCACCGCCTTCTTTCTTGCCTTTTTGCAGTGATTCTAGCAGTGTCTCTGCTGTCTCGCTCGCTGCTGCCAAGTTATTGATATACTTCTGCTGTATCGGATTCACTCGCTTGGAGTATTCCACATCCACAAAGTTGATGATATTGAACTTGCAGCCTTCTGGCAGTTTGCCCAACTGTTGGTTCTTCTTGTAGTGGTAGTACAGTTTTGTTGCCAAGGTAGGGAACTTGTAGTCGTAAACGACCATGGCAAAGCCTTTTGCACTGTGCTGACGGATGAATGGTTCGATGATGGAGAATGTCTTACCGCTACCAGGAGTACCCACAACCCATGTACCTCGGAAAGGGTTCACGATATTCACCCATCCCTTGCGGAACTTACCTTTATAGTAGTAGCGCATAGGGATATTCACGCTGTACTTGTTGTATTCCTCCTTTTGGCACTGCTCGAAACTCTCGTTCTCAAAATTAAAACGGTCTTTCATCAGTCCTTCCTTCAGGAACTTCGAGATATTATCCAAGCCTACATGCACCAGCACTGTTCCGATGATGGTTGCCACCATATAGAGGATGGTGTTCAATCTTAGGGTATAGAGACGAGTGTCCATCATATAGCCAAAGAGCCACACGGACACTACCAGCAGTCCCACGCCACTCACCAGTGGGTACAGCACCTGTCTTCGGGCATCAAATTCCAAGTGTTTCTTGTTTCTCGTGCCAACACAGGTGATGCACACCAACAGGAATGTCACCACTTTGCTATACACCAGGTTCCCGTCATGGTAGATAAACCACTGCTTGATACGGTCGTGCAGGTCACACACCACACCGCCAAAGCCGTCTATCGTCCTTGGGTCTATGGCATACTCAAAGAACTCCATCAACACGGATATATAGATGACCGCCCTGAATATCTTGTAAAATCCTTGTAGCTCCTTGCTTTCTTCCATTGGATATGATTGCTATTTTAGAAAAATCGGATTGAATGAGTCGGCTGACAACACATCGCTATAGTTCACTTTCAATGAGATGGTGCGACCGCTGATTTGGTTCTCCGTCATTTCGATGGTTAATTGCTTGTCATTCGGGAATGTCATTTTCCGAATGACTATCACATTGCGGTAGCCATAGCGGAAACGCTTGGTTTGCTCCAACGTGAAGACTGGATGTAACTCTACCATCTGCGAGTTGGTTGCCTTGGCGGTCTTTTTATCCGTCAGCTTCAATCGTATTTGGTCTATATCAAATGGCACGTCTGTCTTGTTCTCCACCGAGAAGTCCAAGAAGAAATAGTCGCCCGACGAATAGATGTTGTTCAGTCGCATCACCATTTTATGGGCTTTGATCTTCACATTGTTCACATGGGCTTCCGAACTCCAAATCTGACGAGCATATCGAGCCATATCCGTAGAGGACAAGGTTACCGCAGGGTTGTTATAGGCATTCTTCTCTATCTGTTGTATCTCCTTATCCGTCACAGCCTCTTGCAATCTTGTTGTATAGAGCAGCGCATACTGAGTGCGATAGCGTTCCGTCACAATAGTTACGATGGCAAGCACTTCACCATCTTCATGCAGTCCCTCCTTGGGCTTCAAGCGCACAGTATTGTTGATGGGTTGGTCTCCTGCTATCTTGTCGGTAGATATATCCACAAAGCGGATGGGTTCGCTTGCCGTAATGACTGTTGTCACTTGCTCGTTCACGGTCAACTGCTCCATCTCCTGGTAGGTGCAGGGCTGATAGCTCTCCGCACAGGTCTGTTGTGCCATCATCGGAGTGGCACTTATTGCACACATCATCAGTGCGCCAATGGTCTTCTTGATATTCATATGGGTGTAATGTTTTCTTTGTTGCGTTTAATGTTTACTTGCTCTTGGTGTCTTTGCTGTTTATCAAGTACACAAAGGTGCCATATTTCAGTTTCACCTTGTTCTTCTTGATAGCCTTTCCTATGGCATTGCTTGTTTTCTGATAGGCATTCTGCATGGTCTGCATGCCCCATTGTGAAAAACTGCTGCCTGTATTGGTGGTGTTCATATCCACATTGCCGGTCACGGCTCCGCTTGCCACATCCTTGGTGGTCTCTCTAAACTGGCTGCTTGGCACATACAAGCCTTCCATGCCGTCTGTGTCATAGAGTGACAGGTTGATTTTCACTATCTCGTCATCCACCAGCATGCTTTTCACCGTGCCTTTCACTCGTTGCGAACTGAAACCGCTCATGGTGGCATACAGGTATGCGCCTTTCTTCACCACAATCTCACCGATTTCCACATCATCAAGCAATCGCAAGCGCACACGACTTCCATCCACGGCTTTCACATTCTCGTCAATGATAGCCTTTATCAGTGTCGGCTCTTTCTCATTCACTGCCAAGGTATTGAAGTAATCCGATGATGTCTTCACCTTTTTCACCACTTCACTTGGCTTATCATTCTCGTCAGTTTCCTTTCGGGCATTTTCATTCACCTTGATTTTGCCTTCGATGTTGATACCGCCCTTGGCTGAGTCTTGCGAGTCGGCAGGAGAGGTGGCTGCAGAAGTCGTAATGTTCGCTTGTGTGGCTTGCTGTCCCTTCAGTCTTGCCTCGGCAAGCGCCTTGTTCAGTTCCGCCAACGCTTCATTCTCTCTTTGTCGCTCATGGGCTTCTTGTGCTTCTCTTTGTTTTTCCATTTCTGCTTGCCTCTTGGCTTCGGCATCCAACTGTTGCAGTTCTGCATCCGAATACTTGCTTTGGTATTCTTCTTTTTCTTGCTCATTGTCTCGGTCTATATTTTCCACGGCACTATGGTCTTCTATCTTGCCGTAGGCGTTTAACATGTTCTCATACTTGCCACCAATACCGTCACCGCCCTTGATATGGGCTTGTGGCAGGTTCGGATTCAGATATTCCGTGGTCTGCATATTGGCATCCTGCTTCTCCGCCACCTTGGTATCAAAGAGGTCGAAGATAAAGTAGGAGGCACCGAGCAGTGGAAGATAGACAATCGCAGGTAGCATGTACTTGGGTTGTCTGAAATTGATTCTTTCTGTCAGCTTCATCGTTATTTGTCTTTATGAGGATGGCGTGCATCCTCATTGGTCCTTACTATGTTCTTTGCATTCCCCATATTCTGATGGCGAGCCTTTATCAGCGAGTCCTGTCTCTCCGTGGCGGTGCGTTGCTCTCCCTGATAGTGATAAGTTCTTGCCATGCGATAGAGGTTGAAACTGAAGCTCACACCTACAAAACCGAACACGATGACCAGGAACATTGTCTTATGCAAGTCGGCAAATTTCTGCACCTTGGCTGCAGCCTTGTCGATTCTGCACATCCTGGCAAACTTTCTTCCAGCTCTCACGTCTCGCTCATAGCGTTCCTTGTATTTTGGGTCGTCCTTGTCGGGCATCTTCTCCCCAATGAGCATCTGCTTAAATCCTTTTGTGTTCATCGTTGTTTCTTTTTTACCTTTTTACTTCTTTACCCTTTACCTTTAATAGTTGCTCTTCGTCTTCTGGTCAATATCCTTGTTGAGCAAGGTTCTCCAGTTCACTATCAGCAATCCATGTGGGTTGTTGTCAGTTCTCGGCACTCGTTTCAACTGTCCTGCCGTCACCAGTTCACGGGTCAGCACATTGGTTCTACGCTCAATGCGCTGTCTGCCGTAGTAGGTGAACTCCATCTTCTCCTTGTTGAACTTGATACTGTCACAGAAGATGCTGAACACGGCACTTGTTCCCATGATGTTGGAGTAGAAACCCTTTTCTTTCAGCGTATTGTACTGCGCCAATCCTGTCTCATCCACCAGATACATGGCTTTCTCCATCGTGTATTTGATGTACTTGTCATCTGGTGCCAATGTGAAGAAATAATGATGGAACATCTCGATATGGCTCTTTGCTTCCACATCCAATGTCTCATCCATCGTCGTACGCTGCACCAAAATTGGTACATTGCCGTCCAACACATAGATTTTGTTCTGTGCATCCACCACCATATTCTTCGCCGTCCAGATGCTACTGATACTTATCAGCACACACCCAACCAGAAACAGGCTACAGATGATAGTCACCAACTTCACCTTATTCTCTAAATTCTTGATTACCATTGCTATAATGTTTTTTACCTTTTTCACTCTTTTACTTTTTTACCTTTATCAGTGCATCACATGGGCAAGTGTCCCCTGTGCCGACATTTTGGCTTGCTGTGCCACACCCTCACCGAAGTTTCTGGTAGAGAATGCGGTATCGCCCTCTGGTATCATCCATGCCGCAAGGTCTGGAACTAAGTTCAAACACTTCAAAGCCACGATACTTGCTGCCATCAGATACCCTGCCGAGAAGAACGAGTTCTGCAAATATGCCGCCATCGTCTGCTCACTGGCGGTGATAGCCGTCAGGTTCTCCACCTGTATGCAGAGCACGATGTCGAAGAGCAATAGCACGTAGAAGCCCACGAAGTAGAGCATGGCTCCATAGAAATGCACGGTCAGATACCTTGTCAGCCACTTCGCCCAACTGCTTTCCCATTTCGGCAGTAGCGAGAACGCCCATTGTATCGGACCGAATATCGTCAGCATTCCCAACAGTATCTGTTGACAATAGATGGTGCTCCACCAACCGATACGGAAGACGATCAATGCTATCAGCATTACTATCTTGTCGATGTTCACTACGGCTCCTGCAGTCAGCGAGGTGAACCACAGCTTGGCTGCGTCCTTCTCCATGTTGGTCACTTCATCCACACCTGTCTGTTCCATGGTCGATTCCACCAGATTCGGGTCTGTCGTTCCCTTGTGGGCAATGTCCGCCTGGGCTTGTACGTTGGTGTACATTGTGTCTCTCGTATAGATGAGCTGCTGCACCTCCGTAAACTTGTCCTCTATCTGCGTGGCTTCCGCCTCATAGAGGTCGTGGGTATAACTGCCGATGGAGTTTGGAATGTAACTCAAAAAGTCCAACACGCACCAACTGCTGCCACTGTTTGTCATGCCGGTATCGGCAGGTGGGTACCACCAACAGAGGATGATGCTTATCACCAGTGGCTTGAATAGTTTCATCACATCCAGTGGCTCATGCTTCACCATCATCTTGTAGGCCATATTCGCTGCCACGACGATGGAGAAGAGGGCTGCGAGTGCCATACACATTTGAACGACCCACCAATTATCCCAAGCGGGTCTAACCATCGGAAATGAAAGGATAGTAAGGTGATGTAATATCACTGATTTACAGTCCATTAGGAATGAAAGCCGATTTTGGATTGGTTCGTTATTCTTTCCTAAATTAGCGGATTGTTTACCCACTTTTGTCTCGTTTTTGTCCCTCGTTGTATTATCTTTGTATCGCAAGTTAAATGCTTGATAATCAGTGATAAAAGAATATATTAACATCAGAAAAGAAAGGAAATAAAATGGGACGAAAGAAGAAGGAAATCCGTTTGAAGGAGCCAGTGCGCATCCGAGAAAAGAAGATAGCTGGTGGCAACATCAGCCTCTATCTTGACATTTACCAGAAGGGATTGAGAAAGAAAGAGACGTTGAAACTCTATCTTGTGCCAGAAATCAACGCTGCTACCAAGTTGCAAAACGCCAATACAAGAAAGTTGGCAGAGCAAATCAAGGCGCAGCGCATTCTTGACATCCAGAGAGAGGGTCTTGTGGATTGGGACAAGGTGAAGAAGTCACGCATGACACTTACCAAGTGGATGGATGACTTTGTGAAGTACAATGCCGAGTTGTCTGAGTCTTCCATGAAGACAAAGCGAAACACTCATGCTCGCATTGACCAATACCTATTACATATAGGCAAACCAGAGTTTCTGTTGAAAGACGTGGACAAGGAGTTTTGCAAAGGCTTCATTACTTTTTTGAAGACTTGCACCTACAATGATGGAAAGAAACAACTCAGCACTACCACTTGCCGTATGTTCGTCAACTATTTCGGCTCGTCATTGGCAAAGGCAGTAAGGGACGGACTGATTGAGCAAAATCCATTCTTGCTGTTGGAGGCAAAGGAGAAGCCACAGAAGCGAGTGGCTGAGCGTGAGTTTCTGACAATAGAGGAAATAAAGAAGGTGATGAACACACCATGCCGTTATGAACTAGTGAAGAAAGCCTTTCTGTTCTCCTGTTTCACTGGTCTGCGATATAGCGACATGAAAGCCTTGAACTGGAGTGAAATCCACAAGGCTGCTGACGGCAAGACAGAATACATTGACCATATCCAAGTCAAGACCAAGGACAGAGTAACCATCCCCTTGTCGGAAGAAACAAAGAAGTGGATGCCTAAAAGAGAAGAAGGCATAGACAACATCTTCCACAACTTGACAATCACATCTACAACTGTAGAAGTGGTTCTGAAAGAATGGATGGAAGCAGCAGGTATAACCAAGCATATAACCTACCACGTTGCGAGTCACAGCAAAATCTTTTATTAATTGAATATCAACGAGTTAAGTGCTTTGAA
>OGGJ01000998.1_pt1 | contig 26211 bp, 24 predicted proteins | sample 1571071 | NCBI WGS metagenome assembly OGGJ01 (sample SAMEA2581954, study PRJEB24529) | metagenome | biome: Human gut stool | place: China | collected 2011
GGAGGGGATGCAGTTTGGCGGGGGTGCCCACGCCTTCGAGGGTGGTGATCTGGGCCTGATCGGGCACGCGACGCATCTTGACGATGCAGGCGCGGGTGACCTTGCCGTCGAGGATCACGGAACAGGCACCACACTGGCCCTGACCGCAACCGACCTTGACGCTGGTGATCTGCAGCTGGTTGCGCAGCACGTCAACGAGAAGAGTGTCGGAATCCACCAGGACCTGACGGGGAATACCATTGACCACAAGCGTTTTCGTTTCCATATGCGACTCCTAGAAACGGCTTGCAAGTTGAGACGGTCGCTGCCGCGCCGTCTATTTTCCAAACGGACAGATGGGATAACGGCATTCGCCACAGCCGGAGCAGAAGCCCCCGTGACCCATGCCGGCGATATCCTCGGCTGTCACCTCCAGTCCGGCCAGAAGGCGCGGGACTACGAGTTCGAAGATGCTGGCCTTGTAATACATGACACAGCCGGGCAGCCCCAGTACGGGGACGCGGCCGCGTTCCGTGGGCACATAGCCCAGCAGGAACATGGCGCCGGGCAGCACCGGGGCGCCGTAGGTGACGATCCGTGCCCCGCTCTGTCTGATGCCGCCGGGGGTGTTGTCGTCCGGGTCCACGCTCATGCCGCCGGTGCACAGGATCAGGTCCGCGCCGGTTTTCCGGGCTTCGCTGATGGCGTTGGCCACATTTTCTACGCCGTCGCCGGAATAGGCGATGGAGATGGTCTCGATACCGTAGGCCGCCAGCTTTTCCTTTACCACAGGGGTGAAGGTGTCCTGAATGAGCCCCTTCTTCACCTCGCTGCCGGTGGCCACGATGGCGGCGGTTTTCTTCACATAGGGCAGCAGCTCCAGCAGGGGCGCGGTTCCCGCCGCCTGCTCAGCGGCTTGCAGTGTTTCCTCCTTGATGATGAGGGGGATGACCCGCATCCCCGCCAGCTTGTCGCCCTTTTTCACGGCGGTATTGCCCTTCCGGGTGGCGATCATCACATCCTCTCGGGAGTTGACGGCGATGAGCCGCTGGCTGTCCACCCGGAACAGGCCGTCACAGGCGGCTCGCAGCTCGATCTTGCCCTCTTTCGTCTCACTGCGGACCATGTTCTCCTGACCGCACAGGGCCAGCAGCCGCTCCGCCGCATCGTTTTCGTGGACCATGCCGGGAGTCATCTCCCAGACATACAGGTTCTCCTTGCCCATGCTCAGCAGCACGGGAATATCGTCCTCCGTGACGATGTGGCCCTTGCGGAACCGGGCGTCCTTATATTGATCCTTGATGATCTGGGTCATATCGTGGCACAGCACGTGGCCCACGGCCTCCTCTGTTCGGATCAGCTTCACTTCAGCACCTCAATTTCGTCTCCGGGCCTGACAACGCCCTCTTTTACCACCACGGCGAAGATGCCCTCCGTGGGCATGACGCACTTGCCGACCGCCTTTTTGATGGCGCAGTCATTGTGGCACTCCTTGCCGATCTGCGTCACCTCCACCTCCGTCTCACCGATCCGCAGGTGGGTTCCCACGGGCAGGCCCTTGAGGTCGATGCCCTCCGTATTGATGTTCTCCGCGAATACGCCGGGGTCCAGAGCGATGGGGGAGCGGGGGCGCATGGTATCGATGCTTTCCTCCGCCAGCAGGCTGATCTGCCGGTGCCAGTCCCCGGCGTGGGCGTCCCCCACGATGCCGTGGCGCAGTTTCAATTCAATTTCCGGAACGGGCTTTTTCAGCGTTCCCTTTTTCTCGCTGATATTGACGGATACGACCCTTGCCATGGTTCTATCAGTCCTCTCGCTTATAGTCTCCGCTCTTGCCGCCGGATTTTTCCAGCAGGCGGATGTTGGTGATCTCCATATCCTTCTGCACCGCCTTGCACATATCGTAAACGGTGAGGGCCGCCACGGAAACGGCGGTCAGTGCCTCCATCTCCACGCCGGTGACGCCGGTGCAGGTGACCGCCGCCTGTATCTCCACCATGCAGGGCTGGTCCGACAGATGGAACGTGATGTCGATACCTGTCAGGGGCAGAGGGTGGCACATGGGGATCAGCTCCCAGTTGTGCTTGGCGGCCTGGATGCCCGCCACCTGCGCCACCGCCAGCACGTCTCCCTTTTTCAGGGTACCGTTTTTGATATGGACCATAGTTTCCGGTGATACGCGGATCTCCCCCGCCGCCACCGCCCGCCGGTGGGTCACGGCTTTCTCCGTCACGTCCACCATCCGGGCGCGGCCCTGCTCGTTGAAATGGGTCAGTTCTCCCATGGTTCAGCCTCCGATCTCATTCATGGTCCGGGGCGTATCGCTGGCATGTTCCGTGAGGTGGTGCCCCTTGGGCTTTTGCAGGATGCCCCGGAGGATGGCGTCCTCCAATTCCCTGCCGTGAAGTCCCCGGAGGGAGATTTCCTCCCGGCTGTGGAGACAGCCCTTCAGCTTGCCGTCCGCCGTTACCCGGATGCGGCGGCACGCTCCACAGAACTCGTGGCTCATGGGGGTGATCAGCCCCACAGTCCCCATGGCTCCCGGCAGACGGTACCGCCGGGCCACGCCATTGGGTTCGATTTCTTCCAGCGCTGGGAATCGGTTCAGAATCTCCGTTACCGGCAGAAAGCGTTCCTTTGGCCATGCCGCACAGGGCCCCATAGGCATCAGTTCAATGAACCGCACCTCCCAGGGGTGCTCTTTCGTCAGGTTCAGAAAATCCTCGATCTCGTCATCGTTCACGCCGCCCATCAGCACGGTGTCCAGCTTCAAATTCTGAAATCCGGCGTCCTCCGCTGCCCGGATACCCGCAAAGGTGTCATCCAGATCTCCCCGGCGGGTGATTTTCCGGAATCGCTCCGTCCGCAGGGTATCCAGACTGATGTTCAGCCGGTCTACCCCAGCCTCCCACAGGGGCTTTGCCAATTCCGGCAGCAGACTGCCGTTGGTGGTGAGGCAAAGCTCCTTCAGTTCCGGGATGGCCCGCAGCGTTCGGCAGATGTCCAGAATCCCTCGCCGCACCAGCGGTTCTCCGCCGGTCAAACGGATCTTCCGGATCCCCAGCTTCACCGCCGCCCGGGCGATCTCGCCGTATTCCTCTACGGAGAGGACGGCCCCGTGAGGGCCTTTTTCCACGCCGTCCGCCGGCATACAGTATTGGCATCGGTAATTGCAAAGGTCCGTTACCGACAGCCGCAGATAATCAATTGTCCGGCCATATTGATCGATCATCGCATTACTTCCTATCGTCCCAAGCTGCGGCCCGGAATTTCTCCGGGCGTGTTCGCCGGGGGCACACGGCCCGCAGCAGCGTCCGGCCGCCAAGTTTTCTAAGGTTGACCTTTATTATAGCAGATATTTCCTCAAAATACAAACCCCTTTTCCGCGGCTGGAGAAGGGCGGCGCGGCATGAAAAGCGGGTCCGGCTTGGAGGACTGTTTCACGAGAAGGAAATGCCCGCTGTGGTGTAAAAAATTCCGGCTGTTCGCAGCGATAAATTTTAACCGGATTGTAGCATCTTGTTCACAATTTGTTCATGATTATAAAGCAACTTTCCGCTATGGTAGGTTTATAGAAGTGTACATAGGTGCTAAACTGAATTTAGGAGGTTTTTTATGAGACGATTTTTCAGAAAACGGCTTCCGGCCTTTCTGCTGACGCTGGTCATGGTCATGACGATGGTCCCGGCCGTGTCCGCAAAATCTTCAGCGGATATGACTTATGAAGTGGATAAGGGGGACTCTGTATCATTCAAAGAGCGGGAGTTCCGCGACCTTTACAGAAGTGAATATAGTGGTGATCCCAGCTATGTGGTATTCACCGATTACAGCGATCTGGATGACTATGGGTACTTGACCGCTGTGAATTACTATGATAAGACTGTGAGCCTCAGTGAAAGCGATCTGCGTAACACATGGTTTTATTATGACAGCCGCGATGTGCCCAAGAATATGGACTACGCGTTGGATGGCTTGACATTTGAAGCCAACCGCCGGGCCGACAGCGGCACGCTGCGGCTGAAATTTGAGATCTATGACGCCGACGGCAAGAATTATGTGTACGGCACCATGGATATTAAAGTCGGCGGCGGTTCCGGTTCCTCCAAGGGGGACATCACCTATACGGTGAAGCCCGGCGAGGAAGTTACCTTTGACGATGAAGATTTTGTTAATGCCTATGACAATGCTGGCGGCTCCGGCACGATGAAGTATGTGGTATTTGAAAAGCCTTCCTCTGATTACAGCAATGCCGGTACCGTTTATTCCCGGTACGGCAAGCGGAATGCAACCTCTTTTACCCGCTCTGAACTGGACGATTACAAGTTCTACTACGGTGACAGCGACTATGGTGACTATGATCTGGACGAACTGAGCTTTGTGGCGGATAAGTCTTTTTCCGATAGTATTGAGATTGCATTTACAGCTTACGGCGGGAGAGGCAGCAAGGAGAATGATTCTGTCAGCGGAACCCTGAAAATCACATCTTCTAAATCTGCATCCTCCAGCAAGGGTGACATTACTTACACGGTGAAAGCCGGTGAGGAAGTTGCCTTTGACGATGCCGATTTTGAGAAGATCTACGAGAACAGCCGCTGTACCGGCAGCTTCAAGTATGTGGAATTCAGCCGGCCCGACAGCGCGTTCAACAATGCCGGTACCCTCTACTCCCGGTATGGCAAGCGGAATGAGACTGCCTTCACCCGTTCCAGCCTCAGCAGCAACAAGTTCTACTACGGTGACAGCGACTATGGTGACTACGATCTGGACGAGCTGAGCTTTGTGGCGGACAAGTCCTTCTCCGGCAGCGTGGAGCTGAGCTTTACCGCCTATGGCGGCACCGGTACCCGAACCAACCAGAATGTCACCGGTACGTTGGTCATCACCACCGATAAGACCGGTTCCTCCACGGCCAAGGGCGATGTCACCTACACGGTGAAGGCCGGTGACGAAGTTGCCTTTGACGAGGATGACTTTAAAAAGGTCTACGATAGCAGCAACTGCACCGGCAGCTTCAAGTATGTGGAATTCAGCCGGCCTGACAGTGCGTTCAACAATGCCGGTACCCTCTATTCCCGGTACGGCAAGCGGAATGAGACAGCCTTTACCCGTTCCAGCCTGTCCGGAACCACATTTGGTTATGACAGCTACGAAGATGCGGATTACAGCCTGGACGATTTGAGCTTTGTGGCGGATCGGACCTTCTCGGGCAGTATTACGCTGAGCTTCACCCTTTACGGCGGAAAAAACAGCAAATGCGATCAGTCGACCACCGGTACACTGGTCATCACCACCGGTACATCTGCGGTAACATCCCGATATGTGGGCAACATCCGCTACAATACCACGCCCAACACCGCCCTGCAGATCAACGCCAATGACATTGCCCGCCTTTTCCGTAAGTACACCTCTGGCGGGTCCTTGCAATATCTGACGCTGACCAGTGTACCCGCTACCGGCAGTCTATACTACAACTATTACAATGCCAGCAAGTACGGCGCGACGCGGACGCAGCTCACCGCTTCTATGGCGGGCAGTATGATTTTCTCCTACAGTCCCGCCTCTGCATCGGAATATGACCTCTCCGAGCTGACCTATATCCCCAGCGGCAGCAATTACTGCACAGCCCTCACCTTTACCGGATACAGCAGCAGCGGAACGGCTGTTTCTGCAACCATTCTGATCAGTGTGACGGCTTCTCCGGTGTCTGAGGTTTACAGCGTGACCACCAAGGGTACCTCCGTGAACTTCCCGGCAAACTCTGTGTATTCCGCGGTGGCATCCGCCACTGGCTTTGGCCTTAGCAGCATCCAGCTGCTGGAGCTGCCTGCCTCCACTGCCGGTGTTCTGTACGTTGGCTCCTATGCGGCGGATACCACCAGCGCTTACAGCTATGGCAGCGACACCGATTCCATGAGCCAACTGCGCTTCATTCCCAACAGTGGGTTCACCGGTTCTGTCTCCATTCCCTATGTGGCATTGAGCAGCAGCGGCACCGCTTTGGGGGCCGGTGTGGTCTCCATCGGCGTGGTGGACAGCGTGAAGAAGTTTACGGATATCTCTACCTCCACCTGGTGCTATAAGTATGTTACGGAACTTGCCAGCGCCAATGTTATCTCCGGCTACAGCAACGGAACGTTTCAAGAGAAGAATACCATTACTTACGGCGCGGCCCTGAAGCTCATCATGCTGGCGGCGGGCTACGGCGAGCAGGCCCCCACGGTGAAGGGCAGCCCATTCAGCGGCTATCTGGCGAAGGCCAAGGCTGCCGGACTGGTGTCCGGCAATCCCAAGCTGAACGGGCCTATCACCCGTCTGCAGATCGCGCAGATCGCCGCCAAGGCGTTGAAGCTTTCTACCACTGGTCTGCCCAGCAAGAAAACCTTTACCGACACCAATGACGTCTATGTGCAGGCGCTGAATGCCGCCGGTATCATTGAGGGGTACTTCTCCAACGGCACCAGCACCTATAAGCCCAACAACACCTTGACCCGCGGTCAGGTCTCTGCCATCGTGTGGAGAATGAAAAATTCCGTACAGTAAAAACAGAATACTTGTGGAACCACGCGGTCAGCCGAGAGGCTGACCGCGTGGTTTTTTAGGTCGATAGAGCGCATGACTGCAAGCGGCGGGGGAGCCGTGATTCTGAATTTTCTGTGCCTCCTTTGCCGTCTTGAAGCGGGGATCTGTGGGGCCCGCTTGAATTTCCGCATGGTATTGATATAATAAGCATATACAGATGTGCTTGCTTATGGCATTGAGGTCTCCTTTGAAAGCCTGCTCCAATGTATCCATGTGCGGCGTCCGGCTTCGGCCATGGCCGGAACCAGTGGAGGTCTTGTATTTTGCGTGTGTTGGCATGGCCGCGGAATAAAAAATCGAGAGGTGAATGGGATGAAACGCAGAATCTTGAGGTATGTTTGCTGCTGGCGCTGCTGCTGACCGCCTGCGGCGGGCAGAACAGGGAGCCGGAGAATCCGCCGGCTGCGAAGCCATCGGCACCGGGGGAGGAGGCAGCGGAACCTCCCGATGAAACGCCGGAACCTGAACCTGCAAAGCCGGAGAAAAAGAGCCGCTGACTCTGGAAAACCTGCTGACAGACATCTACACCGTGGCGCCCGGCACGGCGGGCAGCTCTCTGCGGGCCGCCTATGCCGCCGGAGAGCTGCTGGACTGGATCGATGTGAACTCGGTGGAGCAGGAGGTCGTATTCAGGTGGATAGATGAAAACGTGCCCATGGAAAACGCTGTGGAGCTGGCCCGGGCATGGGCGGCGGTGCTGACGGAGGCGGAGGCCCTCATGCGGGGCGATGAGACGGCCTATGACGCACTGGATGACGCGGGCTATACCATGGAACAGCCGTACCGCAGCACGGGCCGGGTGAAGTGGGCGGCGTGAAAGCTGCTCCCCCTGTTTACGCAGATTTTAGACCGTACGGAACGCGCGGAGTACCGCTACGAAGCGCCGGGGGATTACAGCGCTGTGACGGAGGAAGCCCTTGCGGGTATCTGGGTGGACGATGCGGGTACCACCGTTCTGCTGTTTTCCGAGGACGGCTGCCGCATCGTGTATCCGGCACTGGAGCTGTTTGGCGAAACCGCCTGTGCCTTCCGCGTCCGGGACCGCAGCAGCGTGGGATACTGTCCGGCGTTGGACATCGACTATCTGCAAAATGACTTTTCCGCTCCGCTTGTTTACTACGTGTCCGGCATCGACGATACCCACTTCTGGAGCAACACCCAGAATAAATGCTTCCGCAGACTGGCGTAAAAGGGGCGCGGAAAATCGGCCCTATCAAATGTGCCCTTGCAGGCGTGGACGCTTTTTCTGCGTGATTTTTCACACATATAAGTTGACGCAGCCGTCTCTGGGATGCTCTCCCGGAGACGGCTGCGTTGTTATCAGTCTGAAATGGATTTATCTTCTTCTGCGGCCGCCCTGCTTGCCGGAGATGTTCCGGTTCAGGTCCGCCATTTTCCGCTCCGAGGAGGAGAGAAACTGCTTGAGCTTGTCCTCAAAGGCCAGATCGCCGGAGGGGGTGGTGTCCGCTGCCTGAACGGCGGGCCGCCGGGGAGCCGCCGCGGGACGGGGGACTGCTGCCGGACGGGGCTGGAAGTTCCGCTGGGCGGGGCGCTCCGGTGCAGGCAACGCCTTTTTGATGGAAAGATCCAGCTTTCCGTCCTTGATGGCAAGGAGCTTTACCTTGACGTCCTGCCCCTCCTGCAAAAAGTCATGGACATCGTTGACATAGCTGTTGGCGATCTCCGAAATATGTACCAGGCCGGACTTGCCGCCCTCCAAGGCCACGAAAGCGCCGAATTTTGTGATACTGGTGACCTTGCCCTCTAAGACTGTTCCGACCTCGTACTCCATAAGTGCTGTGTTACTCCTATTCTTATTCTTGTTAAAATAATAGTAACCGGCTGTGCCGGTAATGCTCAGTTGGATCGATCTAAAAACAGATAGCTGTTGCTGTCGATCATGCCCAGTTCTTCCCGGGCCAGTTCTTTCATTTTCTCCTCGGTGGGACCTTCTGCGATGTCGCTCCGCAGCGTCTCATTTTCCTGCTGGACATTCTCTACCTGCCGGGCATACTGATCCCGTTCCGCCTGCGCGGCCCGGACCTGCCCCTGAAGGGCATAAAGCCGCCAGCCCACTGTGGCCAGAAGCAGCAGGAGCACCACATGGACCAGCAGATTACCGGATTTTTTCTTTTTTGCGGGTTTGACGGGCTTTGCCATGGGACATCCCTCCTTTGCGAAGGGGCTTCCATACTCCTTCAATATGTATTGTAGCGTATTTCCTGAGAAAATAAAAGAGGGTTTTTGCCTGAAATGCAAATTTTTTACAAACTGCGGCGCAAAACCGTCCCGGTAGACTCAGAAATTGGAACAATTCCATCCACCGGTCCATCCAGAAGTCCCAAACCGGCCGCAGGGGCCGTGAGAGCAGGGAAAAAAACAGAACACCGCCGCCCAGACCTCCCAGCAGGATGAACCCCCGGAGCTGGCCATCCGACTGCCGCAGGACGAACAGAAAGACCGCCAGACCTATGGCCTGACAGTAGAGCAGGTCCAGCGGCGCCGTCAGTCGGGGGTGCCGCAGCCGTACCGCCCGCAGCAGGTCGTACAGGACCCCGGCGCCCAGACCCAGCAGAATCGACAGGAGGAACGTGCGGAGCTGCTCCGTGACATGGATGGCCATGGCCTATCCGAACAGACGGCTGAAAAAGCCGCCCTGACGGTTCGGAGTGTCCTCATAGGAGATGGAGGTGATGCGGCCATCCACATACAACTCGCCCCCCTCTAAGGACAGCTTGCCGATGTGCAGGTCCTCCCCGGTGACGATCAGGGTCCCGGCGGAGGTGGTCATGATGACGCCGCTCTCGTCGAAGCGCTCCACATCCTCCACGCCGGAAACGGTGAGATGCGCCCGGTCCATCAGCTCCAGCCGGTGGGGGGTGACGGGCATATTGAAGTCATTGGTCATAAGATCCCTCCCTGCCCTCAGTGTATGCGGACAGGGAGGAAGATAGAAGAACTTATTGGATCTGCCGGTACAGGGCGGCGGCATCGCTCTGCCGCACGGTCTCCTGAACGGACAGCACCTCCACGGTGACGGTCCGTACGCCGAAGCGCAGGGTGATCTGGTCTCCCTCCTTCACCTCGTAGGAGGCCCGGGCGGGCTTACCGTTGACGGTGACCAATCCATTGTCGCAGGCTTCGTTGGCCACGGTCCGCCGCTTGATGAGCCGGGAGACCTTGAGATATTTGTCTAAGCGCATGATGCTTCCTTTCTTGAAAAATGAAAAAGGGGGCGTAACGCCCCCTTTACGGTGTGAATTTATTCAGCCACAGCGTCCTTCAGAGCCTTGCCGGCCTTGAACACGGGCACCTTGGAAGCGGGGATCTCGACAACTTCCTTGGTACGGGGGTTACGGCCGGTGCGGGCAGCGCGGGACTTGACCTCGAAAGAACCGAAGCCAACCAGCTGGACCTTGTCGCCTTCCTTCAGAGCGGCGGTAATGGCGTCCAGGGTAGCGGAGACAGCAGTCTCAGCGTCCTTCTTGGAAATTTCAGCGGCAGCGGCCACGGCGGCGATCAGTTCAGCTTTGTTCATGAGTATATCCTCCTGTAAAATAATTAAAATTCCATTTATCTTTTATCGCGTTTCCGCAATGAAGATCTTAGTTTTCTTTGGCTTGCTCCCAAAGAGCGATTTTTTCTGCTTCCGTATAAGCGTTCAGCGGGCGGTCGGCGGCATCCGCCACCCGGCGGAACCGACCTTGGTATTTGTCGCAGGCCCGGTGCAGAGCGTCCTCCGGGTCCACACCGGACATCTGGGCGATCTTGCAGAGAATGAACAGAGCGTCGCCCAGCTCCTCCCGGATGCCGTGAGGACTGTCCACAGGCTGTCCGGCCTCCACGGCCTGCCGCAGCTCGGCGGTTTCCTCATCCAGCTTGTCCAGCGCACCGGCAGCGGAGTCCCAGTTGAACCCGGCCTTTACGGAGCGGGAGACGATCTTTTCCGCCCGCCACAGCGCCGGCAGCGTATGGGGTACGGCTTCCACAGCGTCCGCCGGGGAGGTGAACCCCTTTTCCTTCTTTTTCTGAGCCTCCCAGCCCTCCAGCGCCTGTGCGCTGTCGGCGGCCTCGGCAGCGCCGAATACATGGGTATGGCGGAACACCAGCTTCTGAGCCACGCCGTCCACCACGTCATCTGCGGTGAAACGGCCCTGCTCCTCTTCCATCACGGAATGGAACACCACCTGAAGCAGAACATCCCCCAATTCCTCGCACATACCGGGGGTGTCATTCCGGTCAATGGCGTCCAGCGCCTCGTAGGTCTCTTCCAGAAAATTCCGGCGGATGGACTGATGGGTCTGCTCGCGGTCCCAAGGACAGCCCTCGGGGGCACGCAGCAGGTGCATGATGGTGAGAAGATCCTCCCACCCATAGCGTTGTTTCCTTTGAAAATTTACCATATCTCCACTGCCTTTGCAAGCTATTTTATCCTGAAAACGTTGATATAACAGGATTTTTTATAAATCGTTCACTTCAAGCGCAAAAGTTTGGCTATTTTTTCGCCTTTAGGCAGAGCTTTTACGTCCTCTGCCCGTAAGATTCGCAGGGTAATGACCAGAACGCCGTATACCACTACACCGGCCAGAATGCCGCAGAAGGTAGCGAGGGCATTGGCACCGTAAGCACTGTGGCCGCTGAGGACTCTGGCAACAAGGCCGCACACTGCCCAGGCGGCGGCGCCCATCACGGCGGAGGCTACGATGGGCTTTCCGAACAGCCGCGTGTACCGGGGTTTCTCCGGGGAATATTTCCACACGAAGAAGAGGTTCAGTCCGCAGATGGTCAGATAGCAGCACAGGGTAGAAATGGGCGCGCCGTGGATGCTGATGTCCGGGTTGCCCACCAGAATGTAGTTCATGACCACCTTCACCACGCCGCCGGCGATGACGGTGAAAATGGGCAGCTTCTCCTTGCCGTAGGTCTGCAAAATGGCGTTGGTCAGGATCATCAGGCAGATGAAGATCAGGGCAATGCCTAAAATCTGCAAATGGGGTCCCGCCGCCAGCGCGTCCTCCGGCTGCATGGGCAGCATGAGCCGTTCAATGGGGGTGGACAGCACAGAGAGCCCCACGCCCGCAGGCAGCGCCAGAATGGCGATGAGCCGGAAGGCGGAGGAGATGATGCGGTCCGCCTCGGCGTGGTCCTTCCGGGCCAGCGCCGCCGCCGCGAAGGGAATCAGGCTCATGGTGACAGGATAAACAAAGGAGGCCACCATGTTGGGCATATTCATGGCGATGCGGTACTGGCCGTTCAGCACAGCCGCCGCCGTTTCTGAAAGGCCCAGTCCGTTTTGCAGGCGGCCCATGACGATCTTGGTATCAATGATGTTGATGATGCTCATGGCGGAGTTGCTCAGGGTGATGGGAACGCCGATGAGCAGGATCTGCTTAATGATCTGCCCGCTGGAGGAGGGAACGTCCAAAGATTCCTTCCGGTTCCGGTGGGTGACGAGATAGGCGCACAGGAACAGCATGGATACCGCTGTGCCCGCCGTGACGCCCACGATGGCCCCCGCCGCGCTGAGCTCAGCGGTTTTGCCGATGTGGAGCACGTACCACGCTAAAGGCAGGCCGATGCCAAGCTTCAAAAGGGCCTCCAGCACCTGACTGACGGCAGTGGGGGTCATGTTGCCCTGACCCTGCGTGTAGCCCCGCATACAGGCCAGCAGGCACACGCAGAACACCGCCGGGGCCAGGGCCTGGACGGCGGTGGCCGCCAGGGAGTTGTTCAGGAACCGGGCCAGCGCGTCCGCACGGAAGAACATCAGCACGGAGCAGACCAAACCCAGACCGAAGAACAGCCAGATGGCGGTGGAGAAGATCCGCCGCTTCTCGTTTTCCAGCCCCCTGGCGTGGGCCTGACTGGTCATCCGGGAGATGGCCAGGGGCAGGCCCGCCGTGGAAAAGGTCAGCAAAAAGTTGTAGATCTGGTAGGCGGTGTCAAAATAAGTTTGTCCCGCGCTGCCCAGAATATTGCTGAGAGGGATCTTGTAGGCCGCGCCGATGAGCTTGACGATGACCACAGCCGCCGCCAGAATGGCGGCGCCGCCTAAGAAGGATTGCTTTTTCGCAGGAGTTGCCATGGATGTTACCTCGAATTTTCAGATTGAGAGGGGCGGGGCGTATCCCCGCTCAGCGGGCGAAAAAAATCTTTTCGCCCCGCTGAGCAGGTTTTCAGAACTTTATAAAAGTTCTGAAAACTTAGGATTTCAATGGCGCAGGAAACCCCTCTTAGGTTTCCCGCACACACCCTTTACCCGCAAGGGGTATGCGGCATCCGTAGAGCGGCGGAGCCGCTAACGGCTGCCCTACCTTACCGTTGCGGAGAATTTATCGCTTTATCGACAGTCTTTCGGCGGCGTACCGCCGCTATTGGTTAGGTATGCGCCGCAGGAGCGGAACATACCCGTCATTACAGCTTTTCGCCGCAGTCCCGGCAGTATACGTCCTCCGGCTGGACCTCATGTCCGCAGCGGGGGCAAATCAGATGGATGATGGGTTCTCCCTCCAGATCCCGGAGCCGGGCCTTGAGCTCATCGATCTCCCGCATTTTTTCCAGCAGCAGCTCGGAATCCGTAGGAGTGCCGGTGTGGGTGGCATACAGCAGCTCGCCCAGTTCCCGGAGACCGACGTTGACGCCGGCGCGGAGATCCGCGATCTCTAACTGCCGCTTGGCGGCATCCGTCAGCCGTTTGGCGCCCAACCCCATGGTACAGATGGCGTCCCGCGCCAGTCCTTCCGCCTTGGTCCAATACGCTTCACAGCTATGTTCCATGAATGACCCTCCTTACGGCCGTGGCCGCCCGTTTAAGTTTCGGGAACGTATTTTTGATAAAACTCCGCGAAAGCAGCCTGGTTTTGCTGGATTTTCTCCGGCCGCTCCGTGTATTCCTTGGGATACTTCAGGTTAAAGACCCGCTCGATGTGGTTGGTGCCGGGCTCCACCATTTTAGTGGAACCGCCCGCACCGAAGGACAGGATGGAACACAGCTCCGACATGATGTCCACGTTGTACCAGCACTCCCCGCCGGGGCGGCTCCAACCCACGTTCTCAAAGCTGCCGGACATATACTTCTGCCGGTAGAGGTAGTAGGGGACGAAACCTGCGGCCCGCAAGGTAGGGGCGGCATAGTCCAGCATGGCCTGCACGGCCGCTCCATCGGGAATGGAGAGACCTTCCATGAGAATGCGGCTGCCCTTTTTCAGCGCCAGCGTGTGGATGGTGATGTCATCGGCCCCCAGTTCCAGACATTTGTCCAGAGAACGGTGGAAGCCCTCCGGTGTATCCGCCGGCAGACCTGCGATGAGGTCCATGTTGACGTGGGGGAACCGGTAGGCCCGCACCAGCTCCATGGCCCGCACCGTATCCGCAGAGGCGTGGCGGCGGCCGATGGCGGCGAGGACGTGATCCTCCATGGTCTGAGGATTCACGCAGACCCGTGTGACGCCGTGACTTTTCAGAACGGCCAGTTTTTCGGCGGTGATGGTATCCGGACGGCCGATCTCTACCGTGATCTCCGGACAGGCGGAGAGGTCGAAGGATTCTTCCAGAGCCGTCAGGATGGCATCCATCTGATCCGGCGTCAGGATGCCGGGGGTGCCGCCGCCCATGTAAAAGGCGCGGGGGCGCAGACGATTGCTGCGCACCATATCCCCGCCGGAGCGGATCTCCGCGATCAGGGCCTTTACATAGGGCTCCACCAGAGAAAGACTCCGCTCCACGCTCTGGCTCACAAAGGAGCAGTAGGCGCAGCGGGTGGGGCAGAAGGGGATGCCCACATACAGGTCGATGTCCCGCTTTTCCAGCCGCTTCCGGGCCTGATAGCCCACGGTGCCGGTCTCCAGGGCCAGGGCGGCCCGGTCCTCCGGGACAAAGTAATGCTCTTTCAGATAGTTCTTGGCTTCCTCCGGCGTTTTGCCCTCCATCAGCGCCCAGGTGACGGGCTTGTCGGGCCGCACGCCGGTGAGCATGCCCCAGGGGGGCAGGGTCAGCTTTTCAGCGGCCCGGACTTCCTCCGGCAGCTGGGGGTACAGGTTTTGGAAGGCCAGGTAAAAGCAGGCCGCCACGGCGTGGCGCCGCTGGCCCTCTTTTTCAAAATCCGTGCCGGTGAGGGGGGATGCAAAGGTCCCGGCGGCGGTGTATCCGTGATAGTGCAGCTCCGCTGTGACCTGACAGTCCGCTGCCGTTTCCTCGGCGGCAAGGCGGCACCACGCCTCATCTTCCGGCTGTACCGCGTCATAGGTCGGTTTTTCCAAGGGGAAGAGGGTCATCAGGCTCTGTTCGACGATATAGCGCTCGTCATGACCTAAAAATTCCAGCTTCATATCAGCCTTGCTCCCGCAGTGCCATCTGCATATAGGGGTTGAAGCGCCGCTCCCGGTCCAGAGTGCTGGGCTCCATGTGTCCCGGCAGAACCCGGTAGTCCCCGGGAAGGGCGGCCAGCCGGGCCAGAGAGGCCATCATCTGCTTCATGCCGCCGCCGGGAAAGTCTGTCCGGCCGCAGGAACCAGCAAACAGGGTGTCCCCGCAGAACAGGGTATCTCCGCACAGCAGCGTGACGCTGCCCTCGGAGTGGCCGGGGGTGTGAAGCACCTGAAGCTCCAGCGTGCCCGCCGTGATGCGGTCTCCCTCGCCGTAGAAATTCACGCCGCCGAAGGGGATCCGGGCCAGTTCGCTTTTCAGAGGGAACAGCTGGGTCTGCGGACTGTCAAAATCCGCCTGATGGATATAGACCGCCGTCGGCGGCAGCGTCTCCATCAAAGCCGCCACCGCACCGGTGTGGTCATAGTGACCGTGGGTCAGCAGGATCTTGTCCACGGTGCAGTCCAGCTTTTCGGCGGCGGAGAGGATCAGCTCCGGCTCCGCACCGGGATCGATCACGGCGCAGACCTTAGCCGCTTCATCGCAGAGAATGTAGCAGTTGGTACCGATGGACCCCACCTGCAAGGCTTGGATCTTCATAAGACACACCTCATTGAAATCAGTTTACTCTTCCGTGTCGAACAGGATGGTGACCGGACCGTCGTTCTGGGAATAGACCTGCATGTCGGCGCCGAATTCGCCGTGCTGCACATCGAAGCCCCGCTCCCGGCAGTGGGCCATGAACCGCTCATAGAGGGGGATGGCCAGATCGGGCTTGGCCGCACCGGAGAAGCCGGGGCGGCGGGAGGAGGTATCGGCGTACAGGGTGAACTGGGACACCACCAGCAGGCTGCCGCCCACCTGCTCCAGATTCAGGTTCATCTTTTCGTTTTCATCCTCAAAGACCCGCAGATTGCAGATCTTGTCCGCCAGCTTGTCGGCGGTGACCTCCGTATCGTTGGGGCCTACACCCAGCAGCACCAGAAAACCGGTGCCTATCTGACCGTTGACCTGTTCATTGATGACAACAGAGGCGTTTTTGACTCGTGTAACAACAGCACGCATGGTAGCAACTCCTTATTTAATATCCGAAAGGGTATGCTTCGTAATGGGCCTTGCCCGCAAACCGGGCAGATCCGTGTGTTTTGCATTTTATCAAGAGCGGTTCTTTGCGGCAGCGGAGAAAACCCGTTTCCAATGCCGCGAAAGATCAGCCCACAGGCCGGTTGACCTGCAGAACGCCGGAGATCTGATGGAGCTTGTTCATGAGAGTGGACAGCTGCGCTCCGTCTTTAATCTGAATCTCGATGCGGATGATGGCAAAGCCGTCCTCCGTGCTGCGGCTGTTCAGGCCCAGCACAAAAGTCTTGGTGGTGGACAGCGCCGCCGAAACATCCAGCAGCAGATTCAGCCGGTCCTTGCAGACCGCCTCGATGGTGGTGGGATAGCTGTCATTGGTATCGGTGCCCCAGGAGACATGGATCCAGCGGCCGGGCTGCTCCTTCCGCTTTTCCTCCGAGGCGTTGGGACAGTCCGCCCGGTGGACGGACACGCCGTAGCCACGGGTGATGAAGCCCACGATGTCATCTCCGGGGACGGGGGTGCAGCATTTGGAGAACTTCACCAAACAGTTGTCCAGACCTTCCACGATAATGCCCTGCTCGCTCTTGACGGCCTTGGGCTGCTTGGGAGTGTCCGCAGGCTTGGGGTCCTCCTTGGACTCCGTCACAGCCTCTGCCAGCATCTGCTCCTGCTGCCGCTGCTGCTGGCGGCGCTGCAACTCGCCCTGGATCCGGCTCACCGCCTTCTGAGCGGTGAAGCCGCCATAGCCGATGGCAGCGTAGAGATCGTCCAGCGTGGGATAAGCTACCTTTTTCAGCAGCACCGGCAGGAATTCCGGGTCCAGCACGTCTTTCATGGCGATGCCGCAGTGACGCAGCTCCGCGTCGAAGGCGGAGCGGCCGTTGGCGATGTTCTCGTCCCGCTTTTCCTTTTTGAACCACTGGCGGATCTTGGAGCGGGCCTCGTTGCTCTTGGCAATCTTCATCCAGTCCCGGCTGGGGCCCTTGGCGTTTTTGGAGGTCAAAATCTCCACGATGTCACCGTTTTTCAGCACATGGTCCAGCGTGACGATGCGGTTATTCACCTTGGCGCCGATCATGCGGTTGCCCACGGCGGAATGGATGGCATAGGCAAAGTCGATGGGGGTGGCTCCGGCAGGCAGGTTCTGCACGTCGCCGTTGGGGGTGAACACGAACACCTCGTCAGCGAACATATCCACCTTCAGGGAGTGGATGAATTCCTCGGCGTCGGCGCCCTCCTGGTTTTCCAGCAGGCGGCGTACCCACTCGTACTTGCCCTCGGTGCCGGCACCCTGACCGTTCTGCTTATACTTCCAGTGGGCGGCCACGCCGTACTCGGCGATCTCGTGCATCTCCGTGGTGCGGATCTGCACCTCAAAGGGGATGCCCTCGTTGCCCATGACGGTGGTGTGAAGGCTCTGGTAGCCGTTGGGCTTGGGGGTGCCGATATAGTCCTTGAAGCGTCCCAGAATGGGCTTGTAGAGGTCGTGGATCACGCCCAGCACGTTGTAGCAGTCGCTGACGGTATCCACCACCACCCGGAACGCAAAGAGGTCGAAAATCTCATCCAGAGATTTGTTCTGGCTGAACATTTTCCGGTAGATGGAATAAGGGTGCTTCATGCGGCCGTAGACAATGTGCTTGATGCCCATTTCATTGAGCCGCTGATCGATCTGAGCCTGGGTGCGGCTCATGAGAGCGTCATACTCCGGGCGCTTGGCGTCCAGCTTGGAGACGATCTCATCGTAGCCGATGGGGTCCAGATATTTTAAGGAGAGATCCTCCAGCTCCCACTTCATCCGCTGCATACCCAGCCGGTGTGCGATGGGGGCGTAGATCTCCATGGTCTCCAGAGATTTCTGCTTCTGCTTGGCGGGGGTCTGATACTCCATGGTCCGCATATTGTGGAGCCGGTCGGAGATCTTGATGAGGATGACCCGGATGTCCTTACTCATGGCGATGAGCATTTTCCGGAGATTCTCCATCTGCTCGTCTTCCTTGGTGGCGTACTGGATCCGGGTCAGCTTGCTGACGCCCTCCACCAGATCCGCCACCGTGGGGGAGGTGAGCTTGGCCACGTCATCATACGTGGCGTCCGTATCCTCAATGACATCGTGAAGCAGGGCCGCCTCGATGGACTCGGAGTCCAGATGCAGTTCCTCCGCCACGATCTGCGCCACGGCTAAGGGGTGGGTGATATAAAGCTCACCGCTTTTGCGGCGCTGCTCGCCGTGATGCTGCTTGGCGAATTCATAGGATTCCCGGATGCGCTTGAAATCCGCGCCCGGATTGTATTCCCGGACGGTGTTCTCCAATTTCTCAAACTGTTCGTCAATCGTCACTGCGAATCACCTCGTTTAACCTCCGCACCGCCCCGGAGGCGGCGCAGGCAGGGAGAGGCGTAAAGATCCACCTTTCCCTGAATGGGATTGAGACATAGCGTAACCCGGTCCTCCTGCCGGGACAGGGAGATGAGTCCCCGTTCCTGAAAGACCGTCAGGGCCAGCGCGGCCCGGAGAAAACTGTCGCAGCCGCCTACCTGCGCCGCCAGAGAACGGAGATAGGGCAGCAGATCTGTTTCCAGCTTGCCCTGCTTCAGGTGCCGGTCCAGAATCCGCCAGAAGGCGGCAAACTGGTCCCGGGAGATCATGAGCCGGGCGGTCTCCTGGGCCGTGAGGGGCTGCTCCCCCGTCAGGCGGTGCAGCAGGTCCAAGGATTCCGCCTCGTGGCGGCTGGGAGTCAAAGAGGGACGCAGGTCCACCAGCTGCAATTGCAGAGTGGTGGTGCCCCGGAAGGTGTTGGCCTGCAAATAGAAGGCGGCATCCACCCGGCAGCCGGGCTCCAACTGAGCGGCGGCCTCCGGCATGGAAAAGAAAATGGCGTCAAACCGGCTGGGACCCTTGCTGAGCCGCAGCTTCAGGTGCTTGCCTTGCCCCACGGCCTGAACGCTGTCCACCGTGGCGCCCAGCAGCGCGAACACCGGGCGGGGATTCCCGGAGCCGTAAGGCTCCAACTGGGCCAGATGGTCCACCTGCTCCAATGTCATATCCGCCGGGTTGGAAATGGCAGCGTCTACTTCCAGACAACTCACCGCCCGCTCACCGCCGGAGGCGGCCTTTACGAAGCGGTTCATCCGCTGGCGGAAGGTATCAATGTTTTCCTCCGGGATGGTAAAACCGGCTGCCAGCTCGTGACCGCCGAAGCCGTCCAGCAGGTCAGAGCAGGATTCCAGCGCGGAAAACAGGTTGAACCCGCCGTAGGAGCGGCAGGAGCCTTTGCCGGAGCCGTCCTTCAGATGGATCATGAAGCTGGGGGCGGCGTATTTTTCACTGAGACGGGAGGCTACGATGCCCACCACACCCTGATGCCATTCCTCGCTGGAAAGCACCAGCGCGTTCCGCTCCTCTGGCCGCAGCCGCTCGATCTGGGCGATGGCGTCGGCGCAGATGGACTGCTCCACCGCCTGCCGCTCCCGGTTCAGGTCGCATAGCTGCTTGGCCAGCTCCTCTGCTTTGGCGGGATCGGTCTCCTGCAAAAGGTCCGCGGCCAGATCCGCAGCCCCCATGCGCCCGGCGGCGTTGATCCGGGGGGAGAGAACGAAGCCGATCTGGATGGAGGTGATGGGCTTGCCCAGCAGCCCTGCCTCTTTCAAAAGGGCATGGATGCCCACAAAATCCGTGTGGTTCAGGGCGGCAAGGCCGCAGGAGACAATGGTGCGGTTTTCGCCCTCCATCCGCATGACGTCGGCAATGGTGCCGATGGCGGCCAGAGTGCAGTACCGGGCAAACAGGGCGTTTTCCCGGTCCGGTCCGCCCAGAGCCAGCACCAGCTTCAGCGCCACGCCCACGCCAGCCAGATATTTGAAGGGATAGGTGTCATCCGGACGGTGGGGGTCCACTACCGCTACGGCCCTGGGGAGGTTTTCCTTACATTCATGGTGATCCGTCACCACCACGTCCATGCCGATGGATGCGGCAAAGTCGATCTCCTCATTGCCGGTGATCCCGCAGTCCACGGTGATCATCAGGGTGGCGCCCTTGTCCCACAGGCCCTGAATGGCGTCCTTGGAAAGGCCGTAGCCGTCCTCGATCCGCCGGGGGATATAGCGCAGGCACTTGGCACCGCAGTTTTTCAGATAGTCCAGAAGCAGCACCGTGGAGGTGATGCCGTCCACATCGTAATCGCCGAAAACAGCGATGGTCTCATCGTTGGCCAGCGCCTTCTGGATCCGGGCCACCGCCTTGTCCATGTCCCGCATGAGCATGGGGGAGATCGTCAGAGAGGTCTCCCGCTCCAGCGCCTCGGCAGCGGCCTCGGAGGTGGTGATGCCCCGGGCGGCCAGCACCGTGGCCAGCAGACTGGGGTAGCCGGCTTCCTTCAAAAGGGCAGTGTCCTGTTCTGATGCCGTACCGATATGCCATTTCTGATACTTCATTCGGACACCCCCATTCTCAAATCAGGCGGAACAAACAATGTTCCACATTAACAAACATACAGTATAACAGAAAAACACCGGAAGGTAAAGCACATATTTATACAGAAAGGGAATGTTTCGGCGGCTGAGACTGCTGATTTTTCGATTTCCCGGACAGAACGGGCCATCTTCAACTGAATATGCGGCCAGAAACGCAAAAAGCCAGCGCTCCCGTAAGGGAACGCTGGCAAGGTTTCTTATTCGGCAGGCTGGTCCTCTGAGGTTTCCGCAGGCAGGACGTACCGGCTCAGGTTCTGCTGAAGCTGGAAGGAGAACTCGTCATTCTTCTTCAGACTGTGGAGATAGGCGTGGGAGGCGGCCTGTTTTTCCTGCTCCTCAATGACGCTGACCGCGATGTTGGAGCAATGATCGCCCACACGCTCGGCATTGTTCAGCAGATCATTGAGGATGAAGCCGAGCTGGATGGTGCACTGGCCGCTTTGGAGCCGTCGGATGTGACGGCTGCGGATCTCCTCCGTAAGGAGGTCCATAGTTTCCTCCAGAGGTTCCACCTGCCGGGCCATCTGGGGATCGTCCGACTGGAAGCTGCGCAGGGCGCTGTTCAGCAGATCCTCCAGCAGGGAGGTCAGCACATCCACCTCTTCCCGGGCAATGGTGGAGAAGGTCAACTGCTTTTCATGAAGCTCCTTGGCGGATTCCTGCAGGTTCAGAGCGTGGTCACCGATGCGCTCAAAGTCCCCGATGGCGTGAAGCAGGCGGGAGACGGTGCGCATATCGGCGGAGGAGGTGCCGTGCTGAGAGATCTGGACCAGATAGCCGCCCAGACGGTCCTCGTAGGTGTCCAGCTTGTCCTCGTTGGCCAGAATCTGTTCCTCCCGGCTGCCGTCATACTGGATGAACTGGGCCAGAGCCAGCTGCATGCTTTCCAGCGCCAGAGCGCCCATGCGGTTGGTCATGACGGCGCATTCGCTGACAGCCACGCCGGGGGTCCGCATCAGCCGGGGGTCCAGGAAGGCGAAGTCAGAGGGCTTGTCCTCCGTGGAGATCACCTTGTTGGCAAGGCGCTCCAACTGCCGGCTGAAGGGCAGCAGCACAAGGGTGGTGCAGACATTGAAGATCGTGTGGCAGAATGCGATGCCAACAGCGCCGATGGGCTCTGTCAGGAAGGGCAGATTCAGGAACATCTCGCCGCCAAACAGGGCCAGCAGACCCAGAGCGGTGCCGATGAGGTTGAAGGAGATGTGGATGACGGACACCCGCTTGGCATTGCGGCTGACGCCGATAGAGGAGATCAGAGCCGTAACGCAGGTGCCGATGTTCTGGCCCATGATGATGGGGATAGCGATGCCGTAGGTGACGGAGCCGGTCATGGCCAGTGCCTGCAAAATGCCAACGGAGGCGGCGGAGGACTGGATGATGCCGGTGAAGGCGGCGCCTACCAGCACACCCAGGAAGGGATTGGTGAAGGCAGTCATGAAGTGGGTGAAGCCCGGCATATCTGCCAGCGGAGACACCGCACCGCTCATCAGCTCCATGCCGTACATTAGAATAGAGAAGCCCATCATCACCCGGCCCACGTCCCGGCGGCGCTGCCGCTTGGAGCCCATAATGAGCAGAATACCGATCAAAGCCAGCAGGGGGGAGAAATTCTTGGGCTTGAGGAAGTTGACAAAGAAGTTCTCGCTTTCGATGCCGGTGAGGGACAGCAGCCACGCTGTCAGGGTGGTGCCGATATTGGAACCCATGATGATGCCGATGGTCTGTCCGATCTCCATGACACCGGAGTTCACCAGACCCACCAGCATGACCGTCATAGCGGAGGAGGACTGAATGGCGATGGTGATGCCGGCGCCCAGCAGCAGACTTTTGATGGGGTTGGAAGTCATGCGCTTGAGCAGCCGCTCCAGCTTGCCGCCGGCCATTTTTTCCAGACTTTTGGACATGACCGTCATGCCATATAAGAAGAAGGCCAGCCCTCCGCACAGGGTAAAGAGAGAGAAAATGTTCATATCAGATCCCTTTCTGCCCGAAGTATCCATCGGACCAGGTATGCATCTCATTTATAGTATGACATTCTATTCCTGATTATAAGTGGTAAAGCGGGGATGTGGCTATTGACAAAGCGGACAAAAAAACGGAGAAAACCAACGGCAAGACATACTGTGTGCGCAAACTGACCAAAGAATGTCCGCGGCAGACATACGATGCGCTGCAGCCTGAAACCAGCCATAAATCGTGATGGTATATTCATAAGTACGGTTAATGCCTGCGGCGGCTGACTCCCCGAATGGACTGTGAAAAGTGCCAAACGAAAACGATTTTCCATGTGCACGATAACAGTTTTACACTTTGAGCAAAGTTTAAGATTGAATGTTTGCCATGTTTGTGCTAAATTAATACTGTCAGGAATTCGGCTTTTTGCCGGAAACATCCTGAAAAAAATGAAAAGGAGCAAATGAAGAATGAAGAAGTTGTTTGCACTGTCTCTCGCACTGGTAATGACTTTGTCTCTGGCTGCCTGCGGCGGCAAGAAGACCGAGGCCCCTGCCGACACCGAGAACAAGACCGGGACCGAGACCGAGACCCCCACTACCGGCGATGTCAAGGTCGCTGTTGTCCTGAAGACCCTGGCCTCTGAGTACTGGGGCTATGTGGAGGCCGGCTGCAAGGCCGCCGGTGATGATCTGGGTGTTGACGTGGTCGTGGTCGGCCCCGGCGCTGAGAGCGATATCGAGGGTCAGGTTTCCATGATCGAGCAGCAGATCGGCGCTGGCTGCGACGCCATCGTCTGCGCTCCCAACGATGCTGGTGCCGCTCAGGGCGCTCTGCAGGCTGCCATCGACGCTGGCATCCCCGTGCTGGCTGTTGACACCAACGTTGGCATCGCTGGCCAGACCTCTTTCGTGGGCACCTCCAACGTGGACGCTGCTTATGAGGGCGGCAAGTGGGCCATCGAGCAGGCCGGTACCGACGCCAAGGCCGTTATCATCTACGGTCAGGAAGGCGACAACACCTCCAACATGCGTATGGAAGGCTATGAGAAGGCCTGCACCGAGGCTGGCGTGGAAGTTCTGGCCAAGCTGTCCGGCAACAACCTGACCGACGGCGCTACCAAGGCCATGGAAGACCTGCTGAGCGCTTATCCCGATCAGATCGACATCGTGCTCTGCCACAATGACGATACCGCTATCGGCGCTATGAACGCCTGCAAGTCCGCCGGCGTGTCTGACATCACCATCGTTGGTTTCGACGGCAACGCTTCCGCCGTGAAGCTGATCCTGGACGGCGAACTGGTGAAGGCTACCGTCGCTCAGCAGCCCTATGAGATGGGCTATCAGGTGGTCGAGGCTGCCGTGAAGGCTGTCAAGCTCGAGCCCGTTGACGAAGTCATCAACGCTCCCGTTCAGGTTGTTACCGCTGAGAACGGCCAGGCTTACCTGGACAACCTGGAGGCCATGAAGGGCTAATTCAGCCTGACTGCTATTCATAGCTGAAAAGCAAAAAAGCCGGAATACAGCGGCAGGTTTTCTGCCGCTGTATTCCGAAAAGCCGATCATGCGCGTGCCTGCAAGCGGAAACCTGATGGGTTCCCACGGCGGAACGGAGAATTTTCGGCACGCCGGGATCTGGCAGGAACCATTCTCTGTCTGATCCCGGTTACAATACGCACAGAAGAAAACGATTAAACAGCAAGCACATTTCAACGAAAATGACCCCGGGAATCGGGATCGAGAGAGCGCTTCCGCTGCGGCGGGAGCGGTTCGGAAATCAGGAAAAACAGAAACGAGGTAATTCCATGAGCGAGTATGTCGTCGAACTGAAACATATTACCAAACGTTTTCCTGGTGTTGTCGCGTTAAAAGACATGTCTATCGGCATCAGACCCGGTGAGATCCACGGTCTGATCGGAGAAAACGGCGCAGGTAAATCCACCTTGATCAAGGTGCTCACCGGCGTTCACACTCCGGAAGAAGGGGAAATCTTTGTGGACGGCCAGAAGGTCGTTTTCAAAAACCCTGTTCAGTCCCGCGAGGCAGGCATCGCCTGTGTGTATCAGGAGCTGAACATCGTCAAGCAGCTGCCTGTCACGGATAACGTTTTTATGGGGCGTGCCGTTAAGAAGGGATTGCTGCTGGATTATCCCCGGATGCACGCCGAGGCGGAAGAAGCGCTGAAAACACTGGGACATCCGGAGATCAACGTCCACCTGGAGTGCGGTAAGCTGGGCGTGGGTCAGCAGCAGATGGTGGAGATCGCCAAGGCTGTGTCTCTGGATGCCAAGCTCATTATTATGGATGAGCCCACTTCTTCTTTGGGTAAGGAAGAGATCGAGCAGTTGATGGAGACCGTCCGGGGCCTGAAGGCCAAGGGCGTGGCCATCCTGTTCGTGTCACATAAACTGGAAGAGCTCTTTGAGCTCTGCGACCGTGTGACCGTCATGCGTGACGGCGAGCACATCATCACCGAGGATACCGTGAACCTCACGGAGGACTCCCTCATCAACGCCATGGTAGGCCGTACTCTGGATAACCTGTATCCCAAGGAATTCGGCACCAAGGGCGAGGTGTGGCTGGAGGCCAAGGGCCTCAACGAGGCCGGCGTCCTGCACGATGTCAGCTTTAAGGCCCATGCGGGACAGATCACCGGCTTTGCGGGCCTCGTCGGCGCAGGCCGCACGGAGACCATGCGGGCGGTGTTCGGCGCTGACAAGCTGGACAGCGGCGAGATCTACGTCAAGGGCGAGAAGGTACATATCAGAACGCCGAAGGACGCTATCAAGAGAAAAATCGCTTTCCTGACAGAGGACCGTAAGGGTCAGGGCCTGGTGCTCAATCTGGATGTGCGGACCAATCTGGTCCTGGCCAATATGAAGGGCTTCTCCAACGGTCCCTTCTTGGACAAGGACCGCATTGAGCAGGCGGGCAATGACAATGTCAGCGCCCTGAAGATCAAGACCCCCTCCCTGAATGAGGTCGTCGGCCAGCTGTCCGGCGGCAACCAGCAGAAGGTGGTTATCGGCAAGTGGGTCAACACCGACGCCGACATCTTTATTTTCGATGAGCCCACCCGTGGTATCGACGTGGGCGCCAAGATCGAGGTTTACCGGGTCATGAACGATCTGGTGAAGGCCGGCAAGTGCGTCATCATGGTCTCCTCCGAGCTGCCGGAGATCCTGGCTATGAGCGACCATGTGGTAGTTATGCGCGGCGGCCGTGTGATGGCTGATATTGACCGGGACACGCCGCACTTCAATTCCGAAGACATCATGAAAGCGGCCTGGGGAGGAGAGTTAGACTGATATGAAAAACACGAAAATGAAAGAGCTTCTGCAAAAGCTCGGCACACTGATGGCCCTTGCCATCCTGGTTTTGATTTTCTGCATCACCATGCCGGACAAGTTCATGAAGGTCGGTAACTTCATGAATATCCTGAAGCAGGCATCCATCAACTGCCTGATCGCTTCCGGTATGCTGTGCGCCCTGATTACCGCCGGTATCGACCTGTCCGTTGGTTCCAACTGCGTGCTGTGCACCTGCACCATCGGCGTTATGGTCCAGTCCGGCATCACGAACCCCTTCCTGCTGGTGCTCTGCGGCCTGGCCGTCAGCACCCTGGCCGGCTTCATCAACGGTACGCTGCTGACCCGTCTGGATCTGCCCCATCCCTTCGTGTCCACCATGGGCATGAAGAACGTGCTGTGGGGCCTGGCGCTGGTCATTACCGGCTCCAAGTCCATCGCCTTCACCAACACCGGCATTGACGGCCTCATGT
>OGGJ01000999.1_pt1 | contig 26157 bp, 25 predicted proteins | sample 1571071 | NCBI WGS metagenome assembly OGGJ01 (sample SAMEA2581954, study PRJEB24529) | metagenome | biome: Human gut stool | place: China | collected 2011
ACCCACGCACGTCAGGGCGGCACATACCGGGGGACGTGCTCGCCACGCTTCCGCGCATCATCGGGAAGGTGTTAGCATGGAAGGAACTCGGAGCTTACCTCAGGTCGGTCGGTGTTGACGCCGGGAATATAGACATGGGCAGGCTCCGTTTGGACGACACAGGCGGCGGACACCACGCCATACTTGTGACCGGTACATACCCAGACGGTCTCGACAAGGGCGAAATGCAGGTGTACTCGATGGTGTTCGGGCGTATGCTTGAAGCACTCATGCCTCATTGCAAGGTGGAGCATACGAGGGTGGAAGCCTCATGCGCCGGGCGGAAGTTCGTCCTCGACACGAGCCGCATCTTGGAAAGCGGTTGGCAGGGAATATCGGGGCATACGCATGGCATAGTTCCGCAGGGCTCTGTCATAATGGATTTGCCGCCATTGACTGTCGGAGAGGAGGTGCAGGTTTCGGCGTGCAGCGTGGCTCAAAAGAAGGGGCTGCCGTCGGAGCCGATGACGGACGCGGAGCTTGTGGAATTCATGGACGCGAACAGGCTCGGCACGGCGGCCACGCGCACGGCCATCATGCAGACGCTTGTGGACCGCAAATATGTGAGGCATTCAGGCAAATATATAATCCCCACGCCAAAGGGACTGTTCGTCTATGAGACCTTCAAGGGCATGAAGATAGCCGATGCGGCGCTCACCTCGGACTGGGAGGAGCGTCTTGAAGCAGTGGAAAACGGTTCATTATGCCAAAAGGAGTTCCTGCGGATGGCCGCAGAACTCACGGCGGAAGTGACTGAAGACATTTTCAGGAGGTACAGGAAGGGCGCTTGAAGCAATAAAAATGCCCGAAGAAAGGAAATGCAGGCCGGAGGCGGTCTGCATTTTTCATATAAAAAAGATATGTTTCTCCGATTTTTGACGGCAAAGGTCCGCGATTGCGGCCGTGCGTGCAAGGCGGCCCGTTCGGGCTTGGCCGTCTGGAGAAAAATCATCCTCGCTTTACTGCGGTATTTTTCTCCGCCGGGCCTTGCCACGCCACTTACGCCAATCGCGGCACCGTATGCCTGTAAAAATCGGGAAAACATATCCCCATTGGGATGTCAGTCCCGTATAACAGAACAATAACAAACAAAAACAAGAGCTATGGAAACGACAAGACAGAACGCCGCGACGCCTGCGGCAATCCAACCGTCAGTAAGGCGCAGGCCACTGCAAGGGGACAATGACGGAACAAAAGGAATGCCGGTGCACATAGGTTATTACCTCGCGCAGTTGGCCGGAATATCGAAACGTCCCGACAGGGAGCAACTGCTGAAGGCGTTTTTCAATGGAACCGAAGTTTAACCGATAAAACAGATTCAACCATGTTTTTCCAGACAATTTACGGCTTGCTTACCGAAAGTACGGAAGTAGGCATCAACATCAAGCGTGTGAACGACAAGCTGACCGTGGCGGTAATGCCGAGACACAAGGAACTAAAAGACGGGGCTTCCGGCGGATTCATCCCGTTGGTAGCAAGCGGAACGCCGGAAGAGCTTGACTGTGGCTTTGCCAACATTATGGCCGCGCCAGTGGCCAAGGCCGTCGGGATAATGACGAACCTGAAAGAGTTTGAGCGTCAGGCGGAGAAAGCCGCCGCAAAGGGCAAGCCCAAGGCGGCTGCGGAAAAGGAGACGAAAGAGGCCAAGGAGACAAAAGAAAAGAACGACAGGCTCGACAAGCTGATGAAGCGTATTGACGAGTCCGTAACGGCTCGACGCTTCGCCGACGCTATGGCGTTGCTGAAGCATGCCCTTACCTTTGCCCCGGCTGAAAAGCAGGAAATGGTGAAGGCAAAGATGCAGGAGGTAAGGAGAAAGTCGGAGGAAGGCAGCCTGTTCGCAGGACAACCGCCGACCGCATACCGACCGGTAGTACAGACACAGCCGCAACAGCCAGTGCAGGCTGCCACACCGGCACCGACAGCCGGGCAACAATTCCAGCCACGGCCTGTCATGCCTGCCGCAACGCAAGCTGTCCAAGCCGGGACAATGCAGCAAGGGCCTTTACAGCCTGCACCGCAACAGCCGGCTTACGCCACGGCTCAACAAAACGCAGCCCAATACGGAAATCCGCAAGGATACGGAGCAGACAAAGACGAAGAGTATGACATGGACGCTTTCAGGGAAGACCCTTACGCGGAATATGTCGACTTTCCGCAGGAATGCCGCATGAGGGACGAGGCTCAGGTGGAGATGTCGTTCACATAATAAACAAAGGAGACACACAAACCGATTACAAACCTATAAAAACAAAAGGACTATGGCACTTGAAATAAAAGGACTCAAGAGGGTTTTCAAACTGAAGAAGAACGGCGAGACGCTGAGACTGGACGACCCAAACCCGGAGATGGCCGTCAACGATGTGATGGACTTCTACTCGATGACTTACCCGGAACTGACAACCGCCACACCTCACGGTCCCGTGATGGAGGACGACTGCGCCGTGTACGAGTTCAAGACAACCATCGGCACGAAAGGATGAGAGTATGAAAGCGGACATTCAAAACAAAAGGAAAGAAGCATGCAGGCTGTTGCAGGATTACGAAACGGAGCGGCTGGCGCGCCTCATAATAGTGGACGTCATGTCGGCAACGGACATAAGCCGGGGAACAATAAGACGGAGAAGAAGACTTCCACCGCAAGGAAGCGTAACGGTTTTCTGACGGGGAGGCTCCTCCCCGTCGCTTCCGGCCTTTGTGTCGAGACAGACGGAGTGAAGACCGGCGTCGCGACAATGGCGAACCTCGACTACCTGTACCGCTCGGCCGCGAACTACGCCCGGTTGCTCGGTATAAGATTGAAGTTCAACTGCAAGAAATACGCAAGGCACCCGAAGCTCGGTATGGCGGAGCTGTACCGGGCTTTTGACGCCATTGTGCCCGAGAACGTAAACATCGAGCTTGACGGCGGCCGGCTCGTTTTCTGCCTGTACCGTTTCAACAAATGGCCCGACTACGAGGTGCTGTGGCTTCCGTTGGACTTTACCGACAGCCTTTCAAAGGAAGTGAGGCGCGTAACGCTTGAGTTTATTAGGCGTTTCGCGAGGCATCACGGCATGTGGAGTATTACAGACTTATATCATTTCAGTATGGCTGAAGACTGGCTCACGTGTGATGAAGATGAAGAGGACGGCGGAAAAGTCAAGGACAGGGCTGAGCGTCGGCGGACGCAGCGCCTGTTGGAATCGTACAACAGCGGCAGGATTTCAAGGCTTCTCAAGAGGATGGACGGCAGGGCTTTCTGCCATGACCTTGAAAAAGCGTTGGACTCATGCCGTCCTGAAAGCGGATCCGAACGGACATTGCTCGGCATAGTCAAGGACGGCCTGACTCTCATTGGCAACGGAAAGCCGTGCATAATGGACTACGAATACGACTGGGCAAAGGAGGAAGATCCGGACATCATGCCTGCCGGACTTGAGAGCCAAGTGCTCGTGGCCTACTCCCTCGATGACGAGGTTGCGGCTGAAGTGATGCAGGCTTTCTCCGCCGACGTGCGCGAAAGCTACAACCTCACGCCGGTGACAAGGCTGCTCATTACGCCGGAGACAGACAAGGTGTTTACAGAGGACGACTTTCCTGAGCGTTTTGCTAAGTGGTTTTACCGCTTAGTGGAACACGTCAGTGAAAACTTCTAATTCAAATTAAAAGAAATATGACATGAACGAGCTTACAAGGAAGATACACGGGATTTTCAGGCCGAAGGCCGCCCTCATCGCATACGAATGCGGCGAGGGGTACAGCAGGGACAGCTATCTCGAACTGCGCCCGATAAACGAAAACGGCAGGATGGGCGCGGCGGTGCCGGTGTCGTATGACTTCATGAACGCGCTGGTTGAGAACTATTCGGCCGACGCCTGCGGTACGCCGCACGGCAGGCTGCCTGAAAACATGCTCCTCTGCGACACGAGGCGCGGCCATGAGCGGTACGTGTGGTGGAACGCCCCGCGCCGCCGCAGGATGTTCTTCAAGGACACGCTGGACATCGCCGACGGTGAGTTCGGCGTGCCGGGAGTTGTCTATGACGCAAGGTCGGACAGCCTGTCCGTGTACGCTTTCAAGGGCTTACGTCCCAATGACGACGAGATTTTATACCGTGCGCCGTTCTTCAATGTTACGGGAGCGAGCGTATGTCTCGGCAACGCGCCGCTCAACCTTCCGCCGGACCCGTCGTTCGAGTGTCTCGTAGAGTGCTGGGAGCGGCGTTTCTGGATGAGCGAGTTCTCGCATCTCGGCGGTGGCTGTAACCCGACAAGAAGCAACCTTGTCATCGTTACGGAGAACGCGAGGGACAAATCCTTCGACAACGAGGAACTGATACCCATGAACATGAAACTTAAAGACCTTTTGAAATGAAACGGATTCATTATACTGACAACTACCTTCTTTCACCTTACCATCCAGTAAGCGTGTTCGTAATCGGAGCCGGCGGGACAGGTTCGCAGGTGGTCACAAACCTTGCACGCATGGACGTGGCGTTGCGTTCGCTCGGACATCCGGGGCTGCACGTCACAGTTTTTGACGGCGACACGGTGTCGGAGGCGAACATCGGGCGGCAACTGTTCAGTCCGTCCGAAGTCGGTCTCAACAAGGCCGTGGCCCTCGTTACGCGAATCAACCGCTTTTTCGGCATGGGATGGACGGCGGAGGCGTTCCGTTATCCTTGCCGCACGGGTGAGACGATGACGGCCAACATAACCTTGACCTGCACTGACAACGTACGCTCGCGCCTCGACCTGTGGCGCTTCCTGAAAAAACACCGCGACGTGAGAAATAACGACCATAAGACACCGCTGTACTGGATGGACTTCGGCAATGCGCAGTTCACAGGGCAGGTACTCGTCGGAACGGTGCGCAACAAAATCCGCCAGCCGTCATCAAAGGAGTTCGTAACCGTGCCGAAGCTGAACGTCATCACGGAAGAAGTAAGCTACTCGACCATCGACGAGAAAGACTCCGGGCCGAGCTGTTCGCTCGCCGAGGCGTTGGAAAAACAGGATCTGTTCGTCAATTCCATGCTGGCGCAGGTTGGTTGCGCCCTGCTTTGGAAAATGCTCCGTGAGGGACGCACGCCTTACCGTGGGGCTTACATGAACTTGGAGACAATGCGTATCACGCCGATAAGCATCTGACACAAAAACAAAAGGCCACATATTGGCTTGCAATACGTGGCCTTTCAGCGTGTAAAAGGTGTCCTTTTATCGCCCCAAAAGCCACCTTTTGCATTTTTTCTGTTTCTTGTCCGAATATCCGAACACAATAAATGCCGCAAGCATCTCTGTATCAACGAGTTTGTTTGCGACATTAATAATATCAGGCATTAATGGGTGTTGTCACGTACCCAACTTCACCTGCATGACCATTCCGGGGATGATAGTCAGCTTGGCCGTTCCGTCCCTGCCTATTTCCACTTTTGAATAACAGGCCTCGACGACAACCTTGCCGTCAAGCATGATTACTCCCCATCGGTACGGACTGGTTTCTACGGCGCAATAATAGCCTACGGGCATCTGCATATTCCTGTATATCGGCGGCACGACTACCTTGTCGCCGAGCCGCAGTCCCCATTTCATCTCTGACTTGAACGGCATTGCGTCTTTCAATTCCTCCAACCGTTGGCAGCGTTTCTTTTCTTCCTCGCGTCGCCTCTCCGCTTTCTTTTCCGCAAGCGTCCTTTCCGCTTCAGCCTTAAGCCGGGGAATCACCACCTCAAAATCCTCGTCCACCGTTTTCGGATTCTCACAGGCTATGTACCGCTTTTTCCTGCCGTCCTCGGCAAGATAGTATTTTCCAATATTGTCCATTACCACTATCCCACCTCCCGGCAGCATACCGCTATAATGGTAGTAAGCCGTGTGGTCTCCTGCAAGCAGGCACACGCTTGCGTGCCCCCAGCGTGCGTCATCCTCGTCAACCTGCCTGCATCTTGGGTTGGCAAGGTAGTCGCAAATCCTGACGCAGAACCCGTAATTGAATATGTCGCCGGCGTGGATGCCGCGCCTTGTCTTGTAAAGTTCCTTCGTCCGGCTGTAATACACGCCGTCAACCTCAAGCAGTTGCACCTGTCCGAACGCCACAACCTTGGGCTTCTTCGTGTATGTCCGCTCGTTGTACAAGTCGATGTAAGCTGCCTGCCCGTTGACGTCCGTCACCGAAAGGATGTTGTCTTTCAGCAGTCTCGCCCTCGCATACCGTCCGAGGCGTGTCATAATCTCGCCGTTCCCGTTGACGATGCCGACACATTTATCCTTAAAACGTACAACGGCTATCGCGCCGTCAACATCGAACATAGCTTCATATTGCGGCAATGCCGTTATTTTATCTCCTTGCTTCAGTCCGTACAGACCTGTCGTCCTGTCTTTGAATGGCCGCAATGTTGTGCTTGTTGCGTCCTCCGACAGACATATTCCCGTATTCAGGCTATCCAACAGTTGTTCATGCGACATCACTAATTCCAAGTCGCTTTCGTGCCGCACAATCTCGCTGTCCACGACGTTTCTTACCGCACAATCATATCCGTTAGTCCGCCGCCGTGCGTGTGTTACGCCTTTTCCTGCCAGTCGTCCCTCAAATATGGCCTGCCAGTCATGGCTGGCCGTAGGCAACCCGAACAGGCGGTAAAGCCCAACGTTGTCTATTATTACGCAACTGTCCTTGCCTTGTGTCTTCCTTAATCCACGCCCGACCTGCTGCAGATATTTCGATAGCGACAACGTGGGCCGCGCCAACTGGATGAACTCCACGTCTGGACAATCGAAGCCTTCGCTGAACACGTCAACATTGACCAACACCTGTATCTTGCCTTGCCTGAAGTCCTCCACCAAGTGCCTGCGTTCTTTAGCGGGTGTCCTGCTGTCAATGGCGACGGCATTCATACCTTTATTATTATAGTATGAGGCGATGTTCCGTGCGTGGCTGATGCTTATGGCATAGACGATGCCTTTCTTTTCGTTGGCATATTGTCTGACGCTTTTGTACAGTCTTTCGATTGTTGGCCGACGGTTGAGTACGGCGTTCATCTCCTTTATCTGATAGTCCCCGTCCACTCCACGTTTCTCCAATCCATTTATTAACCGCTGGTCTTCACTGTCCGGACGTATGGACACATAATCAAAAGGAGAAAGCCAGCCTTGTTTGATGAAGTCCGCTATGCTGTCCGAAGTAATCAGCACCTCAAACAAATCCGTAAAACCTTTGCGGTTCAACCGGCAGGGCGTGGCGGTCATGCCCAACTTCTTGGCATTCGGATAGCGTTGCCACAGTTCTTTGTAGGTTTCAGCAAGGGCATGATGGGCTTCGTCTATCACAATTAGACCCGGATTCTCTGTCTTGACATCCTCCCAATGGAGTGAAAGCCATTGAATGGACAGCACTTTAACAATGCCGTCCTGTGTTTTCAAGCCATATCCATATCTTGCCACTATCCCTTCAATCTGTTCAACAAGTTCTCTTCGGTGTGCAACAATCCAGACACGGCAACTTGCTTCGATTTTGTCTATCTTTAAATGTTCTGTTACGAGCGAAGCGAGTACATGCGTCTTTCCTGTGCCTGTCGGCATTTGCACAAGCACACTGCTATGACATTTCCATGCCTCAATGACACGGTGTCTTATGTCCTCCTGATAGTTACGTAGGATGTATCCTGCTTGTTCCATCACAAAAGAATGTCAAAAAGCTGTTAAAAACAAATAAGGGCAAGGCATCTTTACGTACCTTGCCCCTTATTTCTAATTAGAAAGATTTTTACCTGTTCTTGTACATCTCATCGTAATACCTTTGGTAGTCGCCGCTCGTCACGTTGTCCATCCATACCTGGTTGTCGAGATACCAGCGAACGGTCTTCTCTATGCCTTCCTCGAATTGGAGGCTCGGTTCCCATCCAAGCTCCCTTTGCAGCTTCCTTGAGTCTATGGCGTAACGCATATCGTGGCCCTTGCGGTCGGTGACGTATGTGATGAGGTCCATGTCCTCGCCCTCCTTGCGCCCGAGCAGGCGGTCAACGGTCTTTATAACAACCTTGATGATGTCGATGTTCTTCCATTCGTTGAAGCCGCCGATGTTGTAGGTGTCGGCCGTCTTGCCTTTGTGGAAGATGAGGTCGATGGCGCGGGCGTGGTCTTCAACATAGAGCCAGTCGCGCACGTTCTCGCCCTTGCCGTAGACTGGCAACGGCTTCTTGCGGCGGATGTTGTTGATGAACAGAGGTATAAGTTTTTCGGGGAACTGGTAAGGCCCGTAGTTGTTGGAGCAGTTTGTCACGACGGTCGGCATGCCGTATGTGTCATGGAAGGCGCGGACAAAGTGGTCGCTTGATGCCTTCGACGCCGAGTAAGGGGAGTGCGGATTGTATTTCGTCTCCTCGGTGAAGAACTCCGTGCCGTAGGCGTGGTGGTGTTCCGACGATGCCTTAGTGGTGAACGGAGACTCAATGCCTTCAGGGTTGGTCAGTTCCAACGCGCCGTAAACCTCGTCGGTAGAGATGTGGTAGAAGCGTTTACCTTCGTAGCCTTCGGGCTTGCTTTCCCAGTATTCTTTTGCTGCTTGCAACAATGTCAGCGTGCCCATCACGTTGGTGTGGGCGAAGGTGAACGGGTCTTTGATTGAGCGGTCAACGTGGCTCTCGGCGGCGAGGTGGATTATTCCGTCGATGTCGTACTTCGTCATCAACGACTTGATTGTCTCGTAATCGCAGATGTCGGCCTTCACGAACACGTAGTTCTCCTTGTCCTCAACGTCCTTGAGGTTGGCCAGGTTGCCTGCATACGTCAGCTTGTCGAGGTTGATGATGCGGTATTCGAGATATTTGTTCACGAACAGGCGTACTACGTGTGAACCGATAAAGCCCGCACCGCCCGTTATCATTATGTTTCTCTTGAATTCCATATTGTCTTAGTTTTTGTTTTGAATGATGTTATTTGATGGCTTTCATGTTACCCATGCAGACTTTCAATGAATCCGTCCAATAAGGCACTTTTACTCCGAATACCTCTTTGATTTTCGTCTTGTCAAGCACCGAATACGCCGGACGTTTCACCGGACTGGGAAACTCATCGCTGTGGCAAGGCTGAATGTCACAAGCTGTATTACCTGCAAGTTCGGCTATCTTTTTCGTGAAGTCGAACCAAGAGCATACGCCCTCGTTGCTGAAGTGATATATGCCTTTCTTGCTATAACTATTTTTCGGGTTTTCATTTGCATAATCGGCAAGCAGGGTTTTTATTACCATAGCCAAGTCGTAGGCGTATGTCGGTGTTCCAGTTTGGTCAAATACAACGGTGAGCTTCGGTTTCGTTGCCGTAAGGTTGAGCATCGTCTTGACGAAGTTCTTGCCGAACTCAGAGTAGAGCCAGGCAGTCCTGATGATTACGTAATCGCAACCTACGGCCTCTATGTTCTTTTCGCCTTCAAGTTTTGTTTTGCCATAAACTCCAGTAGGCGTTCCCTTTTGATTTTCCCTGCAAGGCGTGTTGTATGGGTCGCCGCCGAAAACATAATCGGTTGAAATCTGCACGAGCAGTCCATTCACCTCTTTCATGGCTTCCGCCAATATCTTCGGAGCTTCTGCATTCAGCTTGTGGCAAAACGCTTCGTCTGTTTCCGCTTTGTCAACGTTGGTATAAGCAGCGCAGTTCACGATGCACCGTATATCTTTTTCCATCACTATTTTCCGTACTGCGTCGGCGTCGGTTATGTCAAGAAGGATTGTCTCCACGCCTTCAACTTCGACCACATCGGTAAAAGTATAATTATCATTGGTGTCTTTGCAAACTATGCGCATCTCGTTGCCGAGCTGGCCGTTCGCGCCTGTTACAAGTATGTTCATGTGTTGTCCGATTTATTGTTGATAGGTAAATGGTGAATCAAAGTCTTTCAGCAAAGGATGTTTCGTGTCCTTTTCGCTAAGTATTGCGTGTTCCGTAGGTATTTGCCAGTCTATCCCTAAGCTATCGTCAAGAATACTGATGCCACCGTCTGCTTCGGGATGGTAGAACTCGTCGCACTTGTACTGGAACACAGCCGTCTCGCTCAATACGGCAAAACCGTGGGCGAAGCCTTTCGGAATGAAGAACTGACGGTGGTTGTCTTCTGTTAATTCAACAGCCACGTGCTTGCCGTATGTTGGCGAATTTTTGCGTATGTCAACGGCCACGTCAAGCACCTTGCCCTTTACGCATCTGACGAGCTTTGCCTGTGTGAACGGCGGACGCTGGAAATGCAGACCACGCATCACGCCGTATGACGACATGCTCTCGTTGTCCTGTACGAACTCCACATGACCGACTTTCTCATCGAACTCCCTTTGCGAGAAACTCTCGAAGAAATATCCTCTTGCGTCCTTGAATATGCGTGGCTCGATGATGAACACGCCGTCTATCCCTGTCTTTATTACTTCCATTTATATTACTTCTTATTTATTGTCTTTATTGCAAACCAGCTTCTCCCCACAGGGGAGATTGAGAGGGGTTTCTTAATACTCTAAGTTCTTCTCCAATGTATCCTCTTTCTCGTCAAGAATAGAAAGCAGATATTTGCCATAATCGTTTTTCAGCATCGGCTGTGCCACTTCACGAAGTTTCTCTGCAGTAATCCAACCTTTCCGATAAGCGATTCCCTCTAAACAAGCGACTTTCAGACCTTGACGTTTCTCCAACACCTCAATGAAAGTCGATGCTTCCGACAGAGAGTCATGCGTGCCTGTATCAAGCCATGCGAAGCCGCGACCCATCGTCTGCACTTTCAATTCATTGTCATGCAGAAACTCCTGGTTCACCGTTGTGATTTCAAGTTCCCCACGAGCAGAAGGCTTGATATGCTTGGCGACTTCCACCACCTTGTTCGGGTAGAAATACAGTCCTACCACGGCATAGTTGCTTTTCGGATGTTCCGGCTTCTCCTCGATTCTCAGGCAGTTGCCGTCCTCGTCGAACTCCGCCACGCCGTAACGCTCAGGGTCGCTCACCCTATAACCGAACACCGTAGCCTTGCCATTCTCCTCGGCATCTTTCACGGCTTGCCTTAACATCGCTGTCAGTCCGGCACCGTAGAAAATGTTGTCACCTAATATAAGGCAGGCACAATCATCACCAATGAACTCCTCCCCGATTATGAACGCCTGTGCCAGTCCGTCAGGCGAAGGCTGTTCGGCATACTCAAACTTTACCCCGAAGTCGCTGCCGTCACCCAACAGCCTTTTGAATCCTGGCAGGTCGTAAGGCGTCGAGATAATAAGTATCTCCCTGATGCCGACAAGCATCAGCACCGAGATGGGATAATAAATCATCGGTTTATCGAAAATCGGGATTAGCTGCTTGCTGATTCCCTTGGTGATGGGGTACAGGCGTGTACCGCTGCCACCAGCTAATACTATGCCTTTCATAATGGTTTTAACTCATGTGCAAATTATATAGAACTATAAGCATTTTGTGTGCAATGACTTTTCATAACATTTTTTACAGGCTTCTATTTCTTTCGGTAAAACAAACAAGTCTTTAGCTCTTTTATATCCGGCTTCTGCAAACCTGTCGTGCAATGTAGCATCATTTATCAATTTGTCTATTGCCCTGGCATAAGCGATAGTATCCCCATTCGATACTTCCAAACATGTTTTGTCTTTAATGGAAACCCAATTTACACCGCTACCCTCAATCGTAAATGTAACAGCAGGTAATCTGCAATACATTCCTTGTGTTAAAGACAGACCAAATGCCTCATTCTTCGTTATACTCGGGAAAGCAAGAACTCGTGAAGCATATAGATAACATCTTAAATCGTCATCACTTACTTTACCAATAAAATTAACCCTACTTGAATGGCATGAAGATTTCAACTTCTCGGTTAAAGGCCCATTCCCGGCTATTACGAATACGCAGTCTGAATTTACATACCTTTCAGCTTCCAACAAGTAAGGCAATCCTTTATATTTGATATGTCTTCCAACAAAAAATATTATCGGTTTGTTGTCGTATTTTTCATGTATTTCCTTAATTCTTGCATCGTCTTGTGGATGCTTAATAAACAAAGACTCGTCAATAGCACTTTGTACAATGTCTATCTTTTCCTTGAAAGATTGTAAGGGTTTCGAAAAATCCCTGTAATTCGGACTCGTCACCATTATCCTGTCAGCTCTTTTCAATAAAGTTGTTTCGACAGGTTTTATTAAAGGATATATTTTCCTTTGATTTATTATATCCATATGCCAATGTATCACTAACTTGACCTTACGGGGAATCATAGTCAACAATACAGCAGCTGGATATGGATTGGCCCAATGGAAATGGATTATATCCGGTTGAAACTCGTTGATGGCCTTTCTTAAGATTGGGAAATACGATAAGGACAAAGCTTGCCTGGCAATTGTAATTCGACTTCCGACGCGATAGATTCTCACCCCGTTTATTTCATCACACATATCTTCTTTGCCCTCATTAAAGCAAACAACGGCAACATCGTTTTCTTTAGAAAAACTATCAACCAGATATTTACAAGTATTCTCAACACCTCCAATATAAGGATAATAGTATTTTGAGATATGTAATATTTTCATTGTTCAATTATTTGCTTGATAGTATTTAACAAGGCATAAGGCTCATTTTCTCCAACTTTTATCGAATTCTTTACACCTGCATTCTCACCGGCTTTCATATCCCGGTCGCTATCACCAATCATATAAGATTCTGGAAGGTCTATATTGAAATCTTTTGCTGCCTGGAGCAATAAACCTGGCTTGGGCTTCCTGCAATCACAATCACACTTGTACTCTAGCCTTTCACCAGGAAAGCCTTTGTCTGTGTGGTGAGGACAAATATATATTGCATCAATAAAAGCACCCTTCTTGCCAAGCTCCGTCTCCATCTTCTCATGGACGGTCTGTAACTCTTCAAATGTACAATCTCCACGGGCTATCACTGGTTGGTTAGTTACGACAATGGCAAGATAACCGCTTTTATTTATTGCCTTGACAGCTTCAGCGGCACCATCAATCAACTCGAATTGTTCTGGCTTTGTTATAAATCCGACCATTTTGTTTATCGTTCCGTCCCTATCCAAAAAGATAGCCTTCTGTTTGTTTTTTAAGTTACGGGCATGAACCTTTCCGCTTACGATGTCGTTTTCAACCTCGTAATATCTTTCAGGAGTACCCATGTCCTTGATGTATTCAGGAGTGTCATAGGCAAATATCCTTCCGCTCTTTATGTTCGGCTTAAGGACATCACGGTCAAGGTCTATCTTATCGGGAGTTTCAGGATGGCGTGGTATAAAATTCTTTTTCGTTTCCTTTAAAAGTTCAGGAGAAATAATCTCTATTCCCGCGTTGACACGATTTTTGTAATAGGTACGTTCATCTTCCTTAGCCATCCATCGTATTACCTTATGAGTATCTTCAGGCATACCTCCTTTCACTCTTGGAACTTCTATTTCTGTTACCAACAATGAACTGTCAAAAGGATGACCGTTAGGATGGGACATCAAGCTTGCCCAAGCCTTATGTGACTTATGGAATTCGATGAAACGGTTGAAGTCCACATCCATTATTACGTCACCGCAAAGCAATAGGAAATCCTCCGTCAGTTGCGGCATTTTAAACAATGCTCCGGCAGTTCCTAAAGGATGGTCTTCTATGAAATATTCGATTTTCACGTCAAACTTGCTACCGTCACCGAAATAATCTTTTATTTTATCACCTAAATACCCTATGACAAGAATGATATCCGTCAATCCACAAGTCTTCAGGTTCTCTATCTGGTACTCCAATATAGGCTTGCCGCAAATGCTTATCATCGGTTTGGGCACATCGTTTCTGACGGAGGCTATTCTCGTACCTTTACCGCCGGCCATTATTACTGTCTTCATCATATATCATGTTTATGTTTCATTAAAAGAACTTATCCTCCAGCATCAGGCATAAGCAATGATAAACAGGAAGATGCAATTCCTGTATTTTGTACGTTTCAGTTTCTGGAACTTGAATGCAGACATCCGCCATAACGGACAACTTGCTGTCCTTACTTCCTGTCAGGCCAATGACATTCATCCCTTTAGCCTTGGCTACAGTTGCAGCATAAAGTACGTTTTTACTATTGCCAGACGTGGAAATCCCCATGAAAACATCACCTTTACAGCCGAAGCCGTTGACTTGTTGGGCAAAGCATAACAATGGTTCGCAATCATTCATGTATGCAGTGGTAAGTGCAGAATGGCCGTCAAGCGCTATGGCTGGAAGAGCCCCTTGCAGGTTCTCGGACAATATCTTTCCTAACTCCTCATTTGCCCCAACCAAGGCACTACAGTAATGTTCGTCAAGTTTACGTGGCTTTTTAAAACCTTTCATCAACTCACCGACAATGTGCTCTGAATCAGCTGCAGAACCGCCATTGCCAGCTACAAGAAGTTTTCCTCCGTTGTTATAAGAGTTCTCTAAAACACCGTAGGTCTCAATAATACTATTTCGGCATACTTCTAATTGTGGATAACGTTCAATGAGTATATTTACATTTTTTAATATTCTTTCTTCCATTGCCTCAATTTATTTATATTGAACTTTTTTCATGCTTTCGACGTTATCAGTCGAATATATTTTCCAACCATGCGCCCCTCCGTCACTAAACTGGAATGGCATAATAAATCCGTTAAGTTTTTTCAAGGCCGTCTCCACCTCCTTTTTGCGTGTAGGCTCAACTACAAACATGATGAAGCCACCTCCACCAGCTCCTGATACTTTTCCTGCCTTGGCTCCAGCTGATATGGCAACATCCATAGCCTCTTGAATCATGGGGTTAGTGATATGGTTTGCCATCTTTTTCTTGTTCTCCCAACCTTCACGAATGATGTCGGCAAAACCGTTTATGTCACCTTTCAAGATGGCGAGCTTCATGTCATTCGCACTTTGCTTGATTTTATGCATGGCCTCCACTGCTTCATTTACACCTTGTGAGGTGTTTTCTTTCTGTTCTTCGATAATGGCTGCACTGCTACGTGACTTTCCGGTGAAATAAAGCAACATGCTTGCTTCCAGTTCATCTATAATCCAGCGTTTAATTTTCAACGGATTAACGATGACAATATCGTTTTTCAAGAATTCCATATAGTTGAAGCCACCGAATGCAGCAGCATATTGGTCCTGTTTACCACCAGAAAGTTGTAAGTCTTTACGCTCTATTTCATAAGCCAATCGCGAAATTTCATAATCTCCAAGAGGAAGGCTCAACCATTCAACAAAACATTTTAATATGCAGACAACCATAGTTGACGATGTCCCCAGTCCTGAACCTGCCGGAGCGTCATTATAGGTAGTTATTTTGAATGACCTCGCACCAATACCAAAATCCTTCACGACCCTGTTATAAACACCCTTTATCAAGCTCGCCTCTCCGTCTATTTCAAGACATTCCGTCACTTTATAGCTTTTGTGACAATTTGCGTCAAAGGCATTTATGGTTATCAAACCGTCGTTTGTTTCTTCTATGGTGCAATAAGCATAAAGATTTATTGTGGCATTTAATACCAATCCGCCATAAATGTCACTATAAGGAGAAACGTCACTGCCCCCTCCAGCCAAACCTAAACGTAAAGGTGCTTTACTACGAATAATCATATATTTATTATTTTTAAATTGAGTTTATTACCTTGAATATCTTGTCGGCACTTTTTTCCCATGAATATTTAGCAACATTACGCAATCCTTGTTCAATTAAATCCAATCTTAATTGTTCGTTATTACACAAGTTAATGATGGCTTCTGCCAAACTTGCAGGGTTATTAGGATTGCAATAAGAAACGCTGTTCCCGAATATTTCAGGTAAACAGCTTGCTTTAGCACAAACAACAGGGCATCCACAAGCTTGCGCTTCCAATGGAGGAATTCCGAATCCTTCGTAAAATGAAGGATAAACAAAAGCAAACGCATTGCTATAATATCGAATTAAGTCACAATCCGTTACTCTTCCCAAGAATTTTATTTTAGGATTATCTTTATATTGGTCTATGTTGATGTTGGAAAAATTGGAATTATGTAAATCCCCAATGATATATAACAGAATGTTTTGATTCTGTTTCAATAAAACATCAAATGCCTGTAAAACTGTTATGAAATTTTTTCTATAATTAAGAGAAGAAACTGCAAGAATATATTTCTCTTCTTGCAATGTATTATCATGTTTTTTCCTGAAATCATTTGTTACAGCGTTATAAATGACAGATATTTTTTCTTCGTCAATATTGTAATATTTAATGATTTCATTTTTAGAGAATTCACTAACGGTAAGTATTCTTTTCGCAGACACCATGATGCGTGGTATCATAAATCTATAAAAATATAGGAATGATTTATTAAATGTCTGCGGATATGCCATAAAAGCTACATCATGAACTGTTACTATTTTATTTTTATAGAACAGAGGTGCTGTATTACATAAACATAAAAGTAAAGGAGATTTTTGATCTTTTAAATACTTAGGCAAATCCCATTGCTCCCATATATGTCCTTTATGTTTTCCTACAACGATAGCTCCCAATATTCTTGCGTACTTTTTTTGTTCAATATTACAAGGGGAAACGAACTGCACATTCTCTTTCAATATTTTCTTTAACTCTAATGATATTTCGATGGCAAAACGTTGTACTCCTGTAAGCTTTTGTGTAAGGAATCTAGCATTAACTACAATCATTTCTGTCGACATATTATGTTCTTACCTGTTGGCGAAATAATTTATGTTTCTTCGCAGCTGACATTTACTACTTGTCGTTTTTAAGGCTTTTACTTACGGTTTTAACTTGCTTTCGACAAATTTGGAAGAGGCATTTTTTATAGAATGAGAAGGCATCTTTTAAAAGACGAAAGGCCATATTTTGTAAGCTAAAAGGACATTATGTGAAACTGTAACCATTGCCTCTCAAAATAATTTCGCCAATAGGTATTCTTTGCATTTTAATAAACAATCACAATATGATTTGAGGATTTGTTAGGATTTTAAATAATCTTATCAGTTTATGATTTTCCTCAATATCTTTTTTATTAAAGTCTTTATCTTGACTGGCAGGCAAAATATGATTCGGTCCTTGACATATTGCATTTTTGGAATTGCAAAATAGGATGTTTCAAATAACTGTTCACCGGGTAATGGCATAAGAGCTTTGAGTTGCGGACGACAGGCTGGCATGTTTTCAGGCCTTGTCAGATTGGCATTGCCTGCTTCACATGTGGCAATGTCTGTATGCAACATTTCAAAAAGGGGAATATGCTTTTTCAAAAAATCGTAGCCCTGTTGAGTGTTTACTATCACCTCCGACACGCCCCAATAATTATAAAATGTGGGATGAGATTTAAGGATATTCCAAAAATCTCCCATCGTAAAATCGGAAGCTCTATATGTACCATTATACCGGCATTTATAACAAGCATAACGATGTAATTTTCCTGCTAAGTATGCTTTATAATAAGGGTCGCATCTTCCAAAAACATAGTGTTTCTTCGTGTTTTCGCCAAAAGATTTACCGTTTTCAGTATTTATTTGAAGAGTCAGCCCCCATCCTTTAGGTTGTTTTGACCTAAAATTAATAGAAGTGACTTTAGAGCAATATTTTTTGGATAGCCATTCAGTGTATTTCTTGAATAAAAGTGGTGAAGATACGCCGTGGCAGATTATGTCTGCCGTGATTAAATTATCATAAGCTTTATGCAGATAAGATTTCAATGCCGCTATTTGGCAACCGGTTCCTGAAAATAAAACAAACTTACCTGATTCCAGTAATTCTTTTACCTTAACAAAAATCCCACCCGTGTCACTTTGAACATATTTAGAACTTAAAAGTTTAGGCAATTCATATTCATTGTCAACTATAATATGTCTTGCTACGAGTTGCTCATCATACGCACATCCTACCACGACGCCGCCATTTCGAATAACCGATAGAGCCAATGTGGAGAATACTCCACCTGAAGCACTTTTTTTCAAGAGTTTTTTTTCTTTAGTAATCATGCCTAAAGCTATACGCTGAAAATCGATATGAAACAAATTAAAATTTTGCGGACATCGCTTTTGGCATAAATGGCAGTCTATACATTTTTCAGGGTTTATAACAGGAAAGGGGAAGCCCTCTTCATCTGCCGCAAAAGTAATAGCCCCTTTAGGACAAACCGCTTCGCAACACTTACATCCCGTACATACGGCAGTTATTTCAGAAGATTTCATTTGATTTTTCTGTTTTTAATCTTGTTCTCACATTTTTCTATCATAAAATCAATGTAGTCATCGGCTTTTTTGCGTTCTGCATTCAAAACAGCATTGACAGGGGTAAAGTCTATAGACTTGTCTGCAGCCGTTATATCATTAAAATCAGTAATAGCTCTTTCCTGCAAAGAAACTATATTAAGGAGGTTGTAAATACGCCCGCCATATTTGGGAATAAATGCCAAGAAGTCTGTATTCAGATTCGTTGCGAAAGCTGTGCCATGAAAAGAGTCAGTGATTAACAATTTCGCATATTTAATCAAAGACAAAAAATCTTCTACATTAGGAGCCAAATATCCATGTCCTTTCTTTAGTAATTGGTCATAACGAGTACAAAAACGGATTAGCTTATAACCTTTTCGCTTGGCTATGGCTTCCGCATAATAATCAAAATCGTGATTGGAATATAGTTGGTAAATCAACACATAATCTTCTTTTATCAACCTTTTGGGAATATACTGAAGCCAAAAAGACTGTCCCATTAATAACGTAGGGTCAAGAATGCTGACGGCTCCATGAATTCCCAAATCTTCCAATATCCGAACGCCACTTTCTTCTCTCACTGAAATTGCATCGAAGTTTTTGAGCATTGCGGCGGTTTCTGCTTTCTCTTCTTCTTTTAATTCAGTTCTTCCAAAACTGGAAGAATAAGACACTTTAGGATAAGAATTGGGAATAAAAGTCAGGAACAAAGGTTTAAGTATTCCATTATTCCATACAGAATTCCAAACTTGGTCGCTTCCAACACAGTAAATATCCGCATTTAATGGGAAATGCTTGAAATCTTCTTCTGTCGTATAAGCTTTTGCATTTATGTCAACGTCTATATATTTACGTAGGAAACGAGCAAACATATACTTCCATCTTAAAAAAGACGGAAATAGAATGACTCCCCGAACAAACTTTTTTATAGGATTATGAACGTCTTGATTCCAAAACTTTATCAGTGGCAATATTCCTCTGCACTCCTCTTTCTTAAAATTAATAATTTCAACTTCAAGACCTTTGTTTTCCAACTTTTTCTTAGTTGCAAATGTTTGCAAGACAGAGCCGTGATTGCTGACTGCATGGAAGGTTATTATTGCTATTTTTTTCTTCATTCTTTAATTATCATTTTGTCTTCTACATATTGTTTCACTCTCATGATTATTTTTCCCCAGTCATATTCAGTTATGTCAGGATTACTCATTTTTTTTAATTGTACGGAATCATTCAAAAGATGGGTTATTGTATTTACCCATTCATTCTCGTCCCATCCACGAATGGTCACGCCTCTATTTTCCACCACTTCTACCATTGCAGAATTATGAGGACTTACTACTGGACACCCGCAAGCCATTGCCTCCAGTTGTGGCATTCCAAAACCTTCATTAATAGCTGTTGAGACATACAATGTTGCGAGATTGTATAGCAGTAATAGTTTTTCAAACTCTATATATTGTGTAAAACAAATGGCTTCTTTTGGATAATTGGGTTGATTTACGATTTCTGCCACATTTGAATTTTTCCAACCACTTGCTCCCACAATCAATAATTTACACTCTGTTTTTTCATAGATTGCAGGCATAATATGTAGTAAAAAAGCCAAATTCTTACGTGGTTCCAATGTTCCGACAAATAATATAAACTTATCTGTTATTCCATATTCCTCAAAGATGTTGTTCTTGTCAGTTTCATTTACACTGATTCTTTTAAAACGTGTGCTGCAAGAATCTCCAACGACAGATTGTTTTTGTTTCTTATTGGGATAATATTCCTCCAGCTTACTTAAAGTATAATGAGAATTGCACCATATCATATCAGCTTTATTGATTGATATGTCCACAAACGGCAACGCAAACAGTTTGACTTTCCACGTCATTGTTTCACGAAACTCTTTGCCGACTACATCATGAACTGTTATCATTCTCTTTGTTTTACCAACAGAAAGTATTGGGGTTTCAGGACGTGGTGTCCACACAATATCCGCTTTCAATCTCTTGACGATTTTCGGAAAATACAAATGAAACCATATAACATTTGGTATATTAACATTTCCCAACATAGGCTCAATAACCACATCAACCTTGTCCAAAGGCAACCCTACAATTGATTTATGAAATGGCTTTGGGCTAACTAATATCAAACGCCATTCTGGTATATATTGGCATATCGCACGTATAGCATCTATAGCATACGTAGCAACACCGGTCGCTCGTTTTGTAAAGACACGACAATCAACCACTATATTCATTACATACAATCTTTTCTATAAATTTTACAAGAACCTATTTTGCAAATAGGCTCCCCGTACTTTAATATTGCCTCATCTGCATTTACAGGAATATATCTCAATGCTTGGTTTACATATGTACCTTTTTCTTTCAAACTTTTAGATACACAGCTGCCTGCTCCGATTGTTATATTGTCAGCAACTCTTATACCTGGCATAAAAATACATCGTGAACCGATATAACAATTCTTACCTATATATATACCACCATCCACACGGCTCAATTCTTTTCCAATATAAAAAGAATGTGTCCAAAATTCAGAACCGGATCCAGCAATTGTAGAATTGTCATCAATGTATATGCTGTCTGTCAAATTCAACAAGCCACTCACAACATGAGTCCCTTTACCTATATGCAGTAAGCTTCGTTTTTTCTCATGAGGATATTGGTGTGGACCACTTGCCACAATCTTATGATCAAAGAAAGCGTTCTCTTCAAGTTCGACATCTATGTTTCCCTTGATTCTATTCATTCTCCCTATGATAGAACCTTTACGCATGACTAGCTTATGGACATTGATAAAATTAAAATGTCCAATAGAAACACCGTCTTCTAATATTAACTCATCAGCCAAAACAATAGATAATCCAATTTTATACTTGTGGGTTAATAGATTTCTAATTATTACCCCCCCCCATTTTTAATATCTTATTCATTTTATTAACATTTTCAAATAGTCTTTTTTTTCATTTATCGGTCTCTTTGAGAGCAATAAGAATGACAGTCTTGTCAAAGGGAACAACACTCTAAACATTATATACTGAAGATTGCTTGATGTTTTCTTGACATACAAATACAAACTTGATTGCGTCATAATAATCTTTTTCATTGTAGGGGACTTCTTCTTTGCTTGACTCATTCCTTCAAAATGCATTATCTTTGGCGACTTTATTATCATATTTTTATATCCATGTTTCTTAAAGCGCCATTGCATCTCCGATTCTTCAGAATACATAAAGAAGTCTGGGTCGAAGCACCCACACTCTTTTATCACTTTCCGGTGGATAAACAAATCAGCGCCAGTTACATATCCAACCTCAAAAGCGTCATTACTTTCATCTTCGGCATCCATTGCCATAATCTCTTTAGCTTTGTCTTTACAATATGGAGCAAGCAAATATGATTTTACAATATCTTTCCAATTACTTAACTTAGCATAAGAATGACAACGTTTGTTATTCCCGTCACAAAGAATGCAGCCTAAACCTCCAATCTTATCTCCTTTATGTTCCTCACAATAATGCCACATCTCATATATAGCATTATTAAGAAGAAGTGTATCTGAGTTTAAGAAGAACATATAATCACCCTTTGCGTATTGCATTCCGAGATTATTCGCCTTGCCAAAACCAAGATTGTCACCAGCCTCTATAAATCTGATTCTCTCATCAGACGCAAACTCTTCTTGGCTCCCATCAGAAGATTCATTATCAACCAAGATTATTTCGTATTCTACTTCAGAAGTTTTAGCAATGATACTCTCAATGCAATTCTTTGTCAGCTGTTTAGTATTGTAATTAACTATAATAATTGATACCTGCATGGCTTATTTATGTTTAATAGTAGAAAAAAATTGTGAGAGATATATGCAAATGCTTACGATGATCGTTCCCCAAAAAGAATATGCTTTCGTGATAAGCGGCCAAATCAGAAAGCCACTAAGGAGAATATAGAAACAGACGGAATACAAGAAGAATTTAGGCAATACAAAATTTCCATTACGAGGTCTCAATTTTGAGGAAATATAGCACAAGCATAAAACAAAAATAGCTGCAAAAATATGCCCAAAATCGTATAAGAGATCTCCAAATAAAGTATTGTACACATTCATTCGAGTACCAGTGATTCTTTCCAATGTCAAATAGTCACGTTGACCATCGCCACCAACTATTGAAGAAAAAAATGCAAAGCAATTCTTACCAAGCGTAATCCCTTTAGTGTACCAACATTCAGTATTGAAATTACAAAAACTTTCTCCCATATAGCGATATATCCAGTCTGTTAATGCAAAATCAGAATATTGGTCGGATGAAAAACGGTTAATTGTAATTACTATGAATATAGCAATGATTCCTACTGCAGCACACAAAAAAGACCTGTTAATTATTTTTTTTACTTTCGATGGTATAACTTTCCTGAAAAAGAGAAAAATCTGCAAGAAATATAAAAGAGCCCATAGTAAAGCTCCTCGTGTACCAACGGTCATTCCTAGTAGTAATGGATTCAGATAAGAAATAATGAATCCCACAATCATTAATTTATTATATGTTGTCTTTATTGGATTTACAGTAATATAATAAAAGAATAATATTGGAGATATAAACCAAGAATACGCAGAAAAAGCAAACAGTTTGGAACTTAAAGGAGTTAAAATGTTTCGAGAGTCATATTCACCTGACGTATATTCATTTTTTATATCAGCAATATTACTAAAATCCACTCCACTGGAAACAAAATGGTATAGAATTTCTGCAAAAGGAATATATGAAGTAAACGCAATTACCCACATAATGGGCAAGAGTACTGGTGATTTACATTTAGAAATCGTCTTTAAAGGCTCGCTTTTTACACTTAGAAATAACAATAAAAATAGAATTGCTAAATATAAGAAAGGTACAAGCGTAAAGTCATGGAATTGTCTAAAAATAACTGACTGGCTATAAAAAATTGACGCTAAAGCTGCTATTGTCCATAAAGCCAATGGATATAGGTTTATTATATCTTCATGTTTTCTTATGAAATATATACTAAAGCCTAAGAATATAATAAAATTCACATAAATCATATGATTATTTATCTCTAAATATGTTTTTTAATAGTTTCCAAGGGAATAATATTAATCGTAGATAGTTGTTCTTCTTTCTTTTTTCCATTTCATTTCTCAAGACCATTCGTATGCTTGAAACGTATCCATATAAAGGATAAGCCTCAACGAATGCCTTATTTTTGGGATGTCTCTTGAATGGCATCACCAATGATGGTTTGTAATGAAGTCTCTCTTTGTAGTTACGCTCTATATTGTTCAAATCAGTAGCATTATCTGATACCTTATCATAAAATGTGCTACCATTTGGTGTATTTATAGTTACTGATGATACATTTTTTTTCGAATAAGGGAATTTAACCGTTTCACCTAATCCTATAAAATCTCCTATTGTTATATCTCCTATACGCTCCGGTCGAGCATAATTGCAAGAATAACAATTTTCTCTAAGGGAAATGCCCCACAAAAATCCAAGAATATAGTATTGCTGAGTCTCATCAATGCGAAATAATTTTTCACGATAGTTGTCCCTTGGGAATAACTTTCGTCTGCCTTTATCCCATAAAGTCAGACGAAAGTTATTCCCATCGTTGCCTCTGAAGCGAATATCTGCGATATCTTTAAGCTTGTATTTGTCAATTATATAGGCAACTTCTTCTTTAAAATATTTTGTTGGACAAACGCCATGACAAATCAAATCAACGGTTATAAGATTATCGTAATCCTTGCGTAAGAAAGTCTTTAATCCTGCAACTTGACATGGTGTACCTATAAATAATACTAATCTGTCATTGCGAAGAAAAATTTTAACTTTTTTATAAGTATCTTTCCCAACTAAACTCTGTACATATCGAGAGCCCTTGAAATGTTCCAATTCATCCATACTTTCTGCATAGGTCATAATTGGAGTCATTTCAGAATCATATCTTGACCCAAAAACGACACCTCCTTGTTTTATGACATATTCAGACATACAAGTTCCTATACCACCAGAAGCACAAATCATTCTTTTGTCTTTATCTTCTATCCATGAGGCATAGCACTTTAAAGGGTAAGAATATTTTAGTTCTACGTTATTTGGACAGGATGATTTGCATAAGCCACAATGAATACAATTTATTTCATCCACAACAGGATGTACGCTGCCCAATTTATCTTCTTGCATACTGATACATCTACGATTGCAAACATTTACGCAAGCATAGCAACCTGTACATTTATCTTCCGGACAAATTAGCATAAATTATTTTTTAAAGATTTTATGTCTACAATATGAAATATAACAAGCAAAAAACAGTAAGGAATCAACCATAACAAGGTCTTTATTATACAAACTGATACATATTTCATACGAATAGGGAATGTTGTAAAGTACTCTTGACGTATTGGGATAAAGTTAACTAAAAAAAGAAGACTTATCGCCAATACTGTTGGAATTAAAAAACATCTAAACATTTTCCAACGACTCAACCTCATTATTTTTTTGTAATATACTGTATAATAGGAGCCAATGACAAAAATCACATAGAAGAAATATCCTATAACAGCAGAACCGACTCCATAACGAACGCTCAATGAGGCATTGATAACCATAGATATGATGCATGCTACGGCCGATGTAACAACTAAAGGTTTTGTGCGTCCGTATGCAAGAACCAAGGCATTGCCGGGGGTCGTATGTATTTGTACTAAGACCGTTAAACACCAAATAGCCATCCAATGTGCCAAACCAACATATTCAGAACCTACATAGGCCGACAATACTTCCGAGGCACAGAAAATGAAAGGAATACTTAACATATTCGCTAAAACGGAAGTCCATGTTGTCCATTTATAGGCAAAGGTCTCGATTGCCTGCTGATTTTTTTTTGCTACTAATTCTGATGTTTTCGGTAAGAAGATACTGGAGAATGTACCTCCTATCATAATTATTAATTGAGGAATCACTTCTATAATCCTATATTCTGAAACAGTTTCGGCACCATTGGCAGAAAATATACTTAGAATGATAGGGCGTGATTGTGTTGAGGTCATCTGAAAAAGTGACAATGCAAATATGGAAAGGCTAAAAGCCAAGACAATTCTGAAATCTTTCCAATAGGTTGCTGGTTTTAAACTATCAATAAGGTTATCCCGACGGCATTTGATGGCGTAAGGAACAAGTAACAGAGCCAATACGGCTGTCAACCAAAAGAAGTAGGCTGTCAAAGACAAATCTGCCCATAAGACGATAAATATCAGCAATGTTTTAAGTACGGTTTGCACACATTGTACTTGCATCGTATATGCCATTTGCTTGTCTGCAATCAACAGTTGGTTAAACGTTGTCGTGCCCCAACTGAAGATGGAAAATATCGCAATGATATAAAGGCACATCCGCAATTGAAGGAATTGCTCATGGGTAACGGAGAATATACTTTCACCCCATATAGCCAATGCTATCAGTCCAAGCATATTGACGCAAGCAATAATAAAATAGAATGTGATATTTGTCCGCGCTACTCGATATATGATGTCTTGTCTCCCTTCTGCTTTCCATTGGGAAAAGAATTTTATGGCACCTGTGTTCATCCCTAAATCCAGCAAGTGCATATAGCCGTTACAAGCTGTGGCAATAGCTAAAATGCCATATTCAGCCTTACCATAATAACCTAATAGTAAAGGAACGGAAATGAATCCCAATATGGCATTTAGTATTTTCTGAAGCGTACTCCAAAAGAAAGACGAAAAATAATAATTGTTTTTCAACATATTAGTGTTCAATCGAATCTATTAGAAATTTTGCAGATTTACAAAGTTAAGCCCTAAAATGAAAACAAGAGCTAAACAAGTGCAAATAAAACCGCTTATTTAC
>OGGJ01001003.1_pt1 | contig 26081 bp, 13 predicted proteins | sample 1571071 | NCBI WGS metagenome assembly OGGJ01 (sample SAMEA2581954, study PRJEB24529) | metagenome | biome: Human gut stool | place: China | collected 2011
AGCTGCCTCTGCAGCACCAACAAAGCAAACAGAGAGAGTGTCCCACAGAATACACGGAACACACAGAACCTTCTGGCAGAGAAGCGCCTCCCACAGATAGACACAGATGCGCACAGATTAGGAGGGTATGGCATCCCTGCCATACCCACGCCGCCAATAACGCAGCCTAACCATCTGTGGAAATCCGTGAAATCCGTGGGAGAATACTACCACGCTGGTGCAGCTGCCTCTGCAGCACCAACAAAGCAAACAGAGAGAGTGTCCCACAGAATACACAGAACACACAGAACATTCTGGCAGAGAAGTGCCTCCCACAGATAGGCACAGATGCGCACAGATTAAGAGCAACTAACGCAACCTAAAAATCTGTGAGCATCTGTGAAATCCGTGGGAGAATATCCTACGCCAGAAATTTCTGTGAATTCTGTGAATTCTGTGGGAGGATTGGCAGAGGGTGGCGTGGGTATGGCAGGATGCCATACCCTCCTACGAAAACTCCCACAGATTGCACGGATGTGCAGATTTACACAGAACCTTCTGCTGAGAAGAGTCTCCCACGGATTTCACGGATTTACACAGAGACTTTTAGTAAGAAGGTTCTGTGTGCTCTGCGTATTCTGTGGGAGTTTTTATATACTAACTTAGAGTGTGAAATCTGTGGGAAACAACCAGCGCACCAACCAAACAATAAGCACACCCATCAGGGGGTGCAGCGATCTCCGCTGCACCGACCAAGCCATCAATACAAACCAAATGGGGTGCAGCGGTCTCCGCTGCACCAACCAAACAACCTATATAAAACAACGAAAGCGGAGGCATTAACCTCCGCTTTCGCTTTATTTTCACCATCCGCAACGACCGACGCAGACATCCGCAACGACCGACGCAGACATCCGTAACGACCGACGCAGATATCCGCAACGACCGATGCAGACATCCGCATCGACCGACGCGACATTAGAAGACGTAACCTACGCCTGCCGAAAAATAGTAATTCGCCTGATCAAAATCGGTAACCCAGCTTATTCCAACATTAGCAGAGATATGCTTCTTCACACGGAATATAGCACCCAAATCAAATGCCATTGCATCGCTATTCGATACATCGCGATTATATTCCTTATCTACTCCATTAAGCTTACCATATCCAGCACCAGCATAAGCATGCATAAACGAAAATACACGCTTCGTGGCACCAATCGTCACAGTAGGCACGGCTGGTTCCGAAACATCAGAACTATTGAGGATCCACAATAACTTAGTATAACCACCCCAGTTCTTACCGAGGAAACCGCCCATAAGACCTAAAGAATAAGTGGTATTTGGCAGCATATCATATTCATCAAACGTTCTATCCAACGTTACGACTCCAGAAACAACATTCAAAAACCAATCCATTTCATACTTTGGCGACAGGCGGAACACCATATCCCCATCCTGCACCTTCAACGTCTTTTTGCGCATACCTGCATATCTTGCCGTTGCGGTGTTCAGCCAACGCGACACCTCAAGACTGAATGTTCCGTCCGCATCTACCGTTGTGCTCTCCGCGCCGTTAGTAGCCTCAACCGTTGCACCGGGCAACGGATTGCCATTCTTATCAACAACCGCACCATTAATGATGCGTGTACTCTGTGCCATTGCTGCCGTCGAAGCCAATACGAGGGCAAGCATTAAGAAAATCTTTCTCATAGTTTTTTTTAATTAGTTATTTAAATCATTTAGTACTCCAATTAAATATCTACCTCATAGCGTCGACAAACACGAAGCTAACCTTGATGCGACGATACTCACCACCCTTGCCGTCGGCAACGACTATATTGTAACGTGGCTCAACCTGCATAGCAGAGAGCGATGTCATGTTCGCTTTGAGGTAAGCGCCAACTGCCTGCGCACGCATAAAGGCGAGCTGCTCGTTGGTGCGTATGCCGCTTGCCTTGGTGACGGTGATATTGCTGAGGTTGGCATCAAGCCAATAGGGTTCTTTTGTGAACTCGCCATAGCGTCCATCGTAAGCGATGGTGCCAACAATAGGTATAGCGTCAGCCGAGCCAGTGATGCTTACCACCAACTTCTTTCCGGGCACTATATATTGTGCAAAATCTCCGCTGAACGCCTTTGTGATAATATCGAGCGTAGACTTCGCGGCATTCGACTCCTCTATACGATACTTTCCAGGTGCAAAATCCTCACGTGCGGAGTATTGCGCCGAAACCGAATAGTCGAACTCCACGCAATAGTTGTTGATACGTTCGCCAGCAGCGTTGACATCCGACACGACACGAGTGTTTACATTAATATTGGTATGGTCGGAGATGAGCTGTTTGTTCTTTGCTTCTTCTACGACATCCTTCTTGATGCGCTGCAACACAATATCCTCACGATTAGCCTGCTGTATGAGTTCGAGCGACACGAAGTTGTCGTCGGTAGCGAGGAAGTCGAGCGACTGCTGTTCGAGATTGTCGAAGATGTACTCCTTACCTGTGGCTTTGTTGCGCACCTTAGCGAATATCACCTCGAAAGAGTCGTTCTTGGTGATGCCGTATTGCACATCGCAGAACTCTAAATTGCCGGCATCGGCGAAGTCGGGGAGTTCGTTCTGTGGCACATCAATGTACACCGACTGCATATTGTCGAGCTTGAGCTCAAGGCTTTGGTTTACGGTGTTGTATCTGCCCAGAGAAACTGTAGTGTGCGAGATAATATCACCAGCCAAGCTCGTAGATATCTCGTTGGCAAAGACACGCTTCTGCCGTTTCTTTGTCTCTTCGTTCACACGCTCGTTATACTGCTCGTCGGTCTCGTCCGCTCCGCGCTTGCACCACTCCATCATACGCGCATTCAGTTCGTCGCGCATTAGTCGAGTGTAGTTTGGCTTCAAGCCTTTCAGTATCTTATAACACAACGCCTTGTCTGTATTATACGAGAGATACACCTGATGCTTGGCATCGTTCACGAACTTCACTGTGGACACCTTGCCACGCGGTTCAACGATGGTGCCACGATCGGATGGATCATAAATGTTGCAGAACACAATGGTGTTGTCTCGACACGCCACGCACATGTACTTGCCATCGGGATGAAACGAGAAAGAAGTAGCGTCGTCGACATCTGCAATCGTCGTTTCTAACTTAAAATCAAAAGTATTGTATATGCTTATAGTGTTGCCGGAGAGAATGCCGATAGAGGAGGCATCACTTGAGAACGCCACAGCCTTAACAGCGTCTGTGACAGGAATACGTGTGCGTATTGTCTTTTGTTCCTGATTGATAATCGCCACTTCGTTGTTACCAATCGCAGCCACGAAATAACCATTACTGCTTGATACCATGTCCGATGGTACAAAGCCGAGAGCCATTTCGTCCATAACCGTGTAGCCCTGCGTATCATAATAGCGCACCAGACCGTCGGCATCAGCCACAAGCAAGAGTCTGCTGTCAGCAGAATAGCAGATAGCACGGGCGTTAAGTTCTTTATCAAATGTGTAAAGACGCTTACGCTGAACATTAATATCGTAAATATTCAACGACCATGAATCGTCGTCGCTACTCAGCAAGGCATACGATGCACCTGCAGGATTTACCTTCAGACTCACCACCTTACTTGAAGCCGTAGCAAGCTCAAAACCTTTTAGATTGTATGCCGTCTTTCCGTTACTATAATATGTAGAGAATAGATAGTTATCCATTTTCTGCGGAGTGACGGACTGACGATAGTTAAGGTTCTTGCTCACCTCAACAACATTCTGCGCATGACTGCCTGCGCATGTCAGCAAGGCTGCAAAAAGAATTGAAAAGTTGTATTTAGTCATATCGTTTAAGTGTTATGTTTACGTTAGGAATGCTATGGTTTGACAACAGCGACCACTATCTTCTCCACAAACATATCCTTATCACGACGTCTATTGCGCGACAACCACTTCTGGAACGAAGCATAGTCGGTGGAGGGTGGCAACTGTCGACAGTCGATGTCTGCCGTCTTATGGTCGTTGGCACGGGTGAACTGGTTTGGCGAGAAGATGATGTAGAACTGGTTGAAGTCGTGGTCCGACTCGCAACCTAACAACAGTTCTATCATACTGTCTTTCACAAACGGCTCAGCATCTGGCTCTGAAAAGAACGTGTACGTCGTGTCGGCTTTTATGAAGTAGGCACCGTCCGACTGTGCGGGATACGGCAGCAGACGCTGCGTGGTCATGCTGTTGTTATGGTCGACAAGATACAAGGCGAGGTAGCCGTCAACCGGCGAACTGAAGTTGAAGTACAACTGGTCGCCGTCGTAAAACGTACTGTTGCGCATACGGTTGAGCTTGGGGTCGGTGCCGTTATACATGAACGTGTAGTGCACATCGGGCGGTGTCGACACTATCTCGCGTATCCTTCCCTTCAGCTTCACATCGTAAACAACCATTCCGCCCTCGCGACGTGCGGGCTGCCATATCGTGTCGCCGATGGTTTCAAGCCACTCGCCACGCACGTCCATCTCGCCATACGAGAAGAAATCGTCCGAAGACGTGTTGCTGTTCTCGCGCATGTAGTTATGGCTCTCGCTGGTCACGATAGTGCCAAACTCGCGCGCAATAGCGTTGATTTGGGCATGGCGCACCGCCTCGTATTCTGCTTCTATGGGCGACATGTTCAGTGGAGCCTCATAGGTGGCAGTGGCTGTAACAACCGCGGTGCGTTGCGCATAGATGTAGCAACAACATAGCACAGAGAGCAACAATAACAACAAACGTTTCATAGATAGCATATTTTGATTTGTCTTTGAATTTACTTAACCAATGTCATCGTCTTCCAAGCATCGCCCAGCGTGGCAGGGAACTGTATACGTGGCGTTTGCACCTTGTTATTCTTGTCGAGGGCTATGTTCGACACCTGCCGGCTTATCTTCTCCGAAAGGTCGAGGAAGTTGATGTTGCCGCGCGTCTCCTTAAGGTTCTTCAACAGAAAATAGGTGAAATAGCCATGATGCTGCTCGGCATATTGCATGGCAGTCTGGTCGCCCGAGGCTGCACTGAACACGATTGTCTTCTTCTTTGTGGGTGCATCCTTTGGCTTTACATACACATAACGCTCCTTGAAAAGCATGTCGCCCCTACCCGTTCCGCCACTGAAACAAGCGTCGAGGAAGACCACAGCACGTTTTATCGGCATAGCGTCGAGCTGGGCATACAGATTGCTGAGCTGATAGCAGAACTCAAAGTCGGTGCCCGAAGCGTCACACGGCAACAGATACGCCTCGTTGGTAGACACGTTAGGTATGCCATGACCGGCATAATAGACCAGCACTTCGAGCTTATCGGGGTTGAGGTTTGCCTTCTTCGTGAGGTAGTTGATCTGTTCCTTCATCTGCGAGAATGTTGCATTCTTACGCACACGTATATTGTCCTCTGGCACGCCCAACACCTTGTTACAATAGTTGGCGAACGAAGTAGCATCGTTGATGGCGTAGTCTACATTAGAGAAGTTGTCGTACTCCTCGTTGCCAAACACCACGGCGTAGGTATTCGTATTGTTACGATTGCTTACTGGCACGTCTATGTCTATATCCGACACAAACACGTCCTCCACCTCGGCGGTCTCCACGCGACTCACCTCGGTAGTCGGAGTGAAGTAGGTCTCTAACACGGGCACGGCTCCTTTCTGCACCGTTGTGCTCTTCATGGCGGTGAGGGTGGAGTTGGCTTGTTGCAGTCTATTGTTGTCGCCAAGCATACTGTAGCAATAAGCACGCGCCTTGGCGATGTTGGCGGCATAGGGGTTAGCCTCAAGCAGGTCTTCCAAGATTGGTGCTGCTGCCACGAAATACTTGCGCGCAGCTAAACGGAGCTCATCGCCTGCGCCCTTTTTGCCTACTGCTGACGCTTTCTTCACAAGCACCACACCTGCATTATAATTGCAGAACGCCAAACCACATGCCACGTCTATGTCATTAGGATGCGTAGCGTAGAGGCGTGCATAAGCCTTCGCAGCATCCTCATACTTATGCTGACGCTGATACAAACGTGCCTGGTTGAGCCATAGGGTCTCATCATTAGGACGCACACGGAAGGCTTTGTCAAGAAAACGCTGCAAGTTCGCATCGTCCTTCATAATGCCTGCCGACTGCAAGCCTGTAGCTATCAGCGTCCAGTCGTCCGGATTCTCAGCCAAAGCCTTCTGGGCTATATACATAGCGTCGGTGTAATTCTTCAAAGAATAGCACGAAAAAGCAAGATTTACGAAGGCCTCCTTACGATGCTGTGTGTCTGACGTAGAGAGGTATGCACGGTAATAAGAAATGGCATCGCGATAGTTTTTCTGATTGAAAAGCTTCGTAGCAACAAAAATTGTTATCAACGGATAGTTCTCGCGATTGGTGATGTTATCGTTTGAGAATGCATAAATGAGCGATAGGTCGACGTATGCCTGAGCAAACCTCACCGTCTCTGCTTGGTTGTTGCGCCCAGCATAGAAATAAACTGCATCCTCAAGACACGGGTAAAGGTTCAACAGCATCTTTTTGCAAGAGGCAAAATGCGATGATGTTGAGTCGATACTATTTATAAAGGTCTCACACTGTTTGTAAGCGGAATACAAGGCTTCGTACGATGCCACGCTCTCACCCTGCTGCTCACGCAAACGACGGAAATCGTCATACGCTGACGTTACCGATTGGTTGTCATTTAAAATCGGGGGGGTAATTTTGCGAATGTACTCTCGGCAAACAAGAAAAGTAATAGCATTACAAAGTATCTACTCATAGCTTAGTTCTATTAATTTGTTGTTTTGTCTGCAAATATAGCAATAAAATTCATAACCACCAACAAATCTACAACAAATAATGGCGTGCCCTTCAAAAACGCTTGAAGAACACACCATTATCTCTATTTTATCACAGTCATGCTGCTGTTTCAGCGTAGCTGCCCAATAGTATTGCTGACGCGCTCTGCCGAGGTGTACATCAGCGTGCCCTCGTCGGCATCCTTCGCGCCCATGTACACGTCGGGGTTCATATACTCCATGCGGCTCTTCACCGGCACACGCGCCGAGAAGTGGAACTCGCAAACGCCTGTGGCATCGGCAATATGCTTGATGTTCGTCTCCGTAACACCGCAGCCTGCGAGGATAATGATGCGGTCGGCTGCCAATGCGTTCAGCTCTTTCAGCTGTGGCACACCTTCGAGTGCTGTGGGCTGCTGACCCGAGGTAAGGACGCGGTCTACGCCAAGTTCAACGAGCTGCTCAAGCGCGCGACGCGGATCGTTGCAGCGGTCGAAGGCACGGTGGAAGGTGACGGACATACCCTGGGCAGCCTCCACCAGCCGGCGGTTGGCTTCCATGTCGAGCGTTCCGTCGGCACACAGACAGCCTATCACCACGCCGTCGACACCCAACGCCTTACATATCTTTATATCCTCCACCATGCGCTCCACCTCAAGCGGAGTGTAGAGGAAATCGCCGCCGCGCGGACGGATGATGACATGCAGGCGCGTAGTGGTGAGCACGCGACGCGCCACCTTTATCTCACCATACGACGGCGTGGTGCCGCCCTCGGGGATGCCGGCACACAGTTCAACTCGGTCGGCACCGCCTTCCTGCGCTGCCAGACAGCTCTCTACGCCGTTGGCGCAGACCTCAAATCTATATTTCTCTTTCATAATTATCTAATAGGAGGGTTAGCTTGGTTGGTGCAGCGGAGACTGCTGCACCCCTTAGGAGGGTATGGCATCCCTGCCATACTCAGGCAGCCACCATTGCACCCATAGGAGGGTATGGATAGGTTGGTGGTGCAGCGGAAACCGCTGCACCACCTTAGGAGGGTGCGTGGGTATGGCAGGGATGCCATACCCTCCTAAGGATGCAAAAGTAATGCTAATGTTTCAATAAGCAAAGAGAAATGCGGGAATTGTGCTACATTGCCAAATATTATTGCTAACTTTGTGCATTATATTAACTGAAGTTGTTGTGGTGAGATGGTGAGATGTTGACATTAGCAATGCAAATCTCACAACTCACCATCTCAACACCTCACCATCTCACCATCACAACACCTCAACACCTCAACATCACACCTCAACATCACAACATCTATAACAAACAAATCATTATGAACAAATCTTTTATTCTCTCGGCAGTTCTCTGCCTCTCGTCGCTCTTCGCTTCGGCAGAAGAAGCCCCCACTCCACGCAAACAACTTGCACCGAAACCGCCAATGGGCTGGATGACATGGAACCTCTTTCAGGGAAACATCAACGAGCAGCTCATACGCGAGACAGCCGACGCTATGGTCGAAGGCGGATTTCGCGATGCCGGCTACGAATATATCTTCATCGATGACCTCTGGCAGGGCGGACGCGACCGTCAGAACAACATCATTCCCGACCCTGAGAAGTTCCCGTCGGGCATAAAGGCACTCGCCGATTATGTTCACTCTAAGGGACTGAAGCTCGGCATCTACTCGGATGCGGCGCAACTCACTTGTGGCGGATGGACAGCAAGCTTGGGCTTTGAGGAGCAGGACGCACGCACCTTCGCCTCATGGGGCATCGACTATCTGAAGTACGACTACTGCAACGCGCCTGAAGACAGCGCAACGGCACGCCAACGCTACCGCACAATGGCTGACGCACTGCAGAAGTCGGGCCGCGACATCGTGCTCGGCATCTGCGAGTGGGGACAGCGCCAGTGTGAGGAATGGTGCGAGGAAGTGGGCGGACAACTCTGGCGCACTTCGTACGACGTGCGCGACATGTGGAAAGACATCGTAAAGGAGGGAGGCATGGGCATCCTCGACATCGTCAACATCACGGCACCGCTCGCCAAGCACGCACGTCCGGGACAATGGCCTGACATGGATATGCTCGTGGTTGGTCTGCGCGGAACGGGCGGACCATCGAGCGACCTCGGTGGCGTGGGATGTACTCAGACCGAATACCAAACACAGATGAGCATGTGGTGTATGCTCTCGTCGGTGCTCGCCATGACCAACGACCTGCGCAACGTGTCTGACGACGACCGCCGCATACTGCTCAACAAGGAGATTATCGCCATCAATCAGGATGCTCTCGGCAAGGCTGCGGAGCGCATCGTGAACGAGCCGACGCAGCAGGTGTTCGTGAAACCGCTTGCCGACGGTTCGCACGCCGTGGCTATACTCAATCCGTCGGACGCAGCACAGCGCGTGAGCCTCAACTTCTCAACCGTCGGACTCAACGGCAAGTACACCGTGCGCGACGTCTGGCAGCATCGCGACATAGCACAGCGTGCCAACAAATGGAAGGGCACAGTGGCTGCGCACGAGACAAAGGTTTTTGTGTTACGCTAACTGAAAGCCAAGAAAACAAAAGCACACTAACCATAAGAAAACGGCAAAGTTACATAGCAGGGCTTTTGCTTGAAGAATGGCAAAAGCTGATAATGGGTCCTACAAATTAGTACTACGGTTTTGAGACTAATTTTTAGGACCCATCTACATCTTCTTTATCGTATAACAACCTTACGGCTGCCCTTAATATAAATTCCCTTACTTGGTCTGAAGACTCTTTCACCTTGCAGGTTGTACAAATACTCTGTTTGGATAATATCGTCGGCAACACGTCCGATAGATGTTGTATTTGTCAGGAAATCCTTGTCTGTAAATACAAGTTCACCTCCCTCGTAACACTTCAATATACGTGAACATATTCTAAAAGTAGGTATAGGAATTCTCGGAGCCAATCCATTGTCATCGTCACAGCCTATTCCTTCTACCCAATAAAAATATTTTCCTATTTTTAATCGTTTACGACGCACGCCATAAGCTTCCACATAATCTACGTCTGTAACCACCTCGCCTAAACGAGTGGCAACATCGCCTTTTTTCAAATTGAAGTCTAAAATTAAAAGTATATTTTCGCCCTCAACATCAAAATCATATTTTCTGAAAACCTGTCCGTTTTCTTCATAAGCCAAAAAATAAGAGATTTTCTGTTCATTTTTAGGTACCGAATCAGTGTATTCTTTTTTAAGTTTTTTAAATGTTTTACCTTCCTCTACAGACTCTCCACACACAGTTATCTTGTATGGCCACTTTCCGTCTGCGCCATCAGGCGAACCTTCTATTTCCAACATACAAAGCCATTCTTTACCATCTGTAAGCATTGGCTTATATTCTTGAGCGTATGCTATACTAACAAAAGCCCAAAGTACAAATAATAAGATTTTTTTCATACGTATTTGTTGTTATGTCATTTGAAATTTGAACACCATATATCTATTATTTTGTTTCATTGAAATGGAACACGCCGTCTTCAGGCAGCGTGTACTCAGTCACTTCAAAGTCGAGCTCGGGAAGTGTTTCCTTCTCGGGCTTGAATGGTATTTGGGAGGTATGCACGCGCTCCACCCTCACGACGGCTACGCCTTGCGCAAGAATGCCGAGCTCCCGCGCAGCGCGATAAGAGAGGTCGATGATGCGTCCGCGTCCGTGCGGACCGCGATCGGTAACACGCACGACGACCTGCTTGCCGTTGCGCTCGTTGGTGACACGCAGCAGTGTGCCGAAGGGATAGGTGCGGTGGGCGCAGGTGAGACTGTCGTGATGTAGGCGCTCGCCGCTACTTGTGCGCGAGCCCGTGGCACGTTTAGAATAGAACGAAGCCTTGCCTGTCTGCGTTTGAGCGCAGACAAAGGCGAGGCTTATTGTTGCAAGAATTACTAATATTGTATTTCTTTTTTTCACTTATAATTCAGATGTTTATACTTCTGACTCTTGACATTATACTATGCCCTGAGCCATCATAGCGTTGGCAACCTTCATGAAGCCAGCGATGTTTGCACCGCGAACGTAGTCGATGTAGCCATCAGCACGCTTGCCGTACTTCACGCACTGCTCGTGGATAGAGTGCATGATGTAGTGCAACTTCTCGTCAACTTCCTTCTCGCTCCAGCTCAGACGTATAGAGTTCTGTGTCATCTCCAAGCCTGATGTAGCCACGCCACCAGCGTTGACTGCCTTACCAGGAGCGAAGAGCTGCTCGGCAGCTACGAACTTGTCAACAGCCTCAGCTGTGCAGCCCATGTTAGACACCTCAGCAACGCACAACGGCTTCTGAGCAAGAATCATGTCGGCATCAGCACCGTTCAGCTCGTTCTGTGTAGCGCATGTGAGGTAGATGTCTGCCTTAACCTCCCAAGGCTTCTTGCCTGCAACGAACTTAGAGCCTGGGAACTCGTCCTCGTAAGGCTGGCAGATATCGTTGCCTGAAGAGCGGAGCTCGAGCATGTAGTCGATCTTGTCGCCTGCGATGCCTGCTTCGTCGTAGATGTATCCGTCAGGACCAGAGATGGTGATAACCTTACCGCCGAGCTCTGTAGCCTTCTTCGCAGCACCCCAAGCAACATTGCCGAAGCCTGAGATAGCGATTGTCTTGTCCTTGAGGTCGAGACCGCGCGTAGCGAGCATCTGCTGTACGAAGTAGAGTGCGCCGTAACCGGTAGCCTCAGGACGGATGCGTGAGCCGCCGAACTCCAAGCCCTTGCCTGTGAGCACGCCCTGATACTGATGTGTGAGCTTCTTATACATGCCGAAGAGATAGCCAATCTCTCTGCCGCCTACGCCGATATCGCCTGCCGGAACGTCCTCATCAGGACCGATGTGGCGATAGAGTTCGGTCATAAATGCCTGACAGAAGCGCATTACCTCTGCGTCAGAACGACCGCGGATAGAGAAGTCGGAACCGCCCTTGCCACCGCCCATAGGCAATGTTGTAAGCGCATTCTTGAAGGTCTGCTCGAAGCCGAGGAACTTCAGGATAGAGAGGTTCACTGATGGATGGAAGCGCAAGCCGCCTTTGTACGGACCAATGGCACCGTTGAACTGAACGCGATAGCCGATATTTACATGTACTTCGCCGTTGTCGTCTGTCCAAGGAACACGGAAAGTGATGATACGCTCCGGCTCTACAAGACGCTCGATAAGCTTTGCTTTCTCGAACTCTGGATGCTGGTTGTAAACATCCTCAATTGAAATAAGGACTTCGCGTACTGCCTGCAAATACTCGGCTTCTCCCGGGTGCTTAGCCTCGAGATCATGCATGATTTTCTCTACGTTCATAGTATAAAAGGTTTTTTAGTTGATAATAGATTCTTTCGTTGTTTTTAAATATCGTCTTCAGCTGCACCGACGCTTATGGCGTTATGTAACTAAGACTGCGCAAATATAGATTTTTTCGGCGTACCGACCAAATAAAACCAAGAGTTTTTCTGCTTTTTCACTTTCTTTTAGATAGTAAAAGTTGTGTGTTCGCAAACAGTAACCTCAACATTAATGCGGTAGTTGTTGATATTTTGTCATCGTGAACCGAACGCAATCTGATCGGACGGCGAACGCAATCTGATTGGGCGGCGGACGCAACCCGATTGGATGGCGAACGCGAACCGACTGGATGGCGGACGCGAGCGGTGGCACGCTCCCACTACAAGCAACCGATATGCAGACACTAAAGAGCCGAAAGCTCTAACAAACACATTGCACAATACGATACCTATTTATGTACATTTTGCTCATTTGAACACAAACCAACTAACAAGTTGTAGGTATTTTGCGTGTCATTTTGTTAAAAAGGCTGCCAAACCTTTTATTCCTAAATCTTAATAATGTATCTTTGCATAGAATTTCTTTTTTACAATTCTTTGTACACATTATTATAACCAATTAAAAAATATGAGAAAAAAGTACACTTTATCAAGGATCGGGGCAGTTGCACTGTTAGCGAGCTACGCATTCGGTGGTGCAAATGCTCAGGTCAGAGCTACGCAGCAGTCTGCCCCAAGCATTAGCAACACAATTATGCGTGTGGCATCCGAGGATGGTCGGAAGCTTTGGGGCAATGTGCTCTTCGACAACAGATGGGCCAGTGTCAGCCAAGACTATTACGCTTACGGATGGTATGAATTTATGGCTAAAGATCCCGTAAAGGTTAAGCAGCTATATGTTGAAGACTTCTTCCGTGCTACGGGCAGTGGAGCATGGATTGGCAACAATCTCTACTTCATCATGTATCAGAACTTCTGGGGTGTTGATATGATATACTATTATAAGTATAACACAGACACGTGGGAGAAACTTGCAGAAAAGTCGATTGACAACAAATCGTTCATAGCCAACGAAACGGCTATTGCACCCGACGGTCAGACGGTATACGGCGACTTCCTCAATTCGGAAGGGAACGGCGACGAGCTTTGCATTGTCGACTATGAGAAGATGACGCGCACCAAGATTGGCGACTTGCGCCACTCGTATGTAGCAATGGGTGTGACCAAGCAGGGCGTGCTTTATGGTGTAGCTACCGACGGCAACCTCTACAAGATAGACACCAACACAGCAGCAGAGACCTATATAGGCTCAACGGGCAAGCAACTGAAGTTGAGCGATGGTAGCTTCTACTACCAAAGTGGTGAGATAGACCAAAAGACCAACACCTTCTATTGGGCCTGTGTAGAGGCCGACAAGAAGTCGACGCTCTACACCGTAGACCTCACCGACGCAAGTCTGTCGCTTGTTGGCGATTTCGAGGGTCAGAATATGATAACAATGCTCTCTATCCCGAAGCCTGCAGCCGAGGACGGAGCACCTGCCATTGCCGAGAACCTTACATTCGACTTCAAGAACGGCTCGCTCACGGGCGATGTTTGTTTTGATGTGCCCACAAAGACGTTCGCCGGCGACGAACTCAACGGCGATATCACCTATACCATCACCGACGGCACCGACACCCTTGCCGAGGGTAAGGCAGCAGCAGGCAGCAAGGTACGTCAGAGCGTGACGCTGAAAGGCAATGGAAACGTGAACTTCATCATCACTCTTGCCAATGAAGCGGGACCGAGCCCACGCCTTCTTGGCAGCAAGTATATCGGTATGGACAAGCCGAAATCGGCTCAGAACGTAACAACCACCATCGACCAGAACGGCAAGGTGAACGTCACATGGAGCGCACCTACAGAAGGACTCTACGGGGGTTATATGGGCGACATCAAATATAACATCGTGAGATACCCTGAAGGAAAGATTGTGCAGGAAGGCTACGCCGGCACATCCTATACAGAGGTGCTTCCTTCCGATGCCGACAAAGCCGTATACGGCTATGGCATCACACCCGTCAACGGCGGAGTGAAGGGCGATGAGGTTGTGAGCAACTATGTGGCTTTCGGCAACGCCATCACGCCACCTTTCTATGGTACGTTTGACGATGCTTCGGAGATGGCACTCTACGAAATAATCGACGGCAACGGCGACGGTGTAACATGGGCTTGGGACGAGCCTAACTGGTCAAACGATAAGGATGCATGTGCAACTACTGCAAAATCGGAGAACGCAGATGCCGACGAGTGGCTTATACTGCCGGCTCTAAAGGTGAAAGCAGGTAGCGTATACAATTTATCGTTCCGTGTCAAGGGCACCTCAAAATGGTATCCGCAGAAGTTTGAGGTGAAGTATGGCAAAAGCGCAACAGCTGTCGGCATGACAGAGACACTGCTTGCCGAGGAGACTATAGAGCTTTCCGACTATGAGGTGCGCAAAGCCACCTTCACACCCTCAGAAGATGAGGAGTTGTATATCGGCTTCCACGATATCAGCAGTAAGGGACAGCAAGGTCTGAAAATCGACGATATCACTATTGGCGAGGGCATCTCGCTAAACGCTCCCGACAGCGTTAGCAATCTTTCTGTTGTAGCCGCTGAGAAAGGAGCGCTGCAAGCCACTCTCTCATTCAAGGCACCAGAAAAGAATTACAGCGGCAGCAAGCTCGAGAATATAACCAAGTTTCTCATCCGCCGTTCGGGCAAGGTAGTGGCAGAGGCACCGTCAGCCGCACCTGGTGCGATAGTGACATTCACTGACAACACCGCAACAAACGGCATCAACATCTATAGTGTGGCAGCAGTGAACGAGCAGGGTGCTGGCTTCTACTGTAAGCCGGTAGCTATATATGTAGGACAGACATCGCCGCTGGAACCCGACAATCGTCGCACAGCCGAGCATCCCGACAAGGTGACATTCACATGGGAGGAGTCGAATGTAGGCAATTACGACGGATATGTTGACCTCTCAGACGTGACCTATGTCATTGCAGAGCGTGGCGGTTCCGACTATTACCCCACCTACACAGAAGTGGTATCGGTTAAGGGTCAAACGACAATAGACATACCAATGGTTACGAACACCGGTGCACAGGTTCTTAAAACGCTCTGGATTTCGGCGAAAAACGATTACGGACAGAGCTCATACAAGGCGTTGCCTTCCATCATGCTCGGCAAGCCCTACGACCTTCCGTTCTCAGAGAGCGTGGCTAAGAATCTTCTGCACGGACGTTTGTGGACCACGTACGGCACGGGCAAGTCAGATTTCTGGACCATTGACGAAAAATATCCCGACTGTGTTGACAACGATGGCGGAGCCTTCCACATGATTTCGGAGGCCGATACAGACTGGGCTTATCTCGGAACCGGAAAGATAGCACTCGCCGGCGCTGCCGAACCGAAACTCATCTTCTACCACAAGGCAGAAACCGGCAGCAATGCCAAGATAAAGATTGAAATAGAGTTGCCCGATGGTACGACCGAAGAGGTAGCAAACATTGACGCAGCTAAGGACGAGGGGAAGTGGACCGCTTCTGCCGTTTCGCTTGCCGACTATGTTGATAAGGATTTCGTGTCTGTCAATTTTGTGGCGCAGGCCAACACCGGCAATGTAGTATACGTAGACCGTATGTTCATACGCGATACATATACCTACGATTTGAGTGCAGAGATAGAAGCTCCGGAGACAGCAAGAAAGGGCGACACGGAGAATGTGAAGGTCACGGTGAACAACTTCGGCTCGAAGGATGCGCGCGGCTATAAGGTAGAGCTATATGCCAACAACAAACTTATTGCCTCTGAGACTCCTGCCGAACCATTGAAGGCATACTATTTCAAGACATTCAACTTTGAGTATCCTATCAGCATCCTTGAGGACAAGGAGGGTGTAGAGCTGAAGGCCGTCGTGGTATACAGCAACGACCTGAACACCGACGACAATGAGGTATCAGCATCCACTAAGTTTGAGATATCAACCAAGCCGCACCCCGACTCGGCTACATTCACAAAGACAGAGAACGGAGTGGAGGTAGCATGGACAGCGGTTGATTCCGAATCGAAGACTGCAACAGAGAGTTTCGAGTCGTACACGTCATGGAGCACCGATTTGTTTGGCGACTGGAAGTCGGTGGCAAACAATGCGGGAACGACGGGCGGTCCGTTCAAAATGAAGTATCCGTCACAGGGCACATCGTTTGCATTCACCCTTGCCGACCCACTCGACAGATGGCTCTCTAAAGAGCAACTCGAGCAGGTTCCGGGCTTCAAGGCACACACCGGCAGCAAGTATCTTGCCGCTTTCCACCGTGCCGACAATGGAGGCAATGACGTGACGCAGAACAACTGGCTCTTCTCGCCCGAATTGTCTGGCGAGCAGCAGACAATATCGTTCTGGGTGAAAAACGAGAACGATACCGACCAGAAGATTAATTATCCGGAGACCTTCGACGTGCTCTACTCTACTACAGATAGCAAGCAGGCTTCGTTCACAAAGATTGGTGAGACGCACACCACATCGAAGGGCGAATGGGAGGAAGTAAGCGTAGAATTGCCAGCAGGCAGCAAGTATTTTGCCATCAACCATAATACAGTGGCAGCTAACTCTTTCGTATTCATGATTGACGACATTACTTACACCTACGGTCCGGGTACTGTGATACTGTATCGCATATATCGTGATGGAACCCTCGTGGGCACAGTACCGTCAGACCAGACAACGTTTGTTGACAAAACGGCAGATAGCAACACTAAATACGTCTACGGTGTAACAGCGGTTTATTTCGACGGCGAGTCGGAGGCTACCATTGCTACAGACACCACAACCGGCATCAACGGCGTATCCAAAGCCGAGAAGACTTTCGATGTGTATACCATCGACGGCATACGCGTTGCCACAAACGTAAGCAACTTCTCAACAATGAAGAAGGGAGTGTACATCGTAAACGGTAAGAAAGTTATAGTTAAGTAGATTGAACTTTAGCAAGTTCAGTTAAGTAGACAAGTAGACGATATGAACATTAATAAAAGATACACATTCGTTCCTCTTGCCCTTATGTTTCTTGTAGCCGGCGCTTCTGCAGCGCCGCGCTCCAAGACACAGATGAAAGCCGAAGCAACAAAGCTATTAGGTGGCGCAAGAATGAAAGCAGCGGCAAGAGGATCGTTCTCAATCGACACAAAAGCAATAAAGGAGCTGAAAGCGTCAGAGGGCTATGTGGTATATGGTTCTGAAGGCAATGGGTTTGCAGTTATAGCAACCGACGACACTTCACCAGCCATATTAGGATATAGCGACACGAAGTTCGAGCCGAAGTCAACCAACCCCAACTTTGAGTGGTGGCTTTCTATGGTGAACGAGGCGGTGGTCTCACGCGCAAAGGCATCTAAAGTGGCTCTTGTGAACAAGATGCCGAGTGGGTATGGTTATGCCGAGTCAGTAGCAGCTCTTTGCGAGACTCGCTGGGGACAGAACAAGCCATACAACAACCTCTGCCCTACTGCCACCAACGGCACACGCACACTGACGGGATGCGCCGCTACGTCGACAGCTCAGGTGCTTCGCTATCATCGTGCACCGGAGCATGGCATCGGCAGCCGCACCATCTATTATCCTGCCAACAATATGTCGGGCACAAAGATAAGTGCAGACTTCGAAAAGAGTAAGTACGACTGGAACGCAATGCTCGAGACCTACGATTCTAAGTACTCCTTAGAAGAAGGCGACGCCGTGGCACTCATAATGCGCGACCTGGGTGTGGCGGTTGGTATGGAGTATGGCAGCGAAGCCGATGGTGGTAGCGGTGCTCTGCACGAGAATGTGGCTAAAGGCTTGCAACGCTACTATGGCATTGAGGATGCCAAATATATCGTGAGGAAGGATTATTCTGACAATGAGTGGATGCGCATCATTTACGAACAGATTAACAACAAGCAGCCTCTTGTGTATGGCGGATTCGATAAGTCAATGGGTGGTCACTCATTCGTTCTCGACGGATATGACGCAGAAGGTAAGGTGCATGTCAACTGGGGATGGGATGGCAACTACGACGGCTATTACGATATAAACATCCTCGACCCACAGGCATACAAATTCTCAAGCAATCAAGAAGCTGTGATAAACATCACGCCAGACAAGACATCATCAACCTTAAAGGGCAGCATTGCTCTTGAAGCCGCAGGAACGCTTGCTGCACAAATAGAGGCCGACAAGTTTTACAACTACGACACGCTAACAGTGAGTGGAAACATCAACGCTGCCGACCTGCGCACGCTGCGTAGCATGGCAGGACGTGATGCCGAAGGCAACCGCACCCGCGGACATCTGCGCGTTCTCGACCTTAGTGAAGCTCGTATCGTTGCCGGCTCCGACTATTACATGATGGAAAACGGCAAGAAGCTTATTGTAGAAAGAGATGCAAGTCTGCCCGACAAGGTGTTCTCAAAGACGCGATTGGAGAAGATTGTGTTCCCAAAGACCGGCATCAGCAGTTTTGGCAAGGGAGTATGGGCATATACGAGCAAGCTAAAGGAAGTGGTGCTGACGGCCTCTGCCGATGCCAACTTTCTATACGAAGACGGGATAGTGTACAATAGCGACAAGACTACTCTTATTGCTGCCTTACCATTTCAGCCGAATGGTGTGGATATAAAGCATGGGGTTATCGATGTTGCCGACTATGCTTTTGCAGGTTGTAATCTTATGCCACGTGTTTCGCTCAGTAGCGATGTAAAGACGATAGGTAAGGAAGCATTTGCCAACTGTTGGTCTCTTACAGAGTTCAAGGTCTTCTCTAAGAATATGCCGCAGCTCAATGGCACTAACGTTTTCAAAGGAGCCAACGTTGAGAGTTGCCTACTCACGGTGCGTGCCGGCTCAAAGATGCGTTTCCTGAACACTGCACAATGGAACGACTTTGCTAACATTGTTGAGTTTGGCACTACGATTAAGGCTCGTAATCAGGCTCGCGAATATGGCGATGAAAATCCACAACTCACCTTCACCATTATTGGTGACAAGGTAAAAGGCAAGCCCGTGCTTAGCTGCGAGGCTACTACAGAGAGTAAGTGTGGTCGCTACACTATTCATATAGAGCCGGGAACGATCACAGATGAGGCGGTTGATTTTGAAGACGGCTATCTCGTTGTGACACAAGCTCCGCTTTACGTAACCGTTGAGGACGCAACTCGTGAGACTGGTATGGAGAACCCCGTGTTCAACATCACCTATGACGGATTTAAGCATGAAGAGACGGCAGACGTACTGACTACTAAGCCGGTTGCTTCGTGCATAGCAGATGCCACATCGCAAGCCGGTAAGTACGAAATCACAGTAAGTGGTGGCGAGGCAGACAACTACGAGTTGTTTTACAACAATGGCTGGCTAACGGTAACTCCGTCTACGGCTATCAACGGTGGCAGAGTAACGGAGAAAACAACCTTCAATGTGTACACTTTAGAAGGTGTTTGCGTAAAACACAATGCAAAGAACCTTGATGGTCTTGCAAGTGGTGTGTACGTTGTAAGAGGAAAGAAGATTGTTAAGTAGATTACAAAAAGCGAAGCGCCCTGCGTCCGGTTTTGCCGAACGCAGGGCGCGTGGGTATGACAGTATGCGTGGGTATGGCAAGATGCCATACCATCCTATTATATATTCTACTGATTACCAGATCTGTGCGCGCTTCTTCTGTGGCACGAAGAGCTTGTCCGACTTCTTCACGTTGAACGCCTTGTACCAAGCGTCGATCTGCGGAAGAGCAGCATTCACACGAGCCTCTGCCGGTGAGTGCGGGTCGGTCTTTATCTGACGGTCGATGAACTCCGGACGAGCGTTGCCTGCCCATACTGTAGCCCATGAGAGGAAGAAGCGCTGCTCGGGTGTGAAGCCGTCGATCGACTTGTTCAGAGCCGGGTTCTCCTTGAGCACATTCTGCAGAGCGCGGAACGAGATGTTCAGTCCGCCGTTGTCGCCGATGTTCTCGCCGAGGGTGAGCTTGCCGTTGATTTTCTTGCCGGGCAGAGCCTCGATAGAACTGAAGTAGTCTACAAGCACCTTTGTGCGAGCCTCGAAGTTCTTCTTGTCAGCAGCTGTCCACCAGTCGTTCTGGTTGCCGTACTTGTCGAACTGAGAGCCCTGGTCGTCGAAGCCGTGCGACATCTCGTGACCGATTACGCCGCCGATACCGCCGTAGTTCACAGCCTCATCAACGTTCGGGTCGAAGAACGGCGGCTGGAGGATGGCTGCAGGGAAGCAGATCTCGTTGGTGGTCGGGTTATAGTAAGCGTTGACGGTCTGCGGAGTCATTTGCCACTCTGCCTTGTCCACCGGCTTGTTCACCTTGCGCGAGATGTAGTCCTGCGAGAGGAAGGCGCGGATGTTCTGCATATTCTCGAAGAGCGAGAGCTGCTCGTCGACGTGCAGGTTGGTGTAGTCCTTCCAGGTGTCGGGGTAGCCCACCTTCACGATGAAGTTGGCGAGCTTGTCCTGAGCCTGCGCCTTTGTAGCGGGCGACATCCATGTAGCCTCGTCGATGCGCTGCGAGAGAGCCTTCTGCAGGTTGCGCACGAGCTGAAGCATCTGCTGCTTCGACGACTCGGGGAAGTACTTCTCTACGTAGAGCTTGCCGATAGCCTCGCCGAGCACGCCGCTCACGAGAGCTGTGGCACGCTTCCAGCGCGGACGGTCCTGCTGTACGCCCGACATCACCTTGCCCAGTTCGAACTCTACGGCGCGGAAGTTGTCGTCGAGGTAGCCGGCTGCCGAGCTGATGGCGTGCGACTCAGCGTATGCCTTCAGGTCGTCGAGCGACTCCTCTGCCAGTATCTTCTCCACCTCGTGGATAGGCTCAAGCTGACCCACGTCGATGTGCGAGAACGGAGGGAAGCCCTGCGCGAGGAAGAAGTTGCCCCAGTCGATGCCCGGGAAGTCTTTCACAAGAGCGTTGTATGTCATCTTGTGGTAGTTGGCCTGCACGTCGCGCAGCTCCACCTGTCCCTTACTTGCCTTAGCGATGCGTGTCTCGATGCGCATTGTAGCGTCCGCCTTGCGCTGCGCTGTAGCCTCGTCGTTGCCTGCGAGCACGAGCATCTTCTTGAGGTATTCGGCATAAGCCTTGCGCACTGCAACCACCTGAGCGTCGTCAGAGAGGTAGTAGTCGCGCTCGCCAAGTCCGAGTCCGCCCTGACCGATGCCTACGAGGTTGTTGGCAGCGTCCTTCATGTCGGCACCTACGCCGGCTCCGAACATCAGACAGTCGAGTCCGCGTGCGTCGAGCTGTGCTGTGACGAGCTGGTACTCGCGACGGTCGGCGATGTCGTTGATCTTCTTCAGAAGCGGCTTCAGCGGTTCTGCGCCCTCACGATTGCGGCGCACGCTGTCCATGGCGAGGTTGTAGAGCGAACCTATCTTCTGTCCGAGCGTGCCCTTAGGCTGTGGCTTTGACGAGTACTCCTCGATGAGGGCGAGGATGCGCTTCTGGTTCATCTCGTCGAGGTCGGTGAACGAACCGTTGCGTGCGTGTTCTGCGTCGAGCGGATGTGCCTTGCGCCAGCCACCGATAGCATACTCATAGAAGTCGTTTCCGGGCTTCGCTGCCGTGTTCATGTTGGCGAGGTCGATACCCTTTGAGGTCTGTGCGCTTGCCGACATTGTAGCCAGCAGCGAACAAGCGAGGATGATTGATTTTACTTTCATATACTATAATGTTTATTAATATTCTCACTAAGGAGGGCTTCAGGGGGGCTTTCAGGGGGTGCACTTGTCTCAAGTGCACCAACATAGAAGTAGGTCTTCAGAAACAACATCTGCAAATAGGTTGGTGCACTTGAGACAAGTGCACCCCCTGACGACACCCCCTAATGGATACAAAAGTAAGTATTTTGTGAGAAATAACATATACTTGTTAGTAATCGTTAACCATTGCGCAAACGTTTACCTTGGCGTTTGGAAGAAAAACATACATAACTTTGCACAAAAACACACAAATGTTTAATTTTGCAACATAAATAATTGAAATCTAATAACGACTAAACAATACTATGCAAATTACTTTTAATATCCAGTACAAGACAGTATTCGGCGAAGAATTGCTGCTGAACATCGTTGGCGGAGAGGCTGGCGACCGCGCCATAGCAATGTCTACCGCTGACGGTTTGACTTGGACATGCCAGATAGAGGCGAAGAAGAGCGACAAGCGTGTGGACTATTTCTACAGCGTGCGCAACTGCTGCGGCATAAAGTGCAGCGAGTGGAAGACTATCACGCATCGTCTCGACCTCAACACAAAAGCTTCGCAGCACATCATCGTTGAGGACTGCTGGCACGAGATACCATGCGACACATATCTATATAGCTCGGCTTTCACCGACTGCGTGAACCGCCGCGCCGAGGACAGCGTGAAGCCATTGGCATACGACAAGGCACTGCGCCTCGTAGTGCGTGCTCCGCAGCTACATTCGGGCGCACGTCTCGCCCTCACGGGCAAAGGCGCAGTCTTAGGCAACTGGGACTTGAAAAAGGCTCTGCACATGACCGAGCACAACCACAACGAATGGATTGTGGACATCGACGGCGACGCACTCGATACAAACGATAAAGAAGTAGGTTTAGGTAACAATAATAAGATTTGTAGTAAGTTAGTTCACGAACTGGAGTTCAAGTTCGTGGCGTTCAGCGACAAAGGCGATGAGATGTGGGAGACGTGCGAGAACCGCACACTCACTCTCAAGCCTTTGGAGCAGAACGAAGTGCGCGTAGTGGCACTCGACCAGTCGTTCTACGCGCTCTGCGACGAGAAGGTGGCGGGCACACTCATCCCCGTCTTTTCGCTCCGCTCGGAAGGCAGCTTCGGTGTGGGCGACTTCGGCGACCTTAAACTGATGGTCGACTGGATGGCAAAGACCCACCAGCGCCTCCTGCAGGTGCTGCCTATCAACGACTCTACATCCACACACACGTGGACCGATTCATATCCATATTCATGCATATCTATTTTCGCCCTGCATCCGCAGTATGCCGACCTGCGCCAGTTGCCCGCTTTGAACGACAAACTGGAGGCAGACCGCTTCGAGGTGCTGCGCGAGGAACTGAACGCTCTGCCGCAGATCGACTACGAGCGCGTGAACAACGCCAAGCTGAAGTATCTCCGTCTGCTGTTTGAGCAGGAGGGCAAGAAGGTGCTTGCGTCGAAGGAGTTCAAGACGTTCTTTGCCGACTGTGAGCGCTGGCTCGCGCCGTACGCCCACTACTGCTATCTGCGCGACTTCTACGGCACATGCGTATTCTCTGAGTGGCCCGACCACAAGCAGTGGAACGAGGCTGACCGCAAGGCGCTCAGCAACCCGAAGAGCGAACTATATTATAAGGTGGCGTTCTACTACTACATGCAGTTCGTGCTCGACCAGCAGATGCGCTCAGCTCACGAGTATGCCCGCGCTCGCGGCGTCATCCTCAAGGGCGACATACCTATCGGCGTGAACCGCAACGGCTGCGACGTATGGCACGAACCCGAATACTTCCACCTCGACTCGCAGGCGGGCGCTCCGCCAGACGCTTTCTCGGTGAACGGACAGAACTGGGGCTTACCGACATACAACTGGGACCGCATGATTGCAGACGGATGCGAGTGGTGGGTGCGCCGCTTCCAGAACATGGCGAAGTACTTCGACGCTTACCGCATCGACCACGTGCTCGGCTTCTTCCGCATCTGGGCGATACCTACCGACTGCGTAGGTGGACTGCTCGGACAGTTCCAGCCGGCACTCGCCATGTCGCGCGACGAGATACAGAGCTATGGTCTCAACTTCCAGGAGCATCTCTTCACAACGCCGTTCATAGCCCACTGGGTAGTGGAGCGCGTGTTCCGCGAACACACCGAGGAGGTTATCAAGACTTATCTCAACCACGAGCACGATGACATCTACTCGCTCAAGCCCGAATACAACACGGAGCGCAAGATTGAGGCTGCGTTCGAGGGCAAGACAACGGAGAAGGACGTATGGCTGCGCGACGGACTCTACGCGTTGGTTGACGACGTGCTCTTCGTGCGCGACCGCAAGAACCCGAACCTCTTCCACCCGCGCATCACGGCGCAGCTCAACTTCATGTACGAGGCGCTGTGGGACGGCGACAAGGCTGCGTTCAACCGACTCTATAACGACTACTATTATCGCCGCAACAACAATTTCTGGTATGGCGAGGCGATGAAGAAGCTGCCGATTCTGGTGCAGGCTACCCGTATGCTTGTGTGCGCAGAGGACTTGGGCATGGTGCCCGACTGCGTGCAGTGGGTGATGCAGCAGCTGCGCATCCTGAGCCTCGAACTGCAGTCGATGCCGAAGGATCCGAGCGTTAAGTTCGGCTATCTCTCGCGCAATCCGTACCGCTCCGTATGCACTCTCTCCACACACGATATGCCTACGCTGCGCCAGTGGTGGGACGAAGACTGGGACCGCACGCAGGAGTTCTACAATTCTATGCTCTACCGCGGCGGTGCCGCACCGCATCCGCTGCCAGGCTGGCTCGCTCGCGACATCGTGTCGCAGCAGCTCACCTCGCCCTCGATGCTCTGCGTCCTCTCACTGCAGGACTGGTTCGCCATCGACGAGCGCATACGCCTTGCTGATGCCGATGCCGAGCGCATCAACATCCCTGCTAACCCGAAGCACTACTGGCGCTATCGTATGCACATGAACATCGAGCAGCTCCTCGCCGACCGCGACTACAATGAGCAGGTGAAGGAACTGATTGACGAAGCAGGAAGAAAGTAATTATAGGAGGGTATGGCATCCCTGCCATACCCACGCAGCATTATTGTTAGCAGACGGCGTGGGTATAGCAAGGATGCCATACCCTCCTACAGATACTCCAACTTCTTTTTTTAACGGCTTCTGACCTCCTATAAACCGACCATAACGAATTACAAGCAAAAGAAACAAATATGACCCTAAAGACCCTTCTCCTTTCCTTCCTTACTACCTGCACGGCGCACAGTGCCGTAGCACAGACGTTGGGCGGAGTGGAGTATTCGCCCAAGGCAACGACATTCCATATCACTACGTCGCCCGACGTAAAGAAAGTGAACGTACTGCTATCGGACACAGACAGCGACAACCCCACAGAGCAGCTCACAAAGCAGATGAAGCGTGTGGGCGCAGGCAAGTGGGAGCTCACCATGAAGAGCGACCTCAAAGGCAAGTACTACCTCTTCAGCGTGTACAACAGCGCACAGCCCGACAACACACCCGGCATCTTCGCCAAGGCGGTGGGCGTGAACGGTAAGCGCGGTGCCATCGTCGACCTGCGCGACACCGACCCGGAGGGCTGGGCTGACGATGTGCGTCCGGCTCTCAACAACCCGTGCGACCTCGTCATCTACGAGATGCACCACCGCGATTTCTCCGTCGACATCTCGTCGGGACTGAAGAACAAGGGCAAATATCTCGCACTCACAGAGCCGAAGGCTATCGAGCACCTGCAGCGTCTCGGTGTGAACGCCGTACACATTCTGCCGTCGTTCGACTACGCTTCTGTGGACGAGTCGAAGCCCGACGTGCCGCAGTACAACTGGGGCTACGACCCGCTCAACTACAACGTGCCCGAGGGCTCCTACTCTACCGATGCGGCTACGCCTACAACACGCATACGCGAGTTCAAGCAGATGGTGCAGGCACTGCACCGGGCAGGCATCCGCGTCATCCTCGACGTGGTATACAACCACACGTTCGACATCAACGGCTCCAACTTCCAGAAGACTTATCCCGACTATTTCTACCGCAAGACTGCGGATGGCAAGTACTCCGACGGCTCGGGCTGCGGCAACGAGACGGCGAGCGAGAAACCGCTCATGCGCGAGTTTATGAAGGAGAGCGTGGAGTACTGGATAAAGGAATACCACATCGACGGCTTCCGCTTCGACCTCATGGGCGTTCACGACATCGAGACGATGAACGAGATACGTGCTATGGTAGACCAGATCGACCCGT
>OGGJ01001010.1_pt1 | contig 25971 bp, 18 predicted proteins | sample 1571071 | NCBI WGS metagenome assembly OGGJ01 (sample SAMEA2581954, study PRJEB24529) | metagenome | biome: Human gut stool | place: China | collected 2011
TTCTATGACCAATATTTGAATCTTTTAGTTGTTTTATAATATTATTTTTGTCTTTAAAATCACCATGGTGTCTCCATAATATTTTCAAAATATTTATGTCTAAATACATTTGATTATACCTATTTTTATAAAGGGAATAATATAACATTATATATGCAAATAAATATGTACAGTTCAACTCACTTAAATAATTAACATCTTTAATTATATTAATCTTATTATATTGAAGTAAATTATTTCCAATTATTTTAGCACAATAATAATTAACTTTTTCTTGTCCTATAATATCACCAAACACATCTAAAAAAGATTTTTCTTGTCTTCTTCCATTGAATATATTATTTATTTCGTATCTTACCAATTCATATATACACCGATTATAATATTGTTGATAAAGTTTATTGCTATTATTAATATTCCTAAATAAACGTTTTATTATATATTTTTTTATATTATCATCAGAATTTATATAAATATTGTATAAAAAATTTTTCCATTCACTAACATCAAGTATATTTTCATTATTATATTCATTAAAATAATTATCATCTTGTATGTATTTGTAATCATCTATTTCTGCATATTTTAAATTTAGGTCAATCAAAGAAATGTAAATATTATAAATACAAATCAAAATTTTTTTACTTTCCAAAATACGTTTATTATTTAAAATTTCATTCAGCAAGTATATTTCTTTATTACTATCTATAATCCAATCTCTTCTATCTTTTTTTATTACTCTATACGTATATTTATAAAACAATGTACTTCCATTCTTTTTATTATCAACATAGTTATCTAACATCGTTTTTATCACATCATAATAAATTTCAATCGTATCATTGTTATCTTCTTTTATATATATAAATAAACATTCAAATTTTCGAATCAATAACTCAATATTCTCCATATATATCTTATCTTTTATTGAGTTTTTAAATCTCAAATTATCAATATCTTTTTTTAAGCATATATTTTGATTTATATTTGAAAAATTTTTTATTGTTAAAGTACAACTTATAAATTCTTTTAGCATAATTGTAAACACAATAAAATACAAAACCGAAATGGTATACCAAATAGAATTCAACATATAATATATACATTTATCTATTTTATTACCCAGTAAAACCGAAACTGGTTTATATAATATTTCCAAAATAAAAAGAAAAGAAAAAATTCTTTTTGAGATAAATTTATCAAAAACTACCACTTTCTTTTTCACGTAATATTCAACTACATTAACTCCTAAATATTTTTTTACTAACTCATTATTTCCATTATACGAAACAACAAATTGATAAAATGTTACTAAAATACCATAAATAGTTATCTGTCCAATAATAACTGTAAAATATGTAGATTTATCAATCTCAATACAATTAGTCTGAAAATATTTTCCAAGTTCTAAGATATTTTGTTTTAAAAATTCCATTCTCATTCCTTCCTATGTTTTATATGACTAAAATTTAATTTATAATATTACATTTTTATATTCTATATATTATTCTATCAAACATATATTGTCAATATTTTTACCCATATAAAATGACATTATTTTTTATATCGATTTGACATTTCAGTTTGAATCATGTATATTCTCTTTTAAGTTATTGTTTGACATTTGTCATTTTATAATTTTAGGAATTATGTTATTTACTATTGACATTTATAATAATAAATATTATTATACTATTGTTATTACCATTCAAAATAACATAGCAGGTTAAAATAAATTTTTAAACCAAATGACAGCGGCTGCGTATGGCAGCCCTTTTTTTATACCAATTTGTCCCCCAAGAAAAACAAAAACACCCTCTCCCGACATCTGTCTGCTTTCGCAGATTCAATATCGTGAGGGGGTGTTTACCTTGTTATGGAATTTTAATTTTTATTACCTGTTTTTACAAACAGTTTTTATTTTGCTCTTTTTCTGTCGTATACGGCTACTCCTGCAATTCCTGCCAATGCAGCAGCAAGAATTATCATATACATGAACATACCTAAACTGTCACCTGTTGAAACTGATGAATCCGGTGTTACAGTTGAGTCCGGTGTCTCTGTTGTACCTGGTGTCTCATCATTTCCTGGATTTTCAGGTATTGACGGTGTTATATCGCTTCCTGAATCCTTTACTGCGTATACAACAGCATATGGACTGAATGACTCTGCCTCGAATGAGAAACCATTCTCATCTGCTGTAACTGCTACACTTTCAAGAACTCCGTTGTTATTCATATGGAATACATACAGATTGTAATCTGCTGCATTGATTCCTTTCTTGTATGACATAGTAATCTTAATCTTACCGCTTGAAAGCTTAACAACTTTTCCGTCTGTTGTTTTGAGTGAAATATCATAATAATCCGCATTCTTTGAATCGAATCCCTTGATATTCTTTTCAGCAATAGCCGCATCAATCTTTTCAGATGTTGAAGCTGCTATTTTTTCAACATTTAACTTAATTTCACTTACTGTAAGGTCTTTGCCTTCTTCATCTTTAACCTTTACGTCACCTACTGATGCAATATCCTTGAAATCAGCAGCATCTTCATTTCTATCAATGTCAACTTTGATGTCTGTCTTACCCGGATCATCAGGTTCAACAACAGGCTGCTTTTTAACAAGACCATTAATTGCATCTGTTATTGCCTTTGCCATTGCATCTACCTTTGCCTGGTCTTCTGACGTAAGTGTTCTGTCTACCGCTTCGATTGCTTTTGTTACTGCTGAGAAATCCTCATAATCATCTTTGTTGAGAGCTTCCGCAGCTTTGATAGCTTCATCTACTGCTGTGTAGTCTGCTGCAACCGGTTCCGGCTTAACATCTCCTGATTTATAGTATGCAGGTGTCCAACCCTCAAAGTAATCTTCAAGTTTTACTGCTGATGCTTCTTCATCAGTCATCTTATTAACGCCTGCAGCTCTGCTTGAAGTGCTTACCTTTGTTCCGTCTGCAAGATGTGTATTATATTCATAATACTTAGCCTTTGCAGGTGTTACATTACTCATTGAAGTAAATCCTGCAGGAGCGATAGTATTAGCATCTTCAACTTCTGTATTTAAGAATACAACCTTTGAATCTGCTCTCCATGGTCTTGCAAAATATGTCTTTGTTATACCGTTGTTAATTCCCGGATAAGAAGTCTTTACAACTTTACAGTTGTTGAAAAGATAACCCAACTGTGAAAGTGCCTTTGACGCAACAATGATACTTCCTGAAGCTGCTTTGTCACCGTATCCATACATGCTTAATGTACAGCCGTCGAATACCGCACTACCATCACCGCAGATATAATCTGTTGTACCTTCGATGACACAATTCTTAAAATATGTATGCTCTGTATTATTTCCTGTAAACATTGTATCCTGTGAGCTTAAGAACTGGCAGTCCTTGAATTCGCTCTGGTCTGCTTCAATGAAAATAACACAAGCTCTTTCCTTATTTTTATAAAGTTTGATATCGGCATCTGTTGCTTTAGAACGGTCAACCTTAGAGTTATCTCCACCTTTGCCTACGCCATCCTCAACTTCTTCTGTTGTCATATATCTGTTAAATGAACTTTCATATATAACACCTTCTGAACGGAAAGCTGTAGCTGTAGGAAGTACATTAACTGTTGCTCCCCAGTGGCCTGTTCCCATTCCAATTGCAACGCCTTTTTCATACTTATCAACAGCTCTTGCTTCACTGTAATAACCATTCATATCTGCACTGTAATAAGTATAACCCGAACCGTAATACCATGTTATTGTTGAGCCTGCTTCACTTGAAATAGTAACATAAGGAGTATCAACCATAACCTGCTCTCTGTATAAAGCATCTGTAAGAGTAATTGTTACTCTCTCTGTTGTTCTTGCCATTCTGCCTATATACTTAACTGCATCTGTTATAGTCTCAAACTGCTGGCCCTTACCCACTTTTACTTCAGATTGATATTTAACAGGTGATGTATCTGCTTCTGTTTCAAGATAAACATCATTCAAAACATCTGAACTGCCGACACTTACATGGTCATATGCAGTATACTTTTCAGATACAACTGATGTATCGTACTCGCCTGCTCTTAACTGTGCTTTGTATCCGTCACCTGTTACATCAAATGAATAAGAATAGTTACTGTCAGATTTGTTTGTAAATGTAATCTTTGTAACATCTGAAGCTTTGTCATCTGAGGTTACGAACTTACCTGAAACATTAACCTTTACTCTCTGTGTTGCAGCGATTTGTACATCTGTATAATCTCCTGCTGCCTTGTTTAACTTTTCTGTAACTTCATAATCGTCAACACCGCCTAATACTACTGAATAGTTTGAGCTTGAATTAATACTTACATTTGAAAAACTGTAAGAACCGTCTGTCTGTGCTTTTACATCAACCTCAATCGTTGAAAGCTTTGAATTATCAGGTACAAATTTAACTGAAACTGTTCCTTTTACAGCATCTGCCGGAATTCCCATAATACTTCCTGAAACTGTTGCAACTGCATCGGCAACTGCTTCAAAGTCTTTAACAGCCGTAGCATTTTCACCTGTAAGTTCGAGAATATTGCCGTTATCGGTATCATTAATCTTAAATCCTACAGCACTTATTGATACTTCGTACTTGGCACTGCCGTTTACTCTCTTTAATACAACGGAATACTTGCCGTTGCTGTCAACCTGTGCAGTAACCGTCTTTGCAGAACTGTCTGTAAGACTGTCAAACTTAATCTCTGTAATTCCATTTTCTGCTGCATTTGCCACTGTACCTGTAACTGTGACATTTATAATCGGATTATATTCTGTCAAAGCCATTGTTCTGATCTTAACATCTCCGCCTGATATAACAGGAAGATACTTCTGCCCTTCTTTTTCAACAATATAACCCGTAATATCATCCACTGTTACAGACTGTGTTGTTGTCTTCATCTGAACAGAATATCCGCTGTCAGCACTGCCGATATATACAGGTCTGTCAGTTGCAGCATTTGAACATAACTGCTCATATTTTACTTTTGTTGTGTCATCTTTTACCGGGAGATATAATACGCTTCCCTTTCTGAAACGAAGTTTGTCACTATCATATGTAACGCCACTGTTTCCCACATCCTGTGACACATACAAAATGCCGCCGGACTCTCCAGCTGTTCCATCAAGAATTTCCCCTGCTACAGGTGCTTTCTTACTTGAATTCGCTGAAAACGAATACGTAATTTTTCGTGTCTGTGTATCTGCTGCAAATGCCGTAACACCCAATCCTACAGGCATCCCCGATACAATCAAAGTAACCGCAGAAACTGCCGCAAATACCTTTCTAAATAATTTGTTAAATCGCATAAAACCCTCCGAACATTTTACTAAATTATATTTTTTACCACACACTTCCTTTCATTATCACGCTTACCATTAATAAAACACGCAGTGAACTAATAACTAAAAATACCCATAAGAAAAGACTTTTGCGTATGTGTTTTATTAAAGTATGTATAAATAATATACTTATATCATAAATATGTCAATGAATTTTACCAATTATTATATTTTTTTGTTAATTTTTTACAAATACCTGTGTCGGATTTTTACTAATATCTTCCTCTTACATTCAAATGTTTGAAACTGTATGCAAAATATGCTATTTCTGCTATAGCTGTAATTGTCCACGAAAATACATAAACAAGGTACAATGAAGGTATAGAGTGAAAATATGCAAATATTGTATATACCCATGCAACCCTGAATACACACGAACCGCTTATAACAATAATTGTAGGTCCAACACTCTTTCCTATACCCCTCGATGCAGCAATTGATGCATCCATAAATGCAGATACCGCATACGAAAAAGCCATAATCTTTATTCTTGCCATCCCGGCGTCTATAACAGCCGGCTCACTAGTAAACAACGACAACAACTGGCGTCCAAACACAAAAAGTACAGTTCCAAGAATTCCTGCCGCACAAAATGAATATGCAATGCTTATAAAATAGCTGTGAAGCATTCTCTTTTTATTTCCGGCACCCATGTTCTGCCCCATAAAACTTGAACACGCTGTATAAAACGCTGACATTACATTATATATAAGTGCATCAAAATTGGCAGCTGCGGAATTGCCCGAAACCATAACAGAATCAAATGAATTCACACCTGTCTGGATAAAAAGGTTTGCAATCGCAAATATTGCGTTCTGGATTCCTGCCGGGATTCCAAGCATAAGAATCGCTTTCGCTGCATTCTTGTTTATTCTTACCTGCGAAAGACGAAGCTTGCACACATCATTTCTTCGCAAAAGATTAGTCATAATAAGTGTTGCTGAAATATACTGTGAAATAATACTTGCCATTGCTACACCCTGTTCTGCCAGACGAAATCCGATAACAAATATAAGATTAAGGCATACATTTACTATTCCTGCTATAAAAAGATAGAGTAACGGACGCTTTGTATCTCCTCCGGCACTCATAACAGCATTACCGAAGTTGTATACTGCCATGGCAGGCATACCAAGTGCATATATTCTGAAATAAAGCATCGCACCGTCTATAAGTTCTTCTTTTGTATTTAATAGATTCAACAATAAATGTGCACATGAAATACATATAATGCTTACAATAATTCCAACAATCAGGCACAGAATAAATGCTGTTTGAATTGTATCTTTCAAATCTTTGTGCTGTCTTGCACCAAGTTGCCTTGCCACTATTACATTGACACCACAACCCATTCCTATAAGAAATCCTGTAAAAAGCGTCACTAAAATTGTAGTCGAACCAACCGCTCCAAGTGCCTCATAGCTTGCAAATTTACCGACAACTGCCACATCGGACATATTAAAAAGAACCTCAAGAACCTGCGACATCATAAGCGGTATACTGAAAAGAACTATCTTTTTCCACAAAGAACCGCTTGTCATATCCATTCCACAGGACGTATTTTCTGTTTTTATTCCACTCATAAAAAATTTCCTCATATCAGGTATAATTAACTTTAGTTTTTGCACGTAATCCGGCCTTTAAATCACGCCAAATCTACGCAGCAGTTAATTATACTAACACCTGATATGAGAAAATGCAACATATCTTATATTAATTTTTAATATTATTAATTTAAAGTTTTAATTTCAATATAATAACGTATCACTATAATAATCTGCCTTATGAACTGTAAGCAGTTTTTATTACATCTTAAAATATGACACACTCTCAGCTAGCTTGTCAGCAATCTCCCTAAGCTTGACGGCTCCTGAATACACTTCCTTGAACGTATCTGTAACCTTCTGCGTCTCCTCAAATGTTCTCTGAGTGCTTTCCATATTTTGTCCCGCAATTTCTGCAAGTTCTTCAACGGCACCAGACACCTTATTTCTTGAACCTTCAAGTTTAACCGTACTGTTCATTATTAATTCTATGCTGTCCTTTGAACTGCGTATATCATTAAGAACCTGTCCCACAATAATACGGGTCTCTTCCATGCTTTCGCTCTGACTTATAACTATATCCTGCATTTTCTGCATAATCTCGACAGATTTATACGAATCCTGCATAAGAACCTTTGTTATATCGTCAATCTGCTTACTTGAATCATTAGACTGCTCCGCGAGCTTCTTTATCTGCTGTGCAACAACAGCAAAGCCTTTTCCGGCTTCACCTGCTCTTGCCGCCTCTATAGACGCATTAAGGCTCAAAAGATTAGTCTCTTCAGCAACCGCCGAAATAAATGAGATTGCCGAATTAATTTTGTTTACAGCCTCCCTTATTCAGGTTGCCTGCTCTTTTACTTCTTCAATTATATCTTTTACATTATCATTGATATTGCACAATTTAAAAAGCGTCTCAGAAACCTTTGTTCCTGACTCCTGCATAGACACGGCTGATTCGCTGAGAAGAGCCGCCTCTGATGTAGTCTCGCTGATGTTGTTTTCCATAATCTTCATATGGTCAAACGCAGCTTTGGAATTGGCTGACTGTATTGATGAATTTTCAACCATCTGATTAACGGTTGCACTTACTTCATTCATTGTCTTGTCGGTATTGTCCGCCGCCTCGCCGAGAACACCAGAAGTTTCAAGCAAAAGCTTTGAATTACTCGATATTTCGTTAATTACTGAGTTCATCGCATTGCTAAGCGATACTGTGCCTCGTGCCAAATCACCTATTTCATCTTTGCGGTTTAACAGCTTTTTGTCAACGTCTATATTAAGACTGCCTCCCGCAACCTGTTCCACGATTCCTACACTTCTCTTTATATCTGAACTTATAGAATATGCAATCTTCATGCTTATGCCGATACATATAGCCATAACAATGACAACAGCGGTGCATATCATTACAATAATTCTGTTTAAAACAGCGTCCTTGTCCGCCTTGTTTGTTCCGACAAACACCATTCCGATTATCTCATCATTGCTTCCGTTCTGATATACAGGCATATAATAGCCATAATTCATAACTCCATCCAGCGAAACACGGCTTGTAAAATATTCTTCTCCATCATTTAACACCTTCTGCGTTATGACATCTCCCGCAGGCGAACCAAGAATTCTTTCCCCATTTGCGTCAAGTGCCGATGTCATCACTCTTTTTGTTCCGTAGAAAAATGTAACGTCCATACCTGTATTTTCTTTTATTCTGTCAACTAGATTTTCCGACTTGGATACATTGTAACTTCCTTTCCATATATCTCCGCTTGTGGTTACAATGTAATCTCCCGCATTTTGGTCATATGCCGCCAAAGTAGACGATGCGGTTCCTTTTAAAGCTTCCTCAACCTGTTCCATAACAGAACTTTTTACCATAGTTACAGTAAGGATTATGGAAACTATACCCAAAACAAGTACAGGAATGATTGTAACCGCCAATATTTTCTTTTTAAGATTCATGCTATATTCCTCCCATTATTCTCTTACTGTACTAATGTCACAGTTTTGAAATACCAGTTAATATTTCCCGTAATATCTGAATCTTTGAGTGTTTTTCCGCTCTCTCCGACTGTCGTTCCCGTATTGGTCTCTATAACTCCGTCAAATATTCCGAGTTTTCCCGATATAATATCCTTCTTTGCCTCATCAACCTTTTGCTGTGTTCCCGATTTGCAGAAATCAGTAAGCTGTGTTATGCCGACAATATTTTCATTCATACCGCCGTAATAATTGCTTCCGTCCCACGTTCCGTCAATAACACTCTGTACAGCCGCCGTATAATATGCACTCCAGTTCCATATAACGCTGCAAAGGCAGGCATCGGGTGAATCTTTACTCATGTCTGAATTGTATCCTATACTATATACATTTTTCTGCTGTGCAAGAAGCTGCGGATATGTGGTATCACAATGCTGTGCTATAACATCGCAGTTCATGTTAAGAAGCGTAGATGCCGCAGCTTTCTCAGCTGCTGGGTCATACCAACTGTTTGTCACCTTTACATATATCTGAGCCGAAGGATTCACAGAATAAACGCCCAATGCAAAAGCATCAATTCCACCTGTAACCTCTGAATTTTCCGAACCCATTGCGGCAACATAACCGATTTTATTCGTCTTTGTATTCATTCCCGCAACTATTCCGCTAAGATATCTCGGCTGATATATTCTTCCGAAATAATTGTTAAAATTCTTTCCGTTGCTCATGTAACCCGTACCGTGAGAAAAATAAACATCAGGATATTCTTCTGCCATCTGTGCCGTTGTCTCCATATAGCCCCAGCTTGTTGAAAATATTATGTTACAGCCCTCGTCGATACATTCTTTTATCGCTTTTCTCGTAGCATCCTTGTCCGAATCATTAACATTAATCTTTCTTATAATCTGACTGTCCGACAATCCGAGATTTTGCGGCATACCCATAATCCCAATATCATGAGTATATGTGTATCCGCTGCCATCGGCGGGATCAGACAAATGAATTACTCCAACCTTTATGCTGTCCTTTGATACTCCCGAAGAGCTTTTTACCGTATCAGAATCCCCGTAGCCCGTATTAACCGCATAATCATCGACATTGCCGTTCACACCGCAGCCTGTAAACGAAGCACATAAAACAAACATGCCCAATATTTTAAAAAATGATTTAATTTTTTTCATTCGCATCACCTCATATTCAATTATCATTCACTAAAACAATATATAATTTAGTTTGATAATATCATACACATGTTTATTTTTACAATAGAAAACAATAAAATTTTTGTAATATATTACATTTTCAAAAAATATAGATAAAATTGCTCAAAAATACACAATTTTAAAAAAATTTCAAATTTGGCAGAACGCTTCTTATAATCGGCGGAAAAAAGGCTCTTGCAGCTGCACTTGACAAAATTAAAGAAGCAGTATCTCACACAGCACTTGAAATTATCGGCATCGAACTTTATGGAAATGACTGTACATACGAAACTGTTGATAAACTTCGTGCATTAGCTCTATATAGTAAAGCCGACATGGTATTCGGTGTAGGCGGCGGCAAAGCACTTGATACAGTAAAATGCCTGTGCATAACGGATGATAAACCTATATTTACATTTCCTACAATTGCATCAAATTGTGCTGCTTGTACTTCTGTCTCAATTATCTATAATATTCGGCATTTCGTTCGTATGGTTTACAAAACATTTTGATACGAAATAATCTTTTCTGCCCTATTCGGTTTCTATTTTTGCCGCAGATGGTATTGTCTGTATCTTTGTAAAGAAATATACATATTTGAATATTATAAGAAATATGATAAACACTCTTCCATATATGTTCGACATTGCAATCATTGCAAGAACAAGCATACATGATGCAGGTATCAATATACAAAGCTTTGTTTTAAGCGTCATTGCACGGTTTTTCACAAAACTATCCAAATGCTTTTTATAAAGCTTTGTTTTTGTAAACCACTTATGAAAACGCTCTGACCCTTTTGCAAAACAAAAGGAAGAAAGTAAAAGAAATGGCGTAGTTGGCAATACCGGCAGAATAACACCAATCATACCAAGTGCCATTGAGATAAATGCCGCTGCAAGCCAAAGAATTTTAATTGGATTTTTTATAATGTTTTTCATTAATAATTTTAATACCTTTCATTTATAATTTTGTTATGCATATCTAAGTTATATTAGTTTAAGCTAACCATTGGCATTATAAACAAAAAAATATACATATGTCAAATGGTAAATTATATTACTCATCTGACATATGTATTTTACTCATTAAAATTATCATATCAAATATAATTATTATTAATCAAGAAGTTTTGCGAATTCTTCTTCAGGCAGCGGTTTTGAAAAATAAAATCCCTGAAGATAATCGCATCCATATTCTTTAAGACAGTCTGCCTGCTCTTTTGTCTCCACTCCTTCCGCGACCACTTTCATATCAAGTCTGTGTGCGAGCTCAATAATTGACATTACTATATTATTATATTTTTTATTTTCACCAAGTTTTTGCACAAACCCCATATCAAGCTTTATTATATCAAAATCGTAATCTCTTAATGTGCTGAATGATGACATACCACTTCCGAAATCATCAATAAGAAGCTTTACACCGTTATCGTGAAGCTGCATAAGAAAATTGGTACCTTTACCGGAAACATCTGCATATGCCGACTCAGTTACTTCATAATTAACCATCTGTTTTGAATAGTGTTCATCTTTTACATCATCAATAATCAAATCCATGATTTCATCATCCATCAGATCCATTCTTGATAAATTGACTGCGACACGAACAATCTTTTTTCCGTTTTTATATCTATTTTCCATAAATCTACGGACACTTTTATGTACATATGTATCAAGCTTTGTTATGTTCCCGCTTTCTTCAAGTGCAGGAATAAATTTACCCGGTAGTATTACGCCTTTTGGTGAAACCCAGCGTACAAGAGCTTCCGCCGATGCTATCTGCTTCGTTTTTGCATCATATATAGGCTGATAAAACACTTTTATCTCACTATTTTTTATAGCATCATCCAGCTGAATCAGAGCAAGACTTCTTTGCTCATAATCATATTTCATGTCTTCATTAAATATAGCATACGGCTGTACATACTGATTAGGTATATATAATTTTGCAAGCTTTGCCCTGTCACACATATCAGAAACACTCAAATCCGTGTCTTTCGGTATATAATAAATGCCACATCTTACATATATATCTACTTTCATCCCATCTTTATCATAAACACGATGAAGTATTAATGTGAGCTTTTCAAAATCCAGATTGTTCTTATCAACCAGCACAACAAATCGGTCTGCTTCTATCCTTGATATTGCAAGCGGTTTCAAAAATGAAGTCTGTAAAGTATTAACAGCCTGATGTAACACCGTATCTCCTGCTGCATAACCATATAAATCATTAATCGCCTTAAACTTCTGAATATTAAAATATAAAAGTGCAAAATCTTTGTCAGGATTATTTTTAATTATATTTTCTGCTTTATGAACAAATCCTTCACGGTTTAATGCACCCGTAACACTATCAGTCTCGAGTTCTTTTGTCATATCTTCAACAACAACAAGAATAATACCTTTTTTCTTATCAAACCAATGATAGCTGTATCTTTCAACTTTATTTTTTATATTATAAACATTAAATGAATACACTCCAGCTATATTCATGTTATCATTAAGGTAATCAAGTGCCGTACATTTTAAGAACTGCTCTTTACTTTCATTGGCAATTCTTATCTCACTCATCTGCTTTACTATATCATCATATACATATGACTTCTGTTCTTCAAATTCCATGCCCTCAAAGTGAGCAGCACGCATATACAGATTTCCTTTACAACTGTCTATAATTCCGATTCCTATATAATCATTGTTATACAGAATTTTACTTATCTCTTTGTCAATATATTTTAATGTTCTGTCTTTCCAGACCGCATATGCTTCAATATGACCGTTGTACGGATTTTTTATAAGACTGACACGCACTTTGTATAATTTCAAATTGCCATTTTCACCATAATAACTATGATAAAATTGTATATTACGTTCACCTTTTTCAAAGTCTTCCAACAGAGCTTTTCTGGTGAAACCGTTCTTAAACTCTTCCAGATTATATCCATCAGAAATATTAGGATATATGTATTTATCAAGCCAGCATCTCACAGAAATATTATTTAATTCATTGTCATTATACTTATGCTTACGTGTTATAAGAGCAAGCATCTTATCATCCGTAACATCTATATATATAGAACAAACCCTATCCTTTTCTCCCGTCAGCAGAAAGTTCATTCTTTCCTGATATAGCTTTTCATGATGCCCTGTATCAATACTCAATGATTTATCCATATGCATTACCTACCAAATTTTACACGTCTAATATATTTCATATTAATAATGATAACATAAAAAAGCCGGAAATCAATATTAATTTTCAATAAAGATTTCCGGCATAAAACCATTTTTTTATTTAGAAAACAAGTCTATTATTATTTTGTACCAAAAATTCTGTCTCCAGCATCGCCAAGACCCGGACATATATATGCATTTTCATTGAGTTGTCTGTCAAGATGTCCTACATAAATCTGAACATCCGGATGAGCCTTATGAAGCTTCTCAAGACCTTCCGGTGCAGCTATAATACACATAAATTTAATTTTCTTGCCACCATGCTTTTTAATCTGATCAATTGCATCTACTGCTGAGCCGCCTGTTGCAAGCATTGGGTCTGTTACAATAATAAGCCTTTCTTCAATAGGGCTTGGAAGTTTGCAATAATATTCATGTGGTTCATGAGTTTCCTCATCTCTATACATACCGATATGACCTACTTTTGCAGTCGGTACAAGGGCAAGAATACCTGAAACCATACCAAGACCAGCTCTAAGAATCGGAACAACCGCAAGTTTACGTCCGGAAATCATAGGAGTCATGCATTTTTCAATTGGAGTTTCAATCTCTACATCTTCAAGTTCAAGATCTCCCATTGCCTCAAAACCTTCAAGCATGGCAATCTCTTCTACAAGCTTTCTGAATTCATTAGTTCCTGTTCCCTTATCTCTCAAAATCGAAATTTTGTGCTGAATCAACGGATGTTCAAAAATTGTAATATTTTTTTCTTCTTTAAAATTAATCATAACTTAACCTCTGTTTTTCCATCTATATAGATGTATTATTTGATTTTTAATTATTATTCATCATCTGTATTGCTTACATATACGCCACGGCTTTGGTCTCCGCTTGGATTTACACCAAACCTATAATCATTACCCGGTAAAACAGCATTAAGGATAATACCTGCAATAGCTGCGATAGCAAGTGCTGTGAGTGTAATATGAGTTCCAGCTATTGTGAATGTAAGTCCATCTGAAAAACCAAGACCGCATACAAAGATTACGCCTGCAATTATAAGGTTACGTGACTTTGTAAGGTCTACCTTATTTTCAACAACATTTCTTACACCAATAGCTGAAATCATACCATAAAGCATAAATGAAACACCACCGATTATGGCTGCCGGCATTGTTGAAATAATCTCTGAAAACTTAGGTATAAATGAAAGTATCACTGCAAGGCCTGCAGCAATTCTTATTACTCTTGGGTCATATACCTTTGAAAGTTCAAGAACACCTGTATTTTCACCATATGTAGTATTAGCCGGTCCACCAATAAGACCTGCAAACGCTGTAGCAAGTCCATCACCCATTATTGTTCTGTGAAGGCCCGGATCTGCTATAAAATTCTCATCAACAGTAGCTGATATAGCTGACATATCTCCAACATGTTCCATCATTGTTGCAATAGCGATAGGTGCCATTACAAGAATTGCTGTAATATCAAACTTGCAAATCTGGAATTTTGGAAAACCAATCCAGCTTGCTGATGAAACAGATGCAAAATTAAGTATTGCTGAACCATCAGGATTTGTAACTCCAAATGCATTAAGAATCAATGCAAAAGCATATGAAATGATTACACCCATAAGGATAGGAATAATCTTAAACATTCCCTTGCCCCAGATATTAAATATTATTATTACGGCAAGTGCAACTACGGCAAGAAGCCAGTTAGTTGAAGCATTAGATATTGCTGATGAAGCAAGTGAAAGACCAATACAAATAATAATTGGTCCTGTAACTACCGGTGGAAGGAATCTCATAACTCTGTTCACACCGACAAGCTTAAAAATTAAAGCTATAACAAGATATAACAGACCTGCTACAACGATACCGCCACATGCATATGCAGCTTTCTCATTAGCACCCATATCGGCATAAATTCCTGTATTGAGATTGGCTACTGTATAAAATCCACCAAGAAATGCGAATGATGAGCCAAGAAATGCAGGAACTTTAAATTTTGAGCAGACATGGAAAATTAATGTTCCAATACCGGCACAAAACAGTGTAACAGATACTGTAAGACCTCTTGTTATTGGTTCGCCACATGAATTCTGAAAATATCCTGCTACAAGAATAGGTACCAGAATCGTAGCTCCAAACATGGCAAACATATGCTGTATTCCAAGAATCAGCATTTTCGGAATTCCGAGCTGTCGTGCATCACGAACAGCTTCTTGATTTTTCTCGTTCATTAGTTTTTCTCCCTGTTAAAAATAATTTACATAATGATAACATATTTCACCCAGTTTTTAAACATGCTTTTTCATTTAAAAAACAGTAACTTAAAAAATAGCAAATATATCTGTACTTTCTTGAAGTGTCTTTGCTATAGCCTTATTTTCTTTCATTTTGCTACTGATATTAACTATATCTTCAACAAGGTTCTGTGTATTTTCTGCCGTGCTGTTGACACCCTCCGCACCTTCATCAACCGCAGCCGTAATAGTGTTAATAGAACCTGCTATCTCATCAATGTTTTTCTTTAAAGCGTCAGTTTTTAATACAAACTCATTCATAGCATCTTCAATATATGATGCATTATTTTTATATGAAGCACCACTATCAACAAACCTTTCAAATTCAGGGAGTATCGTCTGCTGCATATATTTAACAAGATTGTTAGCGTTATCCGATAAATTAGATACTGCTTTAACTACAACCGAATTTATCTGTTGTATTCTGTTTGCTGTTTCTCTGCTTGAATCTGCAAGCTGGCGTATCTCTTCTGCAACAACCGCAAATCCTTTTCCTGCTTCTCCAGCCCTCGCTGCCTCAATCGATGCATTCAATGCAAGAAGATTGGTCTGGCTTGATATACTTAAAATATCGTTAGTCAGATTATTAACCTGGTCAACACTTTTGCTGTCTTCAATCGCATTATTTAGTACTTCCAGTATCTCACCAACCTTTTCACTTGTCTGTTCCATATTGTTTCTGGCATTACTTTCCATATTATCAGCATCTTCTTTCATCTGCTTAGAAAATGTATTAATCTCATTTGACTTTGATGCTATTATATCAACGTCTTCACGTACATTATTCGCACTGTCATTAATAACATTAACTGATTGTCCTACATCCTGCATAGTTGCAGATAATTCTTCTGTCATTGCTGATAAATCAGAAGCACTATCATTAGAGGCAGCCACACTTTTATCTACTGCCTCTACAACGCCTTCCATCAGGTTTGTATTCTCAATAATCAGTTTAAGTATTCCCTGAAGTTTTTCCATAAAAATATTAATTCCATTACCGAGATCAGCAATCTCATCATTAGACAGTATTGTAACTCTCTTAGTAAGATCACCTTCTCCATTATCTATTCCACTTATAATTTCCCTAATATCTTTATTCGTTGCAAGTATCGGTTTTATAATATATTTCATAACACAATACAATGCTGTAAGCAGTAACAATATACTTATTGCAATAATAACAATACTACATATAAGAGAACCTGTATATACTGCCGAAAGTCTTTCTCTTGCAGTTGAAGCTGTAGAATTAGCATGTTCTTTTAATACATTTATATTTTCCTGTATTGCACTGCTGCTATCGCTTACTACTCCGTTTGCCAATGCATATGCCTCTTCTTTCTTACCAAGTGCACTATATGCCATAATACTTCCAAGCTCTTTTTTCATAATTTCATAATTCTGTACAAGTGAATTATAAACTTCCTGATCAGAATCACTGACATACTTCTTATAATCTTCAAGATTATTTTCAAGTTCTGACTGTTCCTTCCTTATATCTTCCACTACAGAAATCATTGTATTAAGGTCAGTTGCAATAATATGAGACAACCCCAGCTTATGTATTGACTGTGTTGCATTCTGGATTTCACCTAGTTCTGATATACTATTCATACAATCATCCGCAATATCAGATGCATTTGAATTAACCATTCTTATATTATTAATAGCCATTATATTGGATACCACAGATAATATTCCAAGAATAAATACGGGAATAAGTATCAGTACCTTTAAGCTTGTTCTTTTCTTATTTACCATAAAAGTCTCCATTCTGCTTATCTTAATATCAGCAATGTAATATCATAAAAGCCATCACTTAATAGTTGATGCTGTAATACCATTAACAAGTTTATCCATAAGCTCCTGGTCTGTCATTCCATTATTAGTTCCACTCAATATCGTATCGCCAAAATCCTTGCATGCATCCCAGAAACTGTTGCCAACTCGCTGCAATGTTCCATATTTAGACTGTTCAATTACAGCTTGTATTGCTGGAACTTTTTTCACTTCATCTGAAGCTGCCACATTTATGTTTGACGGTCCCTGATTACGCTCTTTAAATCTCAGTTTTTGATTATCTTCATTAGTCATCCAGTCCGCAAGTCTGCATGCCCAGTCCCTATTCTCTGAATATGCATTAACCCCCATCATCTTATATCCGGTAAAAGAAGACATCTGTACTTCCTTGCCTGCAACAGTATATGTCGGAAGTTTACATGCACCATAATTTTCGCCATATATTGCTTTTACATTCATAACATCCCATACACCGCTTATACCTGCTATAACATCCCCTGACTTCATTGCAGCCGCAATATCTCCATTAGGCATGCTTACAAAACCAGGATTTGATGCTATAGCTGAAAGTGCTGATTTAATATCCGTTCCTTTAATATCACCAGATTCAGAATTCCAATTACATTTATTAGTTACGCCATCAGGATTAATTGATAAATTAAGTCCTGTATTACCAAAAAATGTATACATGTACCACCCCGAATTAAATTCCATGGCAAACTTCTTTCCTGATGATGCCGCTACCGACATCATTTTATCCAATGACTTTACATCATCAGCCGAAAAATAATTTTTATCATAATACATAAAATAACCGTTATCAGCTGTCATAGGATATGCATATATTTTATCATCTAACGTAGCCGCTTTCACCGATTCTTCAATATTAGCAGATTTTACTTTTTCAGCATCAGGTATCTCAACCAAAACACCACCTGCAACAAGTGATGTAAGCTGATCATCAGGAAATGAAAAAACATCTGCACCATTATGTACATCTGTAAGCATTACATCTCTTACTTTAGCATCTGCCTGAACATCAATTGTAATATCAAATTGTGCCTCATCTTTATAATGTTCTTTAAAACTCTCCACCATTTTTGATGTTGTATCAACATTATCTTTCTCGCTCCATACAGTAAGCTTTACAATATTATTATTTTCGTTGTCCTCTTCTTTTTTAACGTTATCTGTTCCATGTATACCACACCCTGAAAACAGAAGTGCAGATACCATAAAAACTGACATAACTTTCCTTATTTTTTTTTGCATAACAAAATTTCTCCTTTGCCAATTATTTACCTATATACTTTATTATTAAACCATACATCATTATTTATTTTATATAATATATCAGATCTCAATTACTGTAAAGTCCTAATTGTAAAATAGACCATTGAAATCTATACTTTATCCTGATAAAATATACTTAAAATTATAACTTGATTTTTTAAAAGCACCGATGTCAGGTATCTGTACAGCCGATGCACAGTTTTACCATCCAAGGAGGAAGATACTAATGATACGAGGCGAGCTTTTTGAACTTGAATGTTTAGAATATCTACAAAACAAATATAGATATGAAAATGTCCATTTCCACCACAACGGTGGAATGGATTCAACTATGTCCGATATTTCTGTTATTAAAAACGGAAAAGTTGCATTTTTTATTGAGGTTAAAGATAATACGGCTCAATCCGGGCAATTCGTTGTACATCCTGATGCTGATTCTCACAGCTTTGGATTTTCTTCAAAAAATCACAGCATACAAAATCCAATGACGTATGCCATTATTGATTATATGAATAACGATTTTTACAGATTTTACAACGCCGGAACCGCCGGTGCAGCAATTGATATTGATTCTTCTGTATTTGCCGGCTGGATTATCGGACATTACCAGCAGCGAAATGTACGATATATAATAAGCCACGATTATAATTATGTAATACTTCCAATAAGAAAGTTTGCCGAATATTTCAGCATTACAGCCAGCTGCCGCATCAAAGGCAGCGGCTCATCTAAACCAGCCGAAAAAGATTATGATTTTATAACACAGGCAATTAAGCAAGTTTATAAAAATGCTAAATTTTTCCAAGACAATAAAAAATTATATGCTTCTATTAGTGAGCCTGTTTATGAAAAAAGATTTCCAATAAATTCAAATACTTTTTACCTTTCTGATTTAGGAAATGATACATATGAAATAAGGAAGTTGTCAAACACACGCAATATGACTGTGATTTTTTCTATTAAGCTGAAAAAATCACAGGATATAAATGATCTAGCTGAATTTGAAATTGACCTTAAATGATTGCTTTTCCTATTTCTATGCCTATATACTGAATTACATCCACAACTACAGAATTACCAAACTGCTGGTAGGCATGGCTTGATTTATCACTTATTATATATGAGTCCGGATATCCCATAAGTCTTGCACATTCTCTCGGATGAAGTTTTCTCGGTCTGCCATCAACAAGATAACCGCCTGTTTTTGCAAATACACCGCCTCCGTATGCCGAAAATGTAACAGCAATTCCTTTTGTACTATAAATGCGTTCTCCCTGTCCGCCTTTATTGACTATTCCAAGTCTTATAGGCTTATTGCTGTATACATTGTCTTCTAAATCATTATAAAATATATCTGGTCTTTCAACATATAAGTCTTTTGTCAGTGACTTATCCTGCAAAAGATAATCCTCAACATGATTTGTCAGCTTTACAGGCAGCGGAAATTGAAAATCGTTAATTTCAACATCATTTCTGAAACATACCATATATATTCTTTCGCGTTTCTGTGGAATCCCATAATCTACGGCATTAAGAACTTTTTTATAAAACCTGTACCCGAGCTGTTTCATAGTTGTACTCACAACACTTAATGTCTTTCCGTAATCATGTGTCTCAAAATTTTTAACATTTTCCATAAAAACAATTTTGGGTCTTTTTTCTTTTACTATACGTGCGACATCAAAAAACAATGTTCCCCTGCTGTCTTCAAATCCGCGTTGTTTTCCACTTATTGAAAATGCCTGACAGGGAAAACCTGCACATAATATATCATGTTCAGGAATTGTTTTTTCATCTATTTTTGTAATATCCCCTGCCGGAATTTCGCCAAAATTTTTATAATAAACCTGACATACTGGTTCATTCCATTCATCTGAATATACACATTCGGCACCTAGTGATTCCAATGCCAATCTAAATCCACCAAGACCAGCAAATAAATCTATAAATTTATACCCTTGTAAATATTTATTTTTTATTGTAATCACTTAGCACCTCCTGTTTTTATTTTTTTACCATATTCATGTGCGTTATTCCCGTGACTCTGTCGTAAATCATATTTCTGGTATCGCTGAAAAGGCATAATACCAGGTCAACGACAAAATATGCCGCTATTATTATAAATATCCCACATCCGATGCCATAAAACACATATTCCCAGCCGGTGGCTGTTTCTGTCAGTTTATATAAGCCATATGCATATATAAGTGAAGGAAGCTCTATCATATATAATATGATGTATCTGAAAAACAACCTGAAAATTCCGGCTTCTTTAAAATTGGTGCGGTCAGCCATAATATTTTCATTTGTGCCATTCACAAGCCTTATATTAACAAGTGCTTTTCCAACAGTCCGGCCTTTTGATGCAGCTGTAACAACAGTAAACACAATTGTTACATACGCCGAAATGCACATGATATAACGTGAATCATATATTATATTAATAATTATTTCTTTGTTAAATACAAAAAAGGCCACAACAGGTGCAATTATCAATGCAATATCAATAACCCACGCAACAATTCTTCTGAATTCTGATACAATCTCACCACGACTGTATGCTATCTCGTCCAATTTTTCTCTTTTTGGTATAAAAAATACAAAAAGCGGCGTGATTAAATATCCAGTCATTCCACCAAGCGTATTACATATAAGGTCATCAACCTCAAAAAATCTGTATGGATATCTATATATTCCATACAGACCAGATAACTGTGTAAGCTCAAAAAAGAGGCTGTACACAAATGACATTATAAGCACCTGCCACCATTTTCTTCTGAAATAATATCTCAGATACACTCCAAATGGCAGTAATAAAAGTATATTAAATATTATCTGCCAGAAATCAGCACAGCTGAATATGTTAATATATGTTGCCGGACTTTTAAAATTAATATGTGAATTTACAATCACTCTTTTAACCGCATCAAACGGCACAAGCAGCATGCACGCTGAGTCAGGTGATACAGAATCAAGCGGTGGGAGCGGCAGTATTGTCATAAAATATGACGTCAGCATATAAAATATAAACGTATATATAATTCCGGTTCTCAACACAAGTATAGAACCATATTTGTGATATTCATACAAAATATATGGTATTGTAAAAAGCAATGCAAGAACCGGAAAAACATAACACGCTGATATTATAGGTTTTAAATATATCTGCATTTTTTTAAACTTCGTAATCAAGGCATGATCTTATTGCTGTATATGGTCTTACTTTACCGTCTGCAACCGCAACATGCTTAGGATTAACAGCATATGCTTTTAATGCATCAACACTCTCAAATGTTGTATCAAGCATTACATCAGCTGTCGATGACTCAAGCCCGTTAATATTTACATGAACATCAATAAGTCCCGGAATCTGGCCTGCAAGTCCCTCAAGTCCTTCCTTTATACCTTTTTTTACACTTTCTTTTTCTTCTTTACCAAGTTCATCTTTTAATTTCCATAAAATTACGTGTTTAATCATACCTTTTATCTCCAATCTGTTTTTTACTGATATTCTAATATTATACTATATTTCGAGCTGTTTTGGCAGAAATATCAATATTTTTATTTCACAATCAGATAACTTGTAATGCAATAAAGCGTCTGTCCATTGTATACAACACGCGACCAGCCAACTTCATTGTTATAACCTGTCCTTGTAAGAATCGTTCCATTTTTAACCGACGCAACAACAACCGAATCCGAATCCGTATAACTTGGCTTCGACCTCAGATTAACTTCATCTTTCGGAGTTACCTCATCATTGCAGCTTATAAACTGAGTCATAAACTGCTGTGTTTCTGTCTGCGTCGGTGCGGACAAATCGGTTGTAAGATAGCTCGATACAGCATAAACATTCTGACCGTTATAGTTAAGCCTTGACCAGCCGCTGTCACTGATTCCTGTTCTTGTCACCGTCTCACCGTTATTTAATGTCGCAATTATTGTTGAATCAGTGTCCTGACTAGGTTTATTTCTTAATCTTACATATTCTTTTGCTGTAACAGTATCATTTACCGATGTAAAATTCATATTTGCTTCAACATCTGCACTTGCATCCGCAGCCGTCTCACCGCTCATCGTTCCCGCACTCTGGCTGTATCCGAAATATGCAACATTTATATCAACATTTGTGCTTATTCCGCTTACATTTCCATTACTTGTATACTGCCACATTGCACATGCTCCCGAATAAGATGTTGAGGATGTATCCGGATAAGGAACTGACGGATATTGTGCAACCCACATTTTATAATTATTTTCAAGTGTTGATGTATTCCATCTGCTGTTTCCTGTAAGATGCGATGCTGAAGCATAAAACATCGGCGTGTAACCTCTTGAATATATTTCCTGTAAAAATGCATCTGCAACATTAGTCCTGTCATCATTAGACATACCATTCTGCCTGCTGTCCGCCGAGTCAAAGCCCTCACAATCAAATGCCACAGGATAAGTTATATTATAATTTGCAATATAATCTGCAACCCAGCCAGCTTCTTCAATTGCTTCACTCTCATTTACCGCTGATGAAAAAAAATATACTCCGACTTTTATTCCGTTGGCTGCTGCCTGCTGCATGTTATATTTTGCATTAGTATCAGCATATATTACACCGGTTTTCTGTGTTCTGTAACCGACTCGTATCATTGCAAAATCAACACCGGATGATGCTACTTCCGCCCAGTCTATAGTTCCCTGATATTTAGAAACATCTATGCCGATTGTCGTATCTGCCGTTTCATTGCCTCCCGCCGAAAGAGTGACCGAAGCACCGCTTCCTTCATCTGACATTCCCATGTCGGCCTCATACTGAGGGTCTTCCTGCTTTTCTTCATCAGAAGAAAGTGTTGCCGTATCAGAAGCACAGCCTGTCTGCGTCACACTCTGTGCAGTTGTAGTCTCTGTTACAACATCAACCGTTCCGGCTGTCTTATTCTTTTTGCCGAAATTTATCACAACAACTATAACAACTGCAATTATTGCCACTGCAAGCAATGCCGCAACAGGAATGATTTTTCTTATGTCAAACGGCTCGTCTGTAAGATATCCGAACTCGTCTTTGTCTTTCTTAAATAATTTTATAAATTTATTCATAACATGGGCTCCCAATATTTATATTTTATGATTTAACCAGTTACCAGCTAAAATCGAATAAATATCTCCTAATAATAAATCCACAAAGCTGCAGGAATATATCCCGGTAATGTTCTCTTGATATTGTACCTGTTCTCTGTATGGCATTTAGATTACTATTCGCATCACCATTATAGTTTCATTTCTGCATTTGAGCAATACATTTCTCGTACAGCCATCACTGAAGCATTGACCGCACCATACTGAGCATAATTGGAATCAGCCATATTCTGAACATAACGCCTTCATTATTTTGTATTGCTTTATTTTTCTACAACAAATTCCTTATTTTATCACAACCCGATGAAATACTTTTTTCCCTTTCTTTATTTTAATTCCGCTTGCAAGCTCAGATTTTTTTATAACTTTATAAGCATCATCCACTTTATTACCATCAATGTTCACACCGCCTTGCAAAACAAGCCTTCTTGCTTCGGATTTACTGCTTGAAAGTTTACACATGACCATTAAATCCAGAAGCAAAACACCATCCTCTGATATCTCTGCTTCATCAATTTCCGTTGTTGGCATATGGCTGTCATCACCTACACCTGAAAATAGTGCATGAGATACTTCTTTTGCTTTACGTGCTTCCTCTTCACCATGAACAAGATTTGTCAGATCATATGCAAGTGCTTCTTTCTTTTCATTAGTTCTGCTATCATCCCATTTTTCCATTTCATCCAGTTCTTCTACAGGAATAAATGTAAGCATACGAAGGCACTTCATAACATCTGCATCATCAATATTGCGCCAATACTGGTAAAACTCATATGGTGTTGTTTTTCTCGGATCAAGCCAGACTGCACCTTTCGCAGTTTTCCCCATCTTCTTACCTTCACTGTTCATCAACAGCGTAATCGTCATTGCATACGCATCTTTTCCCGTTTTTCTACGAATCAGATTTGTACCTGCAAGCATATTACTCCACTGATCATCTCCACCAAACTGCATATTACAGCCATAATGCTCATTCAAGTATAAAAAATCATAGGACTGCATAATCATATAGTTAAATTCAAAGAAACTCAAACCACGTTCCATACGCTGCTTATAGCACTCAGCACGCAACATGTTATTTACAGAAAAACATGCTCCTACATCTCTCAGCAAATCCACATACTTCAAATCCAAGAGCCAGTCTGCATTATTTACAACTATTGCCTTGTCTTCACCAAATTCAATAAATTTACTAATCTGCTTTAAGAAACAGTCACAGTTATGTTTTATTGTGTCCGGTTCCATCATTGAACGCATATCTGTACGACCAGAGGGATCTCCAATAAATCCAGTTCCTCCACCAAGCAGAACAACTGGTTTATTACCAGCCATCTGCAAACGTTTCATAAGGCACAATGCCATAAAATGCCCAACGTGAAGAGAATCTGCTGTCGGGTCAAATCCAATATAAAACCTTGCACCTCCTTTATTAATAAGTTCTCTGATTTCTTCCTCATCTGTTACCTGTGCGATTAATCCACGGGCTTTCAATTCATCATAAATTTCCATCTTTTTTCCTCCTAAACAAAAAGACCAGATAAGAATAAATCTTATCTGGCCATTACTGTCCATCCGGCTACATGATTGTGCCTTGCAAGGTGCATATGCACCGTCCGATTATAGTGATAGAGTATATGTTAAATATCTGTTGTTGTCAAGCCTCTTAAACTATCTAATATTACTATTTTGTAATCTGTTTCCCATTCTTTCGTCATTCCCTGAGTTGTCTGCCTGATGCTGTTTCTCATACTTTCTTCTAATATCTGCTGGTTATCTTTTGCATTATATCCATTTATATATATCTGCTGAACCATATCTTTCACTTTTTTTATGATCTGTCCTCCATAATTTCCACTTAAAAAGGATGCTGGCATTGCTTAACTTGTTACAGTAATGTTTTACAATAATGGTTTAATGCAAATGTGTGGAATGCTTATATTTTTGCACAATTCATTATGATTTTCTGACACATATCATATCCTAACGCAGAGCTGTTCAAAGACAATGTATAATTGCCTGCCATTCCCCATTTCTGCTCCGTGTAAAAGTTATAATTTGTCATACGTCTTTTATCTGTGTCATTTATCATTTTTATTGCATCAGCTTCTGTAACATTATATAATTTGCAGATACGCTGTGTTTTTTCCGGCATATCCCCATGAATAAACACATTTAACACATCA
>OGGJ01001023.1_pt1 | contig 25641 bp, 25 predicted proteins | sample 1571071 | NCBI WGS metagenome assembly OGGJ01 (sample SAMEA2581954, study PRJEB24529) | metagenome | biome: Human gut stool | place: China | collected 2011
GTAGACGAGGTAGGAGTAGAGGTAGATCCAGGCGCAGCCGCCAAAGACAACGGCCAGCAGCAAGATCATGGTGGCGACATCGCCCAAAATGGTGGCCAGCAGTGAAATTACAATCAAAGCAGCACCCATAACAACAAACACAATGCCGCCCATGCGCTGGGTGCGGTTCCAGTTGTGTTCGTTGTTCAGCGCCCAGGGAGTTTTGCAGCCGAACATATAGTTCTGCTTGATGCGCGGCATATAGTTGCCCAAAAAGATGAACAGCACCCCGCAGCCGCCGCAGCCCAGAATACCGACCAGGCTGCTGCCCTCCGGAATCAAGCCGAACACGCTCAGCTCCGAAAACCAGCTCATAGCTGACATAAATATTGTAAGGGCAGTGAGGGAGGCGTTCCAGACGCCCTTGAACTTTTCATAATTCTGGTGCTTGGGGTCAATGCGGGGCAGCGCTGCCATCAAAATCAGCATCAGGGCGGGCAGGGCTGCCATAATCAGCACAGTGGATTTTGGCCCCCAGCCGTTGGCCTGGCCGTCCGCGCCCCAGTGGGTGGGCACAACATCCGGCAGGGAGCCATAAAAGCAGAGGTGCGCCGCAAAGTTGATGGCGCAAAAAATCAGCAACCCCCAAAACAGTTTATTTCGTTTCATCATCAGGTCCACCTTTCACAAAGCCAAAATCGAAAAACCACTTAACAGCTTCCTGGAACACGGTCAGGTTCAGGCAGTACACAATGTTCTGGCCGCGGCGCTCATCGGTAATAAGCGCCGCACTTTTTAAAATGTTCAGATGGTGGCTGACGGACGGCTTTGTCATATCAAAATGTGCGGCAATCTCCCCGGCGGTCAGATCGCCCTGTGCCAGCAGTTCTTCCTGAGCTTTGAAACGTTCTCTCTGGTCAATCGGGTCATTTAATTCAGAGTAAGCATTTGCCATTTCCCATCCGTTCATGAAGAATTCAAAACGTTCTACATATTCCGGATTTTCCGGTTTTTTCTTGGTCAGCGGTGAAATCTCAACCGGATGATCCATAACGAACGTCGGCTGAATCAGATGTTCTTCTACAAATTCTTCAAAGAACAGGTTCAGGATATCGCCTTTTTTGTGACGTTCTTCATATTCGATGTGATGTTCTCTTGCGGCTGCACGGGCAGCTTCAAGGTCTTTGATTTCGTTCCAGTCTACACCGGAATATTTCTTAACAGCATCTACCATTGTGATACGTTCAAACGGTTTGCCCAGATCCATCTCGATACCGTTGTAGGAAATGGTGGTTGTGCCAAGAACAGTCTGTGCAACATAGCGATACATATTCTCAGTCAGATCCATCATGCCGTGGTAATCGGTGTATGCCTGATAAAGCTCCATCAGTGTAAACTCTGGATTATGACGTGTATCCAGTCCCTCGTTACGGAATACACGGCCGATCTCGTAAACACGCTCCATGCCTCCGACGATCAGTCTCTTCAGATACAGTTCCAGGGAAATACGCAGCTTCAGGTCTTCGTTCAGTGCATTGAAATGTGTTTCGAACGGTCTTGCTGCTGCACCGCCAGCATTGGATACCAGCATCGGTGTTTCAACTTCCAGGAATCCCTGTCCGTTCAGATACTGACGTACTGCACTGATGATCCTGGAACGTTTGATAAAGGTGTCTTTTACGTCTGCGTTCATGATCAGATCGACATAACGCTGACGATAACGGATGTCGGTATTGGTCAGACCATGAAATTTTTCCGGAAGAATCTGAAGACTCTTGGAAAGCAGAGTTACCTTGGATGCATGAATGGAAATTTCGCCGGTCTTTGTTTTAAATACTTCACCTTCCAGACCTACGATATCTCCAATGTCCATTTTTTTGAAAGCTTTGTATTCTTCCTCACCGATGCTGTCTCTTGCCACATAAGACTGGATATTGCCCTGCAGATCCTGGATATTGCAGAAAGATGCTTTTCCCATTACTCGCTTGGACATCATACGTCCTGCGAGCACTACACTCTTTCCTTCCAGATTCTCAAACTGATCTTTGACTTCCTGGCTGTGATGTGTCACATCAAATTTTGTGATCTGAAACGGGTCTTTTCCGTCTGCCTGCAGTTCTGCAAGCTTATCGCGGCGGATTTTCAGCAGCTGATTTACGTCCTGTGTCTTTTGATTCTTCTGTTCTCCCACTGTTGTCACTCCTTAATTAGATCTGTGGATGCTCAGTACTTTATAATGGATTTCTCCTGCCTGAGTCTCTACAGTTACTTCATCGCCTACTTTATGTCCCAGCAGTGCATGACCTACCGGTGATTCATTTGAAATCTTTCCTTTCAGGCTGTTTGCCTCGGAAGATCCCACAATTTTGTATTCCATTTCTTCTTCATATTCTTCATCGTAAATCTTGACGCTGCATCCAACGCTGATCTTGTCCAGATCTACTTCATCTTCTACAACTACTTCCGCATTTTTCAGAATTTTTTCGATTTCTTCGATACGTGCTACGATATCTCTCTGCTCATCTTTTGCTGCATCGTATTCTGCATTCTCTGAAAGGTCGCCCTGTTCTCTTGCTTCTTTGATCTTACCGGCAACTTCTTTACGTCTGTTTACCTTCAGATCGTGCAGCTCATCTTCAAGAGCTTTTAAACCTGCATAAGTCAGTAAGTTCTTCTTTTCTTCCATCTTTACCTCCTGATGCCGCTCTTAGCAGCATAACTTTAAGTGCAGCGAAAGATTTTCCTGCACTTTTTAACAAATAATTTTGGGAATTCTATGATGCCAGGGTCAAAAGGTCAAAATGTCGTTCTTGCTTGCAAGATAAGACATTTGAACTTGGGACCCGCTAAACATGAGGAAGTAGCTATTTACGCAGTAAATATGCGGATTCCGAATGTTTATAGAATTGCGAGAGTTACTTTGTAACGGAGCAATTCGCAGGCATCTTGTTGGGGGCAAAAGACCTTTTGACCCCAATATCATAATATACATTCGTGAAACAAGATAGCCACTTTTTGCAGCTATCTTGTAATCAAAAATTATACCTTGCGTTTTGTGCCTTGTCAAGCAATCTGCCCTTGTTTTCTGCGTTTTTTACAACAGTTCAGCCTTACGAAAAATATTGTCGTCCGTTTAAGCTTCCGGGTTGAACTGTTTTCAAGACAAACTGCAAAGCGTTTATCTCACTCCCAGCTTTGCAGAAGTTCTTCCAGGGCTTCCATGGATTCGACTTCATTCACTCTTTTCCTCAGTTTTGCCGAATGCGGAAATCCTGCGGTGTACCATGCAACATGTTTTCGCATCTCACGGATTCCGGTGTATTCTCCACGGTACTGCAACTGCAGTCTTGCATGACGCAGCATCATTTTTTTGACTTCTGTAATCGTCGGCGGCTCAATGATTTTTCCATTTTCCAGATCAACTTCTTTGACGCACTCTCTGATTGCCGGGAGCAAAATATCATCCGTTCCCTCTTTGCTTAAAACATATACATCATTCGCACCTGTCTGGAGAACATCGCTCAATTCGCCTAAATCTTCCCCCTCGTCCGACTCTGCCTGCAAACCGATCAGATCTGCGATAAAGTACTCGTTTTTCTTTAATTTTACCGCATTTTCACGGGTGACATACAAACTCTTTTTGCGATATTTTTCCACGTCATTGATATTGTCAATTCCCTTGAACTTGACAATAACCATATTTTTGAAAAATTTCACACCGGCAACTTCAAGGTCGACTAACTCTTTTCCGGTATCCAAAACAACGTTTTTCAGTTTTTTAAATCTTGCCGGATCATCCGTCGTAGGAAATACTTTCACTTCTCCCCTGACACCATGTGTGGTTGTTATTACACCTACCTGTAATAAATCTTCCATGTAATCTCCTTTATCAACTTCCTTCTGCTATCCAAATTAGCATGGTAAGGAAAAAGCTATCCCAGACAACTGGGATAGCCCATCATGTTACTGCATAATCTCAACAATAACTTTTTTTTCTTCTTTTGAGGCTGCTGCCTTCACAACGGCACGGATCGCTTTTGCAATTCTACCCTGTTTGCCGATTACCTTACCCATGTCAGACTGTGCAACGCGCAGCTCCAACACGATGGCTTTCTCATTCTCGGTCTCTGTCACAACAACTTCGTCCGGGTAATCAACTAGTGATTTGGCAATTACTTCAACTAATTCTTTCATTAGACCACCTCACTAATCTTATTTTTCGATTCCAGCATTTTTGAAGATTCTAGCTACTGTATCTGTTGGCTGAGCTCCGTTAGCTAACCATTTCTTTGCTAACTCTTCATTTACATGATATTCGCTTGGATCTTTTGTTGGATCATAAGTTCCGATCTCTTCGATACATCTTCCGTCTCTTGGGGATCTGGAATCTGCAACTACGATTCTATAGAAAGGAGCTTTCTTCTGTCCCATTCTTCTTAATCTGATCTTTACTGCCATTTTGTTTCACCTCCTCATAGGTTTATTGAATAATATATATCAAAAGTAAAATAAATACTTTTGTTAACAAAACATGAAATTCTTTAATGAAATTCCTTTAATGAAATCCATTAAAACGGAAGTCCTTTGAATAAGCCTCCAAGACCACCGCCTCCACGGCGTCCCTTCTTTCCGCCCATCATACCGGGCATCTGCTTCATGAACTTCTTTGTCTGCTCAAACTGCTTTACAAGTCTGTTGACCTCTGATACATCCACACCTGCTCCTCTTGCAATACGAGCCTTGCGGCTTGGATTAAGAAGCTTTGGATTTCGTCTTTCCTCAGGTGTCATGGAATAGATGATTGCCTCTGTGCGGGCCATGCCCTTTTCAGCTTCATCTGTATCAATATCCGGCATCTTGCCTGCGCCCATCCCGAGTCCCGGCATCATACCGAGGATACTGGACAGACCGCCCATCTTCTTCATCTGACTCATCGAATCAAGGTACATCTCAAAATCAAACTCATTTTTGCGCATCTTCTGCTCAAGCTTCTTGGCCTGTTCCTCATCAATGTTCTCCTGCGCCTTCTCAATCATGGAAAGCACATCGCCCATACCGAGGATTCTTGAAGCCATACGCTCCGGATAGAACTGCTCAAGGTCAGAAAGCTTCTCGCCCATACCTGCGTATAGTATCGGCTTTCCTGTAACGGCTCTGATTGAAAGTGCCGCTCCACCTCTGGTGTCACCATCAAGCTTTGTGATGACAACTCCGTCAATTCCTATCTTTTCATCAAAGGTACCTGCTACATTTACCGCATCCTGACCTGTCATGGCATCAACCACGAGGATGGTCTGGAAAACATCAGTAGCTTCTTTTATCTCAATAAGCTCTGCCATCATATCCTCATCAATATGAAGACGTCCGGCAGTATCGATGATAACAACATTGAAATCGTTTTTCTTAGCGTGCTCCACAGCAGCCTTTGCGATGTCGGCAGGCTTGTTTTTGTCACCCATTGAGAAAACCTCAACGCCCTGCTTCTCACCATTTATCTTTAACTGCTCAATCGCAGCCGGACGATATACATCACAGGCTACAAGCAGTGATTTCTTGCCCTTGCTCTTAAGCTTTCCGGCAATTTTTGCTGTGGTGGTTGTCTTACCGGCTCCCTGAAGACCTACCATCATGATAACGGTAAGCTCCTTGCCCGGCCTGAAAGCAATCTCTGTTGTCTCAGAGCCCATAAGCTTAATCATCTCTTCGTTTACGATTTTGATGACCATCTGGCCGGGATTGAGACCATTCATGACATCCTGTCCGATTGCTCTCTCCTGAACACTCTTTGTGAACTGCTTAACAACCTTGAAGTTAACATCGGCCTCAAGGAGTGCCATCTTAACCTCTTTAAGAGCAGCCTTTACATCATCCTCAGTAAGCTTTCCCTTGCTGCGGAGATTCTTAAAAACGTTCTGCAGTTTTTCTGATAAACTGTCAAATGCCATATTACAGCTCCTCTAGTATCTGATTCGAAATAGCTTCGATTTCATTCATTAATAGCTCATTATGTGATTTCTTAAAATCATTTGTCAGCTCATGAATCCTTCGTATGTCACTCTTTATGGACATGAACTTTTCAACAAGATGCAACTTTGCCTCATAGTCAAGCAGCTTCTTATTGCATCTCTTAATCAGATCGGCAACACCCTGACGGGAAATCCCCTCCTCGGATGCAATCTCACCGAGTGACAAATCATTGAAGACAAAATCCTCATATACCTGACGCTGATGCTCATTCAAAAGCTCACCGTAGAAATCATATAAATATGCCTGTTCAAGTTTTTCTTCCATATCAAGTATCCTCTTTTTCCCTCGAACCTATGGTAGAATAACACATAGTTTGCCCGGTGTCAAGTAAAAATACTTGATACTTTTATTTTTATATCATAGTGCGTACAATTCTTGGCTTATAGCCCTTCTTCTCGAGCGCAGCAATAATCTGCTCCTTGTGCTCTGTACCAAAACACTCAAGCGTGATGCGAAGCTCGACAGCCGCACTTCTGTTTGTAGTGACAAACTGGTTATGCTCCAGCTTGATTACATTGCCCTGTACATCGGCAAGAGTCTGTGAAACCTTGGCAAGCTCGCCCGGCTTATCCGGCAGAAGCACTGAAACAGTAAAGATTCTGTCTCTGAAAATAAGCCCCTGCTGTACAACTGATGACATGGTAATAACATCCATGTTGCCGCCACTTAGGATAGAAACCACTCTCTTGTCCTTTACTCCGAGATGCTTAAGCGCAGCTACAGTCAGAAGACCTGAGTTTTCGACTATCATCTTGTGATTCTCAACCATGTCAAGGAAGGCCACGATAAGCTCGTCATCCTCCACTGTGATAATATCATCAAGATTTTTCTTTATGTATGGGAAAATATTTGAGCCCGGTGTCTTTACCGCTGTTCCGTCTGCAATAGTATTTACACTTGGTAAAGTGGTCACCTTGCCGTTCTTAAATGACTCCTGCATACAATTGGCACCGGCCGGCTCCACTCCGATAACCTTAATCTTTGGGTTTAAGAGCTTTGCAAGTGTGGATACACCTGTTGCCAGCCCGCCGCCGCCGATTGGAACGAGGATGTACTCAACAAGAGGAAGCTCCTTAAATATCTCCATAGCAATAGTTCCCTGTCCTGTTGCGACAGCTAAATCATCAAACGGATGGATAAATGTGTAGCCCTCTTTCTCTGCAAGCTCATATGCCTTGGCACATGCCTCATCATACACATCTCCATAAAGCACCACCTCAGCGCCGTAGCTCTTTGTACGGTTTACCTTGATAAGAGGTGTGGTGGTAGGCATCACGATTACAGCCTTGCAGCCATAGCACTTTGCAGCATACGCAACACCCTGCGCATGGTTTCCTGCAGATGCTGTGATGAGTCCCTTTGCCCTCTCCTCATCGGTGAGTGTGCTTATCTTGTAGTACGCACCTCTGACCTTGTAAGCTCCGGTAAACTGCATATTTTCAGGCTTCAGATATACCTTATTGCCTGTCTGGTCACTTAAAAAGTCACTGTAAATGAGCTTTGTCTCAAGGGTGACCTCCTTGACCTTCTCACTTGCTTCTTCAAATTTATCTAATGTCAGCATATTTGTTCTCCCTTTCATTTCTTCGGTATAACTATTCATACCCACCCACACATTATTCGCAAAAATGCATTGTTCTCAGTGGTTCTGAATAGTTATTTTTCATTATATTATACCAAAAATTCCGTACAGATATATATAAACTGATATATCAGATTATTATAAACAATATAACTTATACGCTCAAAGATATTCTCAAATTATTCCGTTTTAGTATCAAACAATGCATTCACGAACTCGTCCGAATCAAATTTCTGCAAATCATCGATAGTCTCACCGACTCCGATATACTTGACCGGCACTGAAAGCTCCGACTGTATCGCTACAGCGATACCGCCCTTTGCCGTACCATCCATCTTAGTAAGCACGATGCCCGAAATCTTTGCCACATCAGAAAACTCTCTCGCCTGAACCAGTGCATTCTGGCCTGTAGTCGCATCAAGCACGACGAGCGTCTCTCTGTACGCATCCGGATACTCACTCTCCAGGATTTTATTAATCTTTCCAAGCTCATTCATCAGATTCTTTTTGTTGTGGAGTCTTCCGGCTGTATCCACGAGAAGCACATCTGCGTTTCTGGCCTTTGAAGCTGCAACTGCATCATATACAACAGCTCCCGGGTCAGCACCCTCGGCACCGCCAATCATATCAACTCCGGCGCGGTTTGCCCATTCCTTCAGCTGGTCTCCTGCTGCCGCCCTGAAGGTATCGGCACCTGCAATAACTACCTTCTTGCCCTGTTCCTTAAGCTTTCCTGCAAGCTTTCCGACAGTGGTAGTCTTTCCTACTCCGTTGACACCGATTACAAGCACAACAGATTTTTCATTTTCAAATCTGTAGGCGGTCTCCTCCACCTTCATCTGCTCCTTGATGCTCTCAATCAAGAGTTCCTTGCACTCTGCCGGCTCCTTGATGTGCTGCTCCTTCACCTTCCTCTGCAGATCCTCGATGATACTCTCTGTAGCTCTCACCCCGAGATCTCCCATGATGAGAATCTCCTCAAGCTCCTCATAAAAATCATCATCTATATGCGAAAATCCACTGAAAAGTGAATCTATGCCTGAAACAATATTGTCTCTGGTCTTTGTCAGTCCTGAAACGAGCCTCTTAAAAAAGCCCGGCTTCTTTTCTTTTTCTTCCATTTCAACTCTCCATAAATAAAATTTTACTGTGTCAGATCATTCTCTATAAGATTTACTGAAACGAGTGTGGAAACACCCTTTTCCTGCATCGTAATACCATATAGCCTGTCCGCAGCCGCCATCGTACCACGTCTGTGTGTGATAACGATAAACTGTGTGTTCTTTGTAAGTTTGTTCAGATAATTTGCATAGCGCGAAACGTTTGAGTCATCAAGTGCCGCCTCAATCTCATCAAGCAGACAAAACGGTGATGGCTTAAGTGCCTGAATGGCAAACAAAAGTGCAATAGCGGTGAGCGCCTTTTCTCCACCGGACATCTGCATCATATTCTGTAGCTTCTTTCCGGGCGGCTGTGCGACGATTCTGATGCCGCACTCCAATATATCCTCATCCTCCACAAGCTCGAGTGAACCATGTCCACCACCAAAAAGCTGCTTAAAGGATTTGTCAAACTCTCTCTGAATCTCAGCAAACTTCTCCGTAAACTGCTTTCTCATACCACTGTCAAGCTCGTCTATGATGCCAACCAGCGTCTTTTCTGCCTCGATAAGGTCGTCATGCTGTCCCTTTAAGAACTCATAACGTGTTGAAATCTCCCTATATTCCTCAATCGCGTTGACATTTACATCTCCGAGGTGTCTGATTTCGTCCTTTATGCCTGCAATCAGCTTCTTTAATGAAGACAGGTCATCGTATGCATCATTTCTAAGCTCTGCTGCCGCATGCGGAGTAAGCTCATACTCATCCCACATATAGTTAGTCTGAGTCTCTGAAGCTTCTTTAAGCTTCTCTCTCTGGCTGTTCAGTCTGAAAAGCTCCTTATCCAGATCAGCCTGTTTCTTTGAAACTTCCTCCTGCTTTGCAAAAAAGCCTCTGTAATCCTCAGACATCTTTTCCTTTTTTGTAAGGCTCTCCCTAAGCTCCTCGTCAAGCTTAGAATTGTTGTCCTTTGATGCCAGAATGGTCTGTGTGATTGCATCAATATCAGCCTGCTTCTTTTTAATATCATCCTTTGCAGCAGCTGCACCTTCCACAAGGCTTTCCTTCTGCTCATCAAATTTCTCTATCTCTGAATTGATACGATTGATATTTTCTATAGCAAACTCTGCCGTCTTTGTAATATTTGCAAGCTCCAGTGAAATGGCAGCGGCCTTGTGTGAAGCCTCCTGCTCAAGTACTCCCTGCTTTTCAAGAATCTCACTGTATGAGCTGTTTTCCTTCTCAAGCTGCTCCTCACGCTGCTTTGATGCCTCAAGCTGCGCTGCAATATCCTTCTTGCCCTGATTTATCTCTTCGAGCTGTTTTTCAATCTCGGCATTTTCTGTGCGCAGATCCTCGTAGACATTCGCACTCTCCTTCTTTTGCTGGTCTGCCCTGTCAACAGAAATCTTTGCTGTGTTCTGCTCAATATACTTTTCCTGCAGCAAGGTCTTTGTGGCTGCTATATCCTCCTCGCCAAGCGCAATAGCAGTCGCAATATCATCCTTTCTGGCTCTAAGCTCTTTAAGCTTTGTCTTAGTCTGATCAACTCTCTTTTCAAGCTCCTCAATCTCACGATTTCTCGCAAGCAGATTGGATGAATTTTTAAACGCACCACCGGACATAGAGCCGCCCGGTGCCAGATACTCACCCTCGACAGTCACGATATGGAGTGAATAGTGATTTTTCTTCGCAAGCGCAATGGCGTTGTCAATTGTGTCCACCACTATCACCCTGCCAAGCAGATAAGCAACAACCTCATCAAACTTCGGATCACACTTCACCAGCTTATTTGCAATGCCAAGCACACCCTTTTCGCCGAGTGCCGCCTCATTTTTAGTATTTCTGTTTGCACGCACACTTGTAAGAGGTAAAAACGTAGCTCGTCCAAAATGATTGGTCTTCAAAAAGCCAATCATCTTTTTGGCTGTAGCCTCATCCTCAGTGACGATATTCTGGATATTGCCACTTAAGGCTGTCTCTATCGCAATCTCATAGCGCTTATCCACCTGGATAAGATCTGAAACCACACCGAGAAGCCCCGGATTTTTAGCCTTCTGCTCCATAACACGCTTGATGCTGTTGCCATAGCCATCATAGCGCTCGGCAATGTTTTTAAGTGACTCAAGCCTGGAAACAGACTTATGATACTCTGTGGAAGCCTCCTCCATCAGGCAGGCATTCTCTCTGGACTTATCTCTCCACTCCCTGGCCTTTGCCAAAAGAGCCGACTCCTTTTCCTTTAAACCGGCTATCTCTTCATTGACAGCATTAAGCTTCTTATTAGCCTCATCCAATATATCATCAAGCCCGGCTTCCCTTGTCTTTCTATCTAAAAGACGCTTGGTAAGCTCTGCCTTTCTGATATTAATCTGCTCAAGCATAGTGGCAAAGCGCTGCTGCCTTGACTGGATACTGCCTCGCTCCTGAAGCAGGGCGATAAGCTCATTCTTGCCCTTTTCCAGTCCGTCATTGCAGCGGTTAACCTCTGCAAGCACAGCCTCATGCTCGTTTACCGCAAGAAGCTCGTTCAGCTTCATCTGCTCTATATCAGCTTCCAGTGCAGCTTTTTTGTCATCATACTCTTTCCTGCTTTTAAGACGCTGCGCCTTTTCCTTTTCGATAGCTAAAAGACGCGACTGCAAATGCTCATCCGTCATTTCGGCCGTGTGAATCTGCTCCTTTAAAAGCTCTATCTGATTCTCAAGCTTCTGTCTGGTGGATGAAGTGCTTGTGATGCTCTCTCGAAGAGACTCGATACGCTCATCCATCTGCTGCATATCGTTCCCAAGCCTCTCATACTCTGCCTTGATGCTCTCGTATGTGGCGTTGGTCTCCTTTAGCTCGTCATCCGCAATAGCGTATTTCTCATCAGCTGACTTAAGCTCAGTCTCAATGCGCGCTGATTCAAGCAAAAACATGTTGACATCGTAGTTCTTCAGTTCTTCTCTTTTTTTAAGATATGTATGAGCCTTCTCGGACTGTCTCTGTAACGGACCTACCTGTCTCTCAAGCTCTGTCAGGATATCATTGACACGCACAAGGTTCTCCCGCTCATTATCGAGCTTCTTTTGTGCTGTAAGCTTTCTCTTTTTAAACTTTACAATGCCGGCAGCCTCATCAAACAGCTCTCGCCTCTCCTCCGGCTTTCCGCTTAGAATCCTGTCAATCTGACCCTGTCCAATGATGGAATAGCCCTCTTTACCGATACCGGTATCATAGAAAAGCTCCGAAACCTCCTTGAGCCTGCACGGATTACCATTGATGAGATACTCGCTCTCACCCGAGCGGTAAACACGTCTGGCAACCGTAACCTCATTGAAATCAATCGCAAGCGAATGGTCTGAATTGTCAAGTGTGATTGCGACATACGCGTATCCAAGCGGCTTCCTGTTCTCAGTGCCTGCAAAAATAACATCCTGCATGCTGGCACCACGAAGCTGCTTTGCGCTCTGCTCACCGAGCACCCATCTGACCGCATCGGCGACATTACTCTTTCCACTGCCGTTTGGCCCTACAATACCTGTGATGCCGTTGTGGAACTCAAAAACAATTTTGTTGGCAAAGGACTTAAAGCCCTGTACTTCCAAACTCTTTAAATACATTAAAAACTCCTATTCCCTGTTTCTATATAAAAGAAGTGCCTGATATGCAGCCTGCTGCTCCGCTGCTTTCTTTGTGTGGCCTTCTCCCTCGCTGACACGCTCGCCGTCCACAAGCACCGCAACCGTAAACTGCTTGTCATGGTCCGGACCGCTCTCATCAATAAGCTCATAGGAAAGCTGCTCATGCTTGCCCTGTATAAGCTCCTGAAGGATAGTCTTGCTATCATAAAAGAGCTGCTTATTCTCAATATCAGTCATGATGAACCTAAGCACAAACTCCTTTGCATTAGTAAAACCACCATCTAAATAAATTGCTCCAATCACTGCCTCAAGCGCATCAGAAAGAATTGACTTTCTCTTTCTGCCACCTGTATGATCCTCGCCCTTGCCAAGACGTAAGTACTTTCCAAGGTCAAGCGGCTTTGTACAAAGTGCAAGAGTCGGCTCACAAACAATGCTTGCGCGCAGCTTGGTAAGCTCACCCTCAGGCTTTTGCGGATAATTGATAAACAAAAACTCACTTGAAACAATCTCCAAAACAGCATCGCCCAAAAACTCCAGGCGTTCGTTATCAGAATGCTTTTTCATGTGCTTTTCATTGGCATACGAGCTGTGTGTCAGTGCCTGCTCAAGCAGATGCCGATTCTTGAACGTATAGCCTATTTTGCTTTGAAATTCATTTAAATCTGCCATAATTTTTCCTCTATTTCTATATCTATCCATTTTACATATTCCGTGAGTATAACGAAAAGCCCTCATAATAAAGGGCTTTTCATTAGTTAAACATACTACTGCTCGCTTACAGCTTTTTTAATCTGCTCAACAGCATCGCCTACAGTGACGATTTTCTCTGCTTCCTCATTAGGAATCTCGATATCGAACTCTTCCTCGATACCCATGATAATCTGGAATACATCCAAAGAATCAGCTCCAAGGTCATCAATGAAGGTTGACTCCATAGTAACCTCGTTCTCATCCACGTTAAGTACCTCGACAATAATGTCTCTAAGCTTGTCAAATTCCATTTTTAATACCTCTCATTTCTGTTTATAGTGACCAATCATACAGCAATACTGCTATCTAATCAGCCGGCTTATTAATAATATATTCTTTAATTTTATCATTAATCTCTTTTTCCTTAAATGTAACACACTGGAAAACAGAGTTAGTGATTTCCTTTGCCTTGGAGCTGCCGTGGGTCTTTACCACAAGACCATTCAATCCTAAAAGCGGTGCTCCGCCGTACTCTGTCGCATCAAATGACTTTAGCGTATTCTTAAGAGCCGGAAGTGCAAGTGCAGCTCCTATCTTGCTCTTTAGTGTGCTCATGAGCCCCTTCTTGATAACTCCGATAAGTGTGGAGCTGAGCCCCTCGTAGAGCTTTAATATGACATTGCCTGTGAAAGCCTCGCAGACTATAACATCGGCATCTCCCTTTGGAATATCCCTTGCCTCAATGCTTCCGACAAAATTGATATCTGTGCACTCTCTAAGAAGCGGCATGGTCTCCTTTACTAGGGCATTGCCTTTCTCCTCCTCTGCACCGATATTGACCAGTGCAACCTTTGGATTCTTCACGCCGACAACATGCTCCATATAGATAGAGCCCATCTTAGCAAACTGTACCAGATGCTCAGCTCTGGCATCCACATTGGCTCCACAGTCTATGAGCAAAGATACTCCGCGCTCAGTAGGAATAAGCGGTGCCAGAGGCGGCCTTTGTATGCCCTTTATCCTGCCGACTATTACCTGTCCTCCGACAAGCACAGCACCTGAGCTTCCTGCCGAAACAAATGCATCAGCCTCTTTATTCTTGACCATATTCATGCCAACAACGATTGATGACTGCTTCTTTCGTCTGATTGCCACAACCGGTGGCTCTGCCATCTCTATAACCTCAGGCGCATCTACTATCTCTATCTGCTCCTTAGGATATGTATACAAAGAAAGCTCCCTCTCTACCGGTACCTTCTGTCCTACAAGAAATATCTTTATATCATTTCTTTTGTTAACCGCATCTACCGCACCCTTTACTACCTCTGCGGGTGCATTGTCGCCACCCATTGCATCGAGTGCGACCCTTGTTGTACTTTGCATTGTGACCTCCCTGTGCCTGCTAAAAAGCAAACTACTAATTGATTAAATAAAATATACTATAATCATAAGTATAAATCAATAACCAATTCACTACTCTATATGGCCTCCATCATTCTCCCGGACTCATTGAAATAACCTTGCCACAGTTCCATAAATCAGCAGTGCGCTTTGCTGCATCAAGTCTGTCATCGTCAGACTTAAAATCAATATTTACTGAGTGGCATCCGCACTCAAGGCATGTCACATAATATGAGCTGCCGCAGTCCTCCTCGAGAATCCCGGCACCGCCACAGAGCGGGCACTCATAGATTTCAACTAAATCGTCTATATTATTCATGATAGTTTGCTTCCTTCTTTCTTTAATATCTAAATATCCTCTCAGTATAATAACATCCCTGCAAGCTATATACAAGCAAAAAGTACCTTCATTTTATTATGGGATAAAAAAGGGATAAAATCAATCAAAAAAGGATTGAACGATATCGTTCAATCCTTAATTTTACTGGTTTTCTACTATTAGTCCTGAGGAATGATTTCTTTTTTGTTGTATGATCCGCAGTTCTTGCAAACTCTGTGTGGCATCATAAGCTCTCCACATTTGCTGCATTTTACTAAAGTAGGAGCAGACATTTTCCAGTTTGCTCTTCTCTTATCTCTTCTTCCCTTAGAAGATTTATTCTTTGGACAAATTGACATTTGTTTACACCTCCTTAAACTTGTTAAATATATCCTGGAACGCTGCCATTCTTGGATCCGGTACAAAACTATCGCAACTGCAGGTGCCTTTATTCAAGTTCATCCCGCAGACTTTACAAATACCTTTGCAATCGTCTTTGCACAGAACTCTCATTGGCCAGTTCACCAGAATTTCGGCGTAGACAAGTTTATCTACATCGAGTTCAAACCCAATCAGGTAGTCAGTTTCCTCCATCTCTTCATCGACTAATGCTCCGTCTGTGATTTTCAGAGTCTTGTCAATGTCAAAATGCATGTTTGTTGGAACTTCTTCCAAGCATCGGCTGCACGGTATCGCTATGTCTATATCTACTGTTCCCGTGATGTGCACTGCTGCATTCTCCACGTTTGAGATATGAAGTGATATCGGCTGCTTTTTCAGAATAGGATAATCTCCTAACCGCGACTCAAATGATGTGAGCGTAAGCTCTGTCTCAATTGTTGTCTCTTTATTGATAGATTTTACAATGGTTGATATATCAATCATAGCTCTCTCCTATTCACACCTAACCAATTATACATATTGGAGTGGTGTTTGTCAACAAAATTTTATAATTTATCCACAACTTTTTGCTTTTTATTAGCCAACAAGCTTTACTGTCTCACGGCAGATTGCAAGCTCCTCGTTTGTAGGGATGACACATACCTTTACGCTTGAATCTGCTGTTGAGATAAGTGCCTCCACGCCGCGTGTCTTGTCGTTTGTTACACGGTCAATCTTTATGCCGAGGTAACCTAAATATGCCATGATTTTTTCTCTTACAAAGCTTGTGTTCTCACCGATTCCTGCTGTGAATGCGATAGCATCTACTCCGTTCATTGCTGCTGCATATGCTCCGATGTATTTTGCTACTCTGTAGCTGAATACCTCTACTGCTGCGATGGCACGCTTGTTGCCCTCATTGTAGGCTGCCTCAAGGTCTCTGAAGTCGCTTGATACGCCTGACATACCGGCTACTCCCGACTTCTTGTTGAGCACATCCATCACACCATCGATATCAAGGTTTTCTTTCTTTGCGATAAACTCCATGATTGATGGGTCGATATCACCTGAACGTGTTCCCATTACAAGTCCCTCAAGTGGTGTAAGTCCCATCGATGTATCTACGCATTTACCGTTTAATACTGCGCTGACTGAAGCTCCGTTTCCAAGGTGTGCTACGATAATCTTTGAGTTATTTAAGTCCATTCCAAGGTAGCTTGCTGCCTCCTTTGATACAAAGCTGTGGCTTGTTCCGTGGAAGCCGTATCTTCTTACCTTGTACTTCTCATAGTACTCATATGGAAGGCCGTAGAGATATGCTTTCTCAGGCATCGTCTGATGGAAGGCTGTATCAAATACTCCTACCATTGGTACATTTGGCATAAGTGCCTGGCATGCTCTGATTCCGATGATGTTGGCTGGATTGTGAAGAGGTGCGAGGTCGTTGCACTCCTCTACCTGTGCGATTACTTCCTCTGTGATTACTACTGAGTCTGAGAACTTCTCTCCACCGTGCACTACACGATGTCCTACTGCATCGATCTCTGCAAGTGATTTTACTGCGCCTGTCTTTGGATTTACAAGTGCATCGAGTACCATCTGGATGGCCTCTTTATGTGTTGGCATAGGTGCCTCTGTGATTTCCTTATCAAGACCCTCTTTCTGATATACGAGTCTGCCATCGATTCCGATTCTCTCGCAGAGTCCTTTTGCAAGTACCTCCTCTGAATCTGAATTGATGAGCTGGTATTTCAGTGATGAACTACCGCAATTAATTACTAATACATTCATTGTTTTGTCTCCTTTGGTTTAAAATTACAATACTATTGTTAGTATAAACTTATTTTTCAAATGCGACAAGGGTGTTTTTGTGGTATTATGGGTTTGAACTCTAAAAAATACATTATTGATTAAAGGAGCATCAAACATGAAGGTTGCAGGTGTGATTACCGAATACAATCCATTCCACAATGGTCACAAATATCAGCTAGAGCAGATTAAAAGGCAGACATCTGCTAATTATATCGTCGTAGTAATGAGCGGTGATTTCGTGCAAAGAGGTGAGCCTGCCATCATTGACAAATACGAGCGCACACGCATGGCGCTTTTGAACGGTGCCGACCTGGTGCTTGAGCTTCCAGCGGTCTTTGCCACTGCTTCTGCCGAGTTTTTTGCCGGTGGCGGAGTCAGTGTACTCAAAAACACAGGTGTGGTGGACATGCTGTGCTATGGTGTGGAGTCTGTAGACCATGAACTTACAAAGCTTGTGGCTGGCGTGCTTAAGAATCCGCCTGCTGAGTATTCCACCTCTCTTGCCCGGCTGATTCAGTGCGGGATGAGCTTTCCTGCGGCCAGGAGCAGAGCTCTATGTGAATATTTTCGAGATACCTATGACAGCGCTTCCGAGAAATTAGATGCTTTCATAGCTTCACCCAATAATATTCTGGCCATTGAGTATGAGAAGGCTTTGATGGACTGTGATATTACAGGATTTCCTATTCAGCGCGTCGGTGAAGGATATCACAGTACTGATTCGACAAGTGAGTTTTCTTCCGCTACGGCTGTGCGCGGGGTGATTTCTACCTTAATTGATATAGACAAACACAACACTATTACTAATATGCAGCTTGATAATTCATGGATTTCCGCAAAGTTCAGTCAGCTAATGCCATCAGACTGCGCCGATATTCTTGTCAATTGTATTTTAGACGGTCATATTGTGTTTCCGGATGATATTTCTGAAATGCTTTACTATCGCCTGCTGACCGGGAAGGAAAAAGGCTTTGCGCAGTATGCAGACTGTACAAAGGAGCTTTCTGCAAAGATAGTTAAAAATATTTATAAATATGAAAGTTTTACGCAGTTTTGTAACTTACTGAAGAGTAAAAATCTGACTTATACGCGTATTTCGAGAGTCCTCACGCATATTTTACTTGGTATTGAGAATGATGATTTTAACATATGTATGGATAATCCTTATCTGCGCATACTCGGTTTCAAAAAATCATCAGGAGAACTTATGCATCTCCTCAAAAAAAGAGCATCAGCGCCTATTATTACAAAAGTCGCTGATGCTCCGTACGAGCTTATTTCCAAGGATATTTTTGCTGCTGATTTGTATGGCAGACTGTGGCATTCACAGCAAAATGAGTTTACACATGGGGTTGTAATTATTTAATCTACAGCTCCATTATAATTTCTCGTGCCAGACTTTCCTCTATAGGCTTTGCATACACTCCCGGTGCAAACTCAACAGTGGCTCCTATACCTTTTTGGAGCACGAAGCGCAGCTTGCCGTCTCTCACCTTTTTATCGGTGTAGAGTTTCTTTACAAGCTCTTCCCTGTCTATATAGTCAGGTATACGTGTCGGAAGACCGGCTCTCTCATAGAGCTTTATCACGCGCTCTGCCTGCTCCTCTGACATATAGCCAAGACGGGCTGACATGAGTGCCTGTGCTGCCATTCCGATTGACAGTGCCTCTCCGTGCAGCAGCTTGTAGTCGCTGACTGTCTCGATTGCCCGGCCTACTGTGTGGCCCAGATTTAAGGTTTCGCGAAGTCCCGCCTCTCGCTCATCCTTCATGACCACATTGTACTTGATACGACAGTTATTTTCTGCGATATACTCACATGCAAATTTCTTGAATGAATATATATCATCCAGATTTTCCTCTATAAATTCAAACATATCCTCGCTGCCTAAGCATGCGTGCTTGATGGTCTCTGCCATACCGCTTGCCATCTGGCGCTGTGGCAGTGTTTTCCAGGCAGCTATGTCTATATATACCTTTTGGGGCTGATTGAACAGACCTATGGTGTTGGTAGCAAGAGGTGTATCAATTGCTGTTTTTCCACCTACCGAAGCATCTGCTGCCGCAAGAAGTGTGGTTGCATAGTTGATAAACGGCACTCCTCTGCCGTAGGTCCCTGCAATAAAGCCTGATAAGTCGGTTACCACACCGCCACCGACTGCAATTATACAGCAGTCTCTTCTGTAACCCTTTTTAAGCATGGCATCCTCTATCTTTGCCTTTGTCTCACGCGACTTGCTCTTTTCCCCAGCTGGGAAAACAAACAAATCCACTGAGTATCCCGCATGCTTTATCTTCTCACAGATTGGAAGAGCATAAGGATCACGCACATTTGTATCTGTAATCACTGCAAATTTCTTTATCTTGCCCACAAGACCATTTTCCAGGTCAGATACAAGGGTGTCTGAGAGGTTGTAGCCTATCTCAATATCATATGTGTCATCTACTACTTTTTTGAGTTCTACATTGAATATGCTCATCTTTTTCTCCTGTTATGATATATTTTTGTTTCTTTTATGTGGGAAACTGCTACAGTATCCCCACAGCCTGCTTTGCGAGCTTATCTGCCTCTTCGTTGCCCTCTACTCCTGAGTGTCCTTTTACCTTTACAAAAGTAAGCTTTATTTTATCCTTAACTGACATGATGTATTCGTGATAAGCTATAGTGCCTGCCTTGTTTCGCTTCCAGGCCCCTGTGGCCCACATCTCTATGCCCATGTAGTCATAGTATATGACCAGTTCCTTAATTCCAAGTTCTATAGCCTTTTTTACGGCAGCCTCCGCACCCTTTATCTCTCCGGCTACGTTGCGCATTGTGGCCATCTCGGCATCATTATCTGCCCCCTGCAGCACGTATTTTTCATGGTCAGTCACAAGAAAGCCTCCATAGCCATAGGTGTGTGTATCCTTGTTGAAGGAGCCGTCCACAAACGCATATGTACTATTTTCGCCGGATGATTTCATACCTGTAATAGTTTTCTCTCCGGCAATAATTTTCTCTCCATTAATAAATTTTTCTGCCTCTTCTATTGTCTTAAAGCTTTTATACACTGCTCCCGGATATCCGTCAACCATTGCTTTGCAATCATTCCAGTTCAAATATATCCCGGGAACCTTTCCCTTTTTTACTGCATAGTATTTTGATGCCATGCTTTATTTCTCCTATAACACCCTTGACAAAAATTCCTGTAATCTCTCACTCTTTGGTGCGCCAAATACTTCCTCAGGTGTGCCCTCCTCAGCTATGGTACCCTCATTGATGAACATCACTCTGTTGGCCACTTCTCTGGCAAAGCCCATCTCATGTGTCACGACTACCATTGTCATGCCTGCCTCTGCAAGCTCCTTCATTACTGAAAGCACCTCACCTACCATCTCAGGGTCAAGTGCCGATGTAGGCTCATCAAACAGTATGACATCAGGATTCATAGCAAGTGAACGGATAATTGCCACTCTCTGCTTCTGTCCTCCGGAAAGCTGCGCCGGATATGCATCTGCCTTATCGAGGAGACCTATTCTGGTGAGAAGCTCATCTGCCTTCTTTGATGCCTCATCCTTCGTCATCACACCAAGCTTCACCGGTGCGAGCATGATATTTGCTTTTATTGTCATGTTGGCAAACAGATTGAACTGCTGGAAAACCATGCCGATTTTCTGTCTGGTCACATTGATGTCTGTCGACTTGTCTGTCAGGTCTGTTCCTTCAAAAAGGATTTGTCCTGATGTAGGTGTCTCGAGCAGATTGAGGGAGCGTAAAAATGTAGACTTTCCACAGCCTGACGGCCCGATGATGGCAATTACATCACCTCTGTTCACCTCTGTGCTTATGCCCTTTAATACCTCCTGCTCTCCAAAACTCTTGTGCAGGTCTTTTACCTCTAGTATCACGTTATTATCTTTCATTGCTTCTCAGTCTCCTCTCAAGTTTGCTTACTCCGTGGCTTAAAAGCATCACTATAACCAGATAAATAAGAGCTACAGCAATAAGCGGTATAAATGCCTCGTATGTGTTGCTTCGTATGATATCTCCACCCTTTGTCAGATCCATCATACCAATATAACCACTGATTGATGTCTCTTTTAGGAGGCTGATAAACTCGTTAAGCAGCGCCGGAAGTATATTTTTGACAGCCTGCGGTATGATAACAAGCTTCATGGTCTGTCTGTAATTGAGTCCTAAGCTTCGTCCTGCCTCAAACTGTCCTATATCTACAGACATGATTCCTGAACGCACTATCTCTGCCACATATGCAGCTGAGTTGAGGCCGAAAGCAATGACTGCTACAAGTATCTTGTTGGTCACAGATGCAAGTACTACATAGTATATAATAAGAAGCTGTATCATGACAGGTGTTCCCCTGATGATGGTCAGGTATGCCTTGCAAATTCCGTTTAATATGGCAAGGCCGCCGTTTCTGTCATGGCTGGTTCTGACTATCGCAATTAAAAATCCCAGCACAATACCAAGCATTACGGCAAATATTGTGATAACTATTGTATTGCCAAGACCCTTTACGATATACATGTAACGATTGTCCTTGACAAAGTTGTCATAGAGCTTTTCCTTTATACCGATTGAAGAGCCTGACTGGCTGTCTTTTACGATAATCTCCTGCTTTGTGGTGATATATGTATCGGTAAAATCAACATTTTTCTGTCTGTCCTCTGTCACTGTAAAGCCTGCTGCCCCGACATCCACCTTGCCTGATGATACAGCGGCAATGATCGCGTCAAACTGCATATCCTCTACCTGCATATCCATGCCAAGCTCATCGGCTATGGCCTGCATGATATCCATATCAATTCCTATGACCTTGTTGTCCTCATAGTACTCATATGGAGGGAACTCTGCATTGGTTCCTACCTTAAGTGTTCCGTTTGACCTGTCAATGTCCTTCTTCACGTAGGGAGTCTTTCCCACCTGATCTTCAGAGCCGATATAGTTGTCGATGATGCTCTGAACTGTTCCATCCTGCTGCAGCTTTTCAAGCGCAGTGTTTACCTTGTCGCGAAGCTCTGTATTGCCCTTTTTCAGGCAGAATGCATAGTCCTCGTTGGTAAACTCCTCGTCCAGTATCTTAAGTCCTTTGTTTTCTTTTACAAAGGCAAGTGCCGGCTGCTCATCAATAACAACGCAGTCAATCTTGCCGACCTTTAATGCCTGGACTGCATCAGCACCCTTGTTGTATCTCTCTACCTTGGTGCCTGAACCGTCGTTCTCATAATCAGATACATAGATATCTCCTGTGGTACCGAGCTGGACACCTATTTTTGCGCCCTCCAGATCGTCCACACAAGCGACCTTTTTGCTGTCGCTTTTGCCGCATGCGCATAAGCCAACAATGAATGTGGCCATTAATGCTGCCATAAGCAAAATCATAATCGGTTTTTTCTTAATGGATTTCATATTATTCCTCATTTCTGTATAAATATTTACTCACAATTATATCATATTAGTTTATAAAATAAAAGAGCCTGATTTTATCAGACTCTTTTATACCAAATATTTATGCATCGTGCTCCATGTTGCTTAACTTCTTCGCCTGGTCGGCTGCGATACAGGCATCAATTATTTCCTGGATATCTCCGTTAAGAATCTTGTCAAGCTTATAGAGTGTCAGATTGATTCTGTGATCTGTCACACGTCCCTGTGGGAAGTTGTAGGTACGAATCTTCTCAGCACGGTCTCCTGTACCGATCTGGCTTCGTCTCTCCTCTGCCTCCGCATCCTGCTTCTTCTGAAGCTCCATGTCATAGAGCTTTGTACGAAGAAGTGCAAAAGCCTTTTCCTTGTTCTGTATCTGTGACTTCTCAGTCTGGCTGTAGATGACAATACCTGTTGGATAATGTGTCAGTCGGACTGCTGAATCTGTTGTGTTGACACACTGTCCACCGTTTCCGGAAGCACGCATTACGTCAATTCGGATATCCTTGTCATCAATCTTGACATCCACATCCTCTGCCTCAGGCATTACAGCAACTGAGCATGTAGAGGTCTGGATGCGTCCCTGCGACTCTGTCTCAGGCACTCGCTGCACACGGTGTACTCCCGACTCATACTTTAGGATAGAGTATGCACCTGAGCCCTTTACCATGAACTCGACAGACTTCATACCGCCGATTCCTGTCTCATCGGCATCAAGTGTCTCCACCTTCCAGCCTCTGTTCTCTGCGTAGTGCACATACATACGGTAGATTTCCGCTGCAAAAAGTGCTGCTTCCTCTCCGCCTGCACCGGCACGGATTTCGACGATTACGTTCTTGTCATCGTTAGGGTCCTTTGGCAGAAGAAGTATTTTAAGCTCCTTCTCAAGCTCCTCCACCTGCTCCTTTGAATCCTTAAGCTCTTCCTTTGCGAGCTCTCTCATCTCTTCATCTGATTCCTCATCCAAAATAGCCAGTGAATCCTCGATATTCTGCTTGCACTCTTTATATTTCTTATATGTCTCAACTATAGGAGCAAGGTCACTCTGCTCCTTCATAAGCTTTTTAAATCTGTTTGCATCATTTGCCACATCCGGCTCGCTGAGCAGATTCATCAGCTCTTCATAATGGTGTATAAGATCTTCTAACTTATCAAACATGTTTTTCCTCCTTGCTGTCAAACACTCCCGATACTACCCTGTCATTTCCCGCCAGGTCCTTTATCACATGTACATCGCTAAATCCGGCAAACTGCATCATCTCTGACACCTGTCTGCCCTGGTCACAGCCTATCTCAAAAAGCAGCCTGCCCTGTGGCTTTAGATTTGCCCTGCAATCCTTTATGATGCGCCTGTAAAATAAAAGTCCATCCTCAGAGCCGTCAAGAGCCTCATGCGGCTCAAATACCGACACCTCCGGCATCAGATGCGGTATCTCGTCGCTTCTTATATATGGTGGATTGGATACTATCACATCATACATCTCATCGACATGCTCAAACAGGTCGCTTCTCTCAAAATCAACAAACACGCCGTTAAGCCTTGCGTTTTCCTTTGCCACATTGAGCGCCTGCTTTGAGATATCACAGGCTGCACCGTCCACATTAGTCGTGTTCTTTAAGATGCTTATAATTATACAGCCGCTTCCTGTACACATATCAAGCACTCTCATACCCGGCTCTATCACCTTGAGTGCCTCCTCTACAAGAGTCTCTGTATCCTGACGCGGTATGAGCACATTGCTGTTCACACGGAATTTGAGTCCCATAAACTCCTGCTCTCCGACTATGTACTGGAGCGGAATACGCTCAGCGCGCTTACTCAGCAATGCTTGATATTCACTTATCTGCTCCTGCGACATTTCCTCATCCATATGCACATAGTAATATGTGTGATTTATCCTGCATGCCATGGCTAAAAGCAGCCATGCATCGTTTTTTGCATCAACTATCTTTGCTTTTTGTAATATGCTTTCCCCAAGTAAAATTGCTTCTCTATATGTCATATATACCTTCTATCCGGCGGTCAATGTGCACACACATTGTTTTCCTCCTGCCATTTCTTCCAGTCAAACACAGCCTCAACCGATGCGATGCCAACCTCTATCATTTCATCATCCGGCTCCTTTGTGGTCATTCGCTGCATTAAAAGCCCCGGGATACTAAGCATGTTGACAACCAGATTGTCATATCTGCCCGCAAGCCTGATAAACTCATAAGATACCCCTGCGATTACAGGAATAAGCACAAGTCGTAACAATAACTGCAGTGGCTTTGAATCCACACGGATAAACATGAAAAACAATATGCTTATGAGCATTACTATAAGCAGAAAGCTTGTACCGCAGCGTTTGTGATGCTTTGAGCTTTTTCTCACGTTTTCCACTGTAAGAGGCAGTCCGTGCTCTATGCAGTTGATGCATTTATGCTCAGAGCCGTGATACATAAATGTGCGCTTAATATCAGGGGTCAGCGATATAATTGCTATATACCCCAGAAATATTGCCAGTCTGATAACACCCTCTATGAACGCTATGAGCATCTGTGAGCTTATCACCTTTTTAAAAAACCCTGAAAGGAAATACGGCAATGCAAAAAAAAGTGCGAGTGCTATGACAATTGACAGTACCACTGTACCTCCAAGCATGGCATTTTCCTTTTTCTTTTCTTTGGCAGCCCTTTTTTTCTTTTCTTCCGCTGTGAGTTCTTCTTCCTTTTTCTTTGAAGCCAAGGTACCTTCATCATCCTCGTCCTCGAAAAATGACGCTGAATACATCAGTGTGCTCATGCCCAGATAAAGCGAATCGACAAAGCTCACCACACCTCTTAAAATAGGAATCTTTCTAATTGCATCAAGTGCCTTTGAATTCTTACGCTTTGACACCTTGACATCTATTTCATGGTCAGGCTTCCTCACGGCTACGGCGTATATGTCCTTGTTCTGCATCATTACGCCCTCCATGACAGCCTGACCGCCAATACCTGAATACTTCATAAAACCTCTCTATATTCCAAAAAAGGTTGAGGTATATTGCAACCTCAACCTTTCAAGTAACTATATGATTCTATTTCATACCATATTTCTTATTGAACTGCTCAATACGTCCACGAGCCTGGTTAGCTTTCTGCTGACCTGTGTAGAATGGATGGCACTTTGAGCAAATCTCTACGTGGATCTCCGGCTTTGTAGATCCTGTAACGAATGTGTTACCACAGTTACATGTAACAGTTGCCTGATAATAATCTGGATGGATTCCTTCTCTCATGATTTTCACCTCTTTATATAATCTTTATTATAA
>OGGJ01001024.1_pt1 | contig 25638 bp, 20 predicted proteins | sample 1571071 | NCBI WGS metagenome assembly OGGJ01 (sample SAMEA2581954, study PRJEB24529) | metagenome | biome: Human gut stool | place: China | collected 2011
ATTTGCTATTTATGGAAAAATTTAATAGGTCTATAAGTGGATAAGTCTATAAGTTAGTTACGAGAGGAGAAAATTCCTCATCCTTCCACTCGGGGGAGGATGAGGGTTTAAACCTAACGAGTACGGATTGAGATACTTCGCATTGCTCAGTATGACTATTCAGATTTACTATGGGGTTCGGGGGCGGAAGCCCCTGATGACTCGAGCCATTTTATCATTCGTGTTTTTCTTTTTCGGTTCTGCTTTTTCTTTTTTCGTCGAAATAAAAAAGAAAAAGTGAACAATTAGACTTATAGATGTAGTTTCTAATAAACCCCTCTCCCCACCCCTCTCCCTTGGAGAGGGAACCATTGAGTAAACAAAAATCTCTTAACCTACTCTCTCCTCTCGGAGGGACGTCATTCTGAGCGAAGCGAAGAATCTCTTGTAAAAAGAAGAAACTTAATTATCTTCACCATACCATTACCCAAAATAGTTCAACTATTCCCCTCCATAGGTTTAGATACTTTACATCATTCTTTGCTTTTTATATAATTTTGGTAAGTTTAGAAATAAAATAAGGACGAAAAATGAGCAAATATTTATTAGAAGTTGGAACAGAAGAATTACCATATAAGTTTATTCCTAGTGCAATTGAACAATTAAACAAAGGATTTACAACCTTTTTAAATGATAATAAAGTTAAATTTTCAGATGTTAAAGTTTATGCTACTCCACGTCGTATAGCCGTTATCGTAGATGGATTGGAAAATAAGACAGAAGATGAAGAAAAAATTGTAAAAGGTCCAATCGCAAAAGTTGCATTTGATGAAGCTGGAAATTTAACTAAAGCTGGAGAAGGTTTTGCTAGAAAAAACAATCTTTCTAAAGAAGATTTATATATAGAAGATAACTACGTTCACGCAAAAATTGTTATCAAAGGAAAACCAATTGCAGAACTTTTACAAGAAAATGTTCCTTCAATCTTTATGAAACTTCAAGGCTCACACTTTATGAGATGGGGCTATAATGATGAGAAATTCTCTCGTCCTATCAAATGGATTGTTTCAATTTTAGATGGAAATGAAGTAAAAATTAAAATCATTGATAAAGAATCTTCTAATCACTCAAGAGGACACAGATTCTCTACTCAAGATATTTTAATCAAACATCCAGACGATTACGTTGAAGAAATGAAAAAAGCTCACGTAATTGTTGACCAAGCTGAAAGAAAACAAATTATCGTTGAAAAAGCAAAAGAAGAAGCTGCAAAACTTGGTGCAGTTCCTTATTATACGGATGATTTATTAGAAGAAGTTACTTTTATTACTGAATATCCAGTTCCAGCTGTTTGTGAATTTGATCCAGTATATTTAGATATTCCAGAAGAAGTTACTGTTACAGTTATGGCTGTACATCAAAGATATTTTGCTCTTCACAAAGATGGAAAACTAATTAACAAATTTATCACAATGACTAACTATATCGGAGATGAATTTAAAAATATTAAAGCTGGAAACGTTAGAGTAATCAAAGCTAGACTTGACGATGCAGTATTTTTCTTCAAAGAAGATACTAAAAAACCTTTAGTTGATTACGTTGAAGCTCTTAAGGGCGTTACATTCCAAAAAGGAATGGGAACAATGTTTGATAAAACCCAAAGACTTATCAAATTATCAAACGCTATCGCTGGAGATTTGAATGTTCCTACTAAAGATGTTGAAAGAACAGCTCTTTTATGTAAAGCAGATTTGACAACAAACTTAGTATTTGAATTTACAGAACTTCAAGGTTTCATCGGAGCAGATTACGCAAGAGTTTCAAAAGAAGATGATAAAGTTGTTCAAGGTATCAAAGAACACTATTTCCCATTAAATGCAGAAAGTGAAACAGCAAAAGGGATTGAAGGACAAATTGTTGGTATTGCGGATAAAATTGACACAGTTTGTGCAGTGTTTGCAGCAGGTAAAAAACCAACTGGTTCTTCTGACCCATTGGGTGTTCGACGTGCAGCTCTAGGGGTTATCAAAACAATTTTAGATGGAGAATTAAAAATTGATGTTGATAAATACATTAAAGAAGCTCTAAAACTTCTACCTGTTCAAAGAGATTGTGCAAATGAAGTTAATGAATTCTTTGTACAAAGAATGATTATATTCTTAGCTGACAAATATAATAAAAATGTTTTAGAAGCATGTTCTAAGAAAAATCCTCTAAAAGATATTGCAGATTATGTCCAAAGAGTTCAAGTTGTAAGCGAAATGAATTCTCCTCAACTTAATGAAAATGCAAACAGAGTAATTAGAATTCTAAAAGATTCAACTGGCGAAAATGTTAACGAAAAATACTTTGTTGAACCAATTGAAAAAATATTATATAATGCCATAAATAACATTGATGAAAATGTTAATTACAATAAATATTTAGAAGAATTAGAATCATTAAATTCAACAGTTTCAAAATTCTTTGAAGATGTTCTTGTAATGGATAAAGATGAAAATGTTAAAAATAACAGAATAGCATTGTTATCATTGTTAAAAGGCAAATACGAACACTTAACAGATTTTAGCAAAATCTAAAAATGTAAATATTTGTAAACAACAAAGAAAAAAAAGTCAATTATTTTTCTTTAGGATATTTTGAAATAGTGCAAGAAGGTAAAGGTAAAGAGGTAACGCAATGTTTGACCGAATTAAAAACTTAAAATTAGTAAAACAACTAAAAGATAATGTAAGTCCAAGGTTGCGTTGGCTTTCGTTTTCAAATAAAAATAAATTAGACAAAAGCACTACGGATTATTTAGAAGCAATAAGTGGTGTGGATAATCTAAAATCTCTTTCTGACGAACAGGAGCTAGAAGCAATGGTCAGAGCCCAACTCAAAGAAGAATTTCCTAACATTGAAAGTATGAAATCTTATGAGTTGTTAGTAGATGCTGTAATGCACAACATCAAGAAAAAACAGCTTCAAGCCACAGACAACCTTGATATAGAATAAGTTGTCACAAACTATTAAACTCAAAAATAGTACCCCTCGAGGGTATTATTTTTTTTGCTATTTTTATTAAATAGTAAATGTCGGAGGCGGTTATGACAACAATTATTGGAATTCCTTTAGAAAACAGGATAGAAGAATCAATAAAATTACAAGAAATTTTATCAAAATATGGATGTTCAATTAAAACAAGAATAGGGCTTCACGATATGGGCGATTACAAATGTTTAAATTATGGTGTCGTTCTAATTGAAGTTGTTAATAATATAAACGAAATATATGATAGCCTTGCTAAATATTGGAAAATCCAATCAATGAAGTTTTAAAAATTGTAAACAAAAAAATAATAAACTATCAAAAATAATCTTGATGTGTTTTCATGCTAAAGGGATACTCAAGATGATAAACTCAATTGACAGACCAGCGAATAATGTAAAGACAAGTATATTTTACATTAATGATTTTCATGGCAAGTCAATAAATATGGAAAGAACTGTTACAGCAGCAAATGCTTTTGATGCTAGAAATAAAAATGAGCCTAATGTTGATACATTAAAACTTTCTTCTGGCGATATTATGATTGGCGAAGATTTTAAAACAAACCAATTAGCCGTAATGTTTCAAAAAAAACTAGGTATTACTTCCTCTGCTATCGGGAATCACGAATTTGATATGCAGGATAAAATTAGTACAATTCTTCCTCAAATAAATTATAATTTACTATCTACAAACATAAAAATCACCCCAAATGGCCCTTGGCACAACAAAGTAGCATCTTCATCAATTGAAGAACGTAATGGTCATAAATACGGAATTATTGGAACAACACCTATCGATTTATTCAAAAGGTCAAAAGAAGGTTCTATACAAAAGGAAATTCACGTTGATAAAATAAAAGAAACAATTGAAGATATTCAAAAAGAAGCGGATAATTTACAAAAACAAGGAATTAATAAAATTATCTTACTTTCTCATTTAGGTTATACAGTAGATAAAATTATCGCAAATCAAACAAAAGGTATCGATGTAATTTTGGGCGGTCATTCTCACGATTTACTTTTTGATGTTAAAGAAGGAGAAAATCTTTTCTACTCTAAATTAGGAGAACCAGTTATTATTACACAAGCTGGGCGAGATGGTAAAAATTTCGGGATTTTAAACCTTGAATTTGATGCAAATGGAATAATTAAAAAAGTTCAAAATAATATTGGCAACACCCACGATTTTAAACGATATGCACCTATAAAATACGTTTTCGATAAAGTTTTCGGAGCAAGAACAACTTATGGATATATTAACGAAGCTCCAGGCCCATTAAACCACGATTTGATTGAACCGAACCCACATGCTTATTTCATTGCGGACTGTATAAGAAAAGATTTAGATGCAGATATTGCAATTCTACCTTCTTCAAATGTTCGAGGATACTTTGAAAAAGGAAAAGTAGATACAAGAATTTTGGCAGACATTTTGCCATTCAAAAATAAATTATATGAAGTTAATTATTCAGAAAAAGAACTTGTAGATGCTTTTAAATTAGCATCAAAATCTTTCACCAACATTGCCAATAAACCAGGAATATTTTACGCTTCTGGCATAAAATACACTGTTTCTAAAAATGGGCACTTGAGATCAATGTCATATATCGATAAAAAAGGAAAAGAAAAACCAATCGATATACATAATCCAAAAGAAAACAAGTTCTATAAAACAATCATAAACGACTATTGTGCAATGGGGAATGATGGATTTAAAATTCTATATCAACCAGAGAGAGTCATTGCAAAATATCAATTTGATGCGACTAAATGTATAAAAGATGTTCTATCAAAATCTGACAAACCAATCGACATCAAAGACGACAATAGAATTAAAATTGTCTAAAGATTAGCTAATTTATCTTTAACGATTTCAACAAGTCCACGAGTATAAACTAGTTTCACAACCATCATTAAGTAAGTTGCAATACACAAAATTATATTGTTTACAGAAAATTTCAATGTTTCTTGAGTAATTCCTGCACTATATTTAAACATTAAATATACCAATCCTGCTGGAATAATTAGTAATAACACTATTTGTAAGAATAATTTAATCACATCTCCCAATGTTTGATTTAAAACTTTAAACAAAGTCAAAAATGAAAACAACGCAGGACGAAGTTTGAAATCTTTAGCAAACGCAATAGAAATAAGATTTATAAACGGCAATATACATAGAAAAACAGAATAATAAACGTAGAACAAATGATTTGTTGCAGGAACAGTAACAAATCCAACCACCATCAAAAATGCTTCATATATATACCAACTAATCAACACAGGCAAAGTTCTTACAAATGCCGAATAAGAAGATAGTTCTAATTCGGGAAGAGCCGTTTTATCTTGAAAAACATTATTCGCAAATGAATAAATATATCCACAAAAGAAAAATATAGTCATCAATGCAAATACAAGCAAAATATAGGCCTTTTGAGAAGGAATTGAAGTAACCCAACTAAATATATTTGCAAACGAATACGACAAATACCCAACAGTTGAAATTGCACAAATTCCAAGTAATGCAAATAATGTAATATGATTCAACAAAGAATTTTCTTTTGTATATAAATCTTTTAAATATGATAATACATTCATCAAGCCAAAATCTCTCTTCTCTCTAATTATAGCAATACTAAAGCTAATTGCAAGAGAGAAATTTTTATAATAAGATTCATATATGGATACAGAATTAAAACAAGAGATTAACGTCATAAAGCCACAACTTGAAAAAATCAAGGAGTGTCTTTGACCCTGAAAAGATAAAACAAGAATTAACAAAACTTGAAAATCAAATGCAAGATCCAAACATTTGGACAGACACTGCAAAAGTAACTAAAATTGGACAAGATATTAAAGAAAAAAAAGAGATTTTAGAAAAACTTTCCCATTGGTCACAAACAATTGAAGATGCCCAAGTAGCAATTGAGCTTGGAGATAAAGATTTAATTGCAATTAGTTATGAAGAAATTCAAAAACAAGAAAAAGAATTAGAAAAATTTGAACTTCAACAAATGTTATCTGGAGAATACGACAGTGCAGATGCGATTTTAACCATCAATTCTGGAGCTGGAGGAACAGATGCTCAAGACTGGGCAAGTATGCTCCTTCGAATGTACATGCGTTGGGCAGAATCAAGAGGCTGGAAGGTTGAATTATTAGACAAACTTGATGGAGAAGAAGCTGGAATTAAATCTGCAACCATCAAAATTTCTGGGAAGTACGCCTTTGGCTATTCTAAAGCCGAAAAAGGCGTGCATCGATTAGTTAGAATTTCTCCATTCAATGCAAATGGGAAACGACAAACAAGCTTTGCCTCTGTTGAAGTTACCCCAATTATTGAAGATTTTGAAAAAACAATAAATATTCCACCAGACGATTTGGAAATTACTACAATGAGGTCAGGCGGAGCTGGCGGACAAAACGTCAACAAAGTAGAAACAGCTGTTAGAATTTTGCACAAACCTTCTGGAATTGTCGTAAAATGTCAACAAGAACGTTCTCAACTTCAAAATAAAGAATACGCAATGCAAATCTTAGTATCAAAACTTCTTGCAATAAAGGAAGCTGAACACGAAAAAAAATTATCTGATATTAAAGGTGAAACTGCGGATATTAATTTTGGCTCTCAAATTCGTTCTTACGTATTCCACCCATACAAGATGGTAAAAGACCACCGAACAGGTTGCGAAACAGGAAATGTTGACGCTGTTATGAACGGTGATCTTGATGAATTTGTTGAAAGTTATTTAAGACAAAAACAAAATTAATTTGAAGTTCCTTGAGGATATAGAATTTTTTCTTCTTCAGATCCTGTTATTGGTACAACAGAAATAGGGTACATTAAGACTGAATATCTATCCGCAATCTTTGTGCTTGTACTCATTTTATTTGGTCCTTTGCTAAACCCATTAACATCAATAGTTAACATCGCACAAGCAGTAGATTCACTTGCTTTCTTAGAATAATTTGGTTCACAAGATTCTCTTAGTTTTTCATATTTAACTTCTACACCATTAGAAAGTCTAATTCCCTCCGGAATATCAACAACTTCAGCAGTATTTTCTTTAATCCCTTTATTCCAAATATCATCAGAATTAGTAAATTCCCCATCATTCTTTGCCATTGCCATCAATTGAGCTTGGTTTAATGTAGAAATAGTTCTTAAATATTTAATTCTGAATTGAGAACTATCTGTATCACTCATAAGAACAGGTAAAGTCATTGCTAAAATAACACCTAAAATACCTAACGCAAAAGGTATAATTGTGAAAATTACAGCTATAACAATGAGAACTATTGCCCAGGTTGGTAAGCCATTAACTTTAGCTCCACATTTAGGGCATTTTTTGATACTGTTATCTGTTACTTCAAATCCGCATTTTTTACAATACATTACTTTTCTCCTTAAATAATAAACCGACATGACATATTATATCATTTTATTTCAAAATTCACAAGACAGCTAAACTATGATATAATTTACATAATGTTTTATTTTATATAAGAGGGGAATATATGGAAGAAAATACAAAAGTTGAAGTAACAGACAAAGATGTCTATAAACACTACTTTTCATCTATTTTAATTTACGGAATAGTATTTTTTGCATTAGCAATATGCCCAGGACTAAATGAGCAAATAGAATACGATTTTTGCAATTATATTGTTGTTCTTGGAGCATATTACATTGGCTATGTAGCATTGGCACTACCAATATTTTTATTTTTTAGACCTAAATCTATCTTAGAATCTCGTAGTGTAGCAATCCTTGACTTCATTAAAAGACAATTTAAATTTGGATTAACAGTAGAAGAAAGAATCAAAAATATTGAACCTAAAGAAAATGAAAAACAAGCTCTTGTTATTTTATTTGTAAAAGCGTTCTTTGGATATTATTGTGTTAACCTTCTATGCAACAAATACATTCTTTCAATGGGTTATAACATAGACTTTTTAAAAGAATTTTTTAACCAAGCCGTACAATATGGTACAGCAAATGGAACATCGTTTGGAATTGCACAATACATAGATGATACGTTTGATATGTGGCGTCAACTGATTGTGATGGTAATAACTTTTGTTCTAGGATTCAGTTACCTTACAGAGCTTGACTTATTCAAAAATAGAATCAAAACTGTTGATACAACACCACTTGGAATTATTAGCTGTCTTAGTTGTTATTATCCATTCATAATCCTTACAGATAAGCTAATCCCTAGATTTCAAGAACAATCTATTCCTGTCGATAATTTTACACTAAGAATTATCCTAAACGTTCTTGTCGTATTAGCTCATTTAGGAATGATGCTAGCAGTACTTAGACTGGGAACAAAAGCGGGGAATTTAACAAACAGAGGAATCGTTACAAGTTTCCCTTATAATATAGTTAGACACCCAGAATATTCAATGAATATGATTTACATTATTTTAACAACAATTCCAGTAATGTTATTAGGCGAAATTTCAATATTTGGAAAAATAATTTTCACATTTGGGATTGGACTTTGGTTATACTTATATTATCTGAGAGCAGTTACAGAAGAAAGAAATCTACTTCAAGATTCTGAATATAGAGAATATGCTAACAAAGTAACCAAAAGATTTATACCAAAAGTATTTTAAAACCAATAAAAAGACCTCTCAATGAGGTCTTTTATATATCTTAATAATATTATCTTTTAAATAACAAAATTAGTTATGTTTATGAGTTAATATACTCAAAATGGGTAAAAGCAAGGGGTAAATTTTGAAAATTAATGTAACCTATTGGAATAATAATATCTCTCGGTCTTATACATCTCTATATTCTACTGAAAAAAGTTATTACACTAATCGACCAGAATATAAAAGAGATATGGATTTATTTATTAAAAGTTATCAACCTTCAGTTCCGCAACCTTATAGGACAATTTCTTTTTGTGGTTACCCAGTTCATATTGTCGATGGAGGAAACCATGCAACAAATATGCAGCATTTTGCAAATGCTATAAGTAACAATATGGATATAGAGATGTATGATGTTGAAGTTAATCCCCAAGATGCAAATATGAAGCAGTTAAAGAGTTTGGAATTAGAACTAAAACTTTTAAATGCTGACCATCCTAAATTTAACAATAATGAATATGTTGCAGTTCCAGCACTTGCATCTGTTCCGCTTCTAAATCTTCAAGAACAGTACAACAGAATTATGCATACTAATAAAATTTTCACTCCAGAAAATTTAAAAGCGAACAAGAAAAATTTATTAAAATTTTTAGAAACGATATACGAAAATCCAAATAAATATAGACAATATATTCAATATATGGATAGTAAAACTCAAGGAATTGAATATGCCTACGGGGTAATACAAGAAATCAATAAAGCTAAAGCAAATGGTGCAAAAATATATATTCCATCTGGGCATCCACAAGATACAACACTTAAATGGCTTGCTGAACAACGGGGATTAAAACCCGAATTATATAACTATATTGCAACAGGAATTGATAAAGATGGAAAAATTAAAAAACTTACTCAAGAGATAAAGAACAACAATTGGTACGATTTCAACCTATTATCTTTATCTAATGCAAACGTTGTTGGAGTAAAAGGAACAACAGGTGTTCAGGATTATATGTTTGCAGCATATGATTCCTGTGTTACGGATGGAGCTAGAGGCGTTTACAATTTTTCCCCAATCCGAAAAAATGGAAAACTTATAGGATATAGCTATACAAACACCAACACAAACGAATATCCCTATGAAGAATTTCCCGCAAATTCCGAGATTTCAAATATTGTGGACTTTGTAGGAAAGAATATTGATGAAGTTATTGCAAACTCTGAAGACATTAATATTTTTAAAGAATTAGCACATAATAATAAGAATTTTGATAAAATTCCAAACAAATTATATCCTATAGAAGATGTTTTTTCTTCTCAAGAAATAAAGAATAGAAAACTTCGACTTCAGGGGGATTATGTGGATAAATCTTTAACTTTATTTTTTAGGGAAAATGAAGATGGTAAGGTAATATTCCCCAAGTGCGACTGTGAAGGAAGCGGAAAACCAAGTGTTCTATCAATGTGGGGAAGTTGTTTTTCGGTTATGAATGCAATTGCAAGAGATATAGAAATACAAAACTCTCAATATCCTAATACGAATGAAAATTGTTCAAATTCTGAATTAGCAAACCACAGAAAAAAAATTAATAAAATTTTAGAGGAAGGAATAAATACTCCAAACGATAAAGAAGCGGAACGCTCATTTAATTACGCTATTGCCTTAAACAAAGCATTTGAAGCTTCTAATAATGTTGAACTTTTAGATTCTAAACCATATCAATTATTGGGGAACTTACATTTTACTCACAAAAAATACGACTATGCGAATGCATGTTACAACAATGCAATTAACATACTTGCCAAGAAAATTCAAAATCAAACTGGCAATCGACCTATATCTCAAATGTTGGAAGATTATGAAAATTATAAGAATGCAATTAGCGATAATGAGGTTTATAATATTCTTATGAGTAAATATAAAACCTATAGTGTATGGAAAAAATTCTTAACATCTCCTCCTCAAAAACCATTATACTATAATGATTATAAAGATAAATTTGAAAAAGGGTATTTAGATTATAAGAATTTAATTTTACCTTGTGCCAAAATGTTTGAAAGACTTAATATAATCTGCTACAAAAATCAAGAGTTTTATCCAGCAGAAGTTTGTAAACAAGCAAGTAAAGATATAAAAGAGTGTAATTCTCGAGCCGAACAAGTGCTGCAGCTCAGAGCGGACGGGATTAGCTACATAGGGGATTTATATAACGAAATAAAACGAGAGGATTATTAATTATGCAGATAAACAGAATTTCAAACGTAAATTTTACTGCGGGGTATGATATTCATACCCATACTGGACATTGGTGGACTTCTTCTTCTCAAAAAACGAATGGAGCAATTGAAATCTCTTCTGGGAATTATGCATATCTAAAAGATTATTCACCAATTGATACTCTCGAAATTGCCAACAAACATTTGACTAATCCAAATGACAAGATAGAAAAAATGTTTGTATCAAATCTTGATTGCATGGTTCGAAATCACCCAGATATGACAAAAAGTTCAATAAGTTCTAATGGAACACCATTCTTATCTGATGAAATTAAGGGAAATTTAGACCTATACAACAAATACAAATCCAATCCAAATTACGTTCTATATGCGACATGCCAGCCAAGTTTCGGCAATCCGCAAAACATTGAAAAAGTTTTGAAAATTGCACCAGACAAATTCAAAGGGCTGAAATTTCATCCGAAACAACTTGATTTAAAAGCGGATGCCCCAAGTTATGATGGATATTTAGAACTTGCAAGAAAATACAAATTGCCGTGCTTATTCCATTCACAAGTAAATTTAGATTACACAGAAGGAATTGAAAAAGTTGTTCAAGATTTTTCTAAATTTGATAAATCTGATCCAGAGTTTATTTACAATTTAGCAAAAAGACATCCTACTGTACCAATTATAATGGCACATACTGGTGCAGGAGGGAAACTTGCTCATCAAAAAGCAATTGATATTCTATTGAAATCAATTGATAATAAAGATGCAAAATTATATTGCGATATTTCGTGGATTGATTTTGAAAATGATTTACCTGTAAAAACTCCGACTACAATTATTAATTTAATTAAAAAACTTAAAGATAAAAATGCCTTAGACAGAGTTCTTTTTGGAACTGACGCCCCTCTTGGCTGCTATGGAGGAAATTCAAAAATCTCACCAGAAGATGCTTATAAAATTACCATTGAAAATCTAAAAACATCAATTAGGGAAAACTTTGGAAGCGAATCAGACTCAATAATAAACAAAATATTTTGCGAAAACGCTCACAAATTATTCTTTGAAAATTCTGGATCAATAAGAAAATCTTCAAAATGTAATAAAGCGATAGCAATTATTCTATCAGGAATAATTACGTTAGGAGCTGTTTTTAGTGCAAACAGCTTTATCAAAAAGCAAAATAACATCACTTCAGCGAGCCAAGAAAATGTCGCAACAACTAAATAATCCCTTATAAAGTCCAAATGTAATCAACAACTTCTTGAAGAGAATAGATATTTTGCTGAACATAAAAGTTTTTACCTGTTTGTTCTTTCACATAAGTTAAGTTATGACCATCTAAAAAATCTTCGGTATAAGGTCTGAGCATAACAGTCGGAATCATTACAACGTCACAATCAACATCTTTAACTGTTCTAATTAAATCATCACTTGTAATAAGGCCTGCAACTGTAATATCCTGTCCCCAGTAATTTGACTTAACAGGGCAAACCTCAACCGTTAAATTTTTAATTTTATTTAGCTTCTTTGCAACCTCTTGAAGCATATTTTTTGCAGCATAAGAACAAGCAAAAACTATTTTATAAGGATGCGAAATTGATTTTGGTAATTCTCTTTTCTTAAAATCATCCAAAGTAATTCTCAAGGAGCCAACCCCATCATCTAATTGGCAAAAATTACCATAGTATTTTGATGGCGGAATAGGCTTATCCGCAAGTAAAAAGAATTCATCTGAACAACAAACTCTTTTATACTTAGAAGAAATTTCGATAACTTCTTCCGCACATTTTTTATCAACTCGCTTTAATTCGCCATCTGCTCTGAATTGAGTAATTCCAACAGGTACAATTGCCACAGATAAAACTGTTGTTTTCAATTTTGCCAAATCTGATAACGTTCTCTCAAGCTCCGCACCGTCATTAAGCCCAGGACATAAAACAATTTGAGCATGAAATGGAATTTTATTTTTCCTAAACCATTGCAAATTATCTAATGCCTTTCCTGCATTTGGATTACGAAGCATTTTTACTCTTAGCTCTGGGTTTGTTGTATGTACAGAAATATAAAAAGGTCCAAGATGCATTCTTTTTATTCTGTCTTTATCTGCCTCTTTTAGATTTGTAAGAGTTATATAAGTTCCTTGTAAATATGACAGTCTGTAATCATCATCTTTAATATACAAAGTATTTCTCAAACCCTTTGGCTGTTGATCCACAAAGCAAAACAAGCAATGATTTAAACAAGGTTTAATTTTATCAAAAATTGCACTCTCAAAAACTATTCCCAAATCATCATCATAATCTTTTTCAATTTCTATTTCTTCAATTTCACCATTAGTTTTTTTAATTTCAACAGTGATTAGTTCTGATTTCATATAAAAATTATAATCAATCATATCCTGCATTTTACAGCCATCGATTGAAAGTATTTCGTCACCTTTTTCAATTTCAAGTTCTTGAGCAATAGAATCTTCAAGAACACTATCTACTATTGCTGGCATTACCTTTTTCAAACCCCTCAATCATTGAAATAAAATTGTTATATTCACAAATTGTATTATCTAAAACTATTCTTTGATAAAAATCTATCGGATTATATTCATCTACCATTGTTTTTTCAGCATTTAATTTATGCAAAATTGCGTTTGATTTAACTTCTTCAAACAATTCGTAAGCCTCATCACTACTTAAAAATGAAGCACAAGATAATTTAATCTTTGCGTCAGACAAGAACTGTAATGGATTTGAAGAGAATGGTTTTAATAAAAGTTTTTTCAACTCTTTTAATCCATCTTTAGTAATTGAATAAAATATAGATAATTTTCCACCGTCAGACATTATTTTTGCAGAGCGGATACATCCACGCTTTTCTAGTCGAACTAGAGCGGGTTTTATAGCCCCAAAACTAGGATTAGTAAAGGCTTGAAAATTTTCTGAAATCCGTTTGTGGATTGCATACATAGTCAAATCGTGTTTTAATAAAGAATATAAAATTAGTAATTCAATCATACGACTATGTTAACATTAATTATTTATTTTAACAATTATAGCAAATTTTTCGATGTTTGTATTTAAGAAAAATATGATTTACATAAACAAACTTTCTCCAACAGTTAAACTTCCATTCAAAGAGGTTAAAGGTTCTGTTAATTATAGACAATCCAAAGCATGCAATATGGTTGATAAACTATATAGAGAAATCCTACCTCAATTTAATAAAAAAGAAGAAATAAGTTTTGCTCAAGCGAAAAAAGCATTGAAAAATGTTTTGAAAGGGCAAATAGATATCCCTATTAGAAAAAATGGATATTCTAACATTTTTGATGGAGGAAGTGATATTCTCTACTCAGAATTTACTGGGCAAATATCAAAAACAACTATTGACATTGGAACTATTAAGAATAAAATTAAACGTGTAGAATTAACTACATTGTTACATGAATTTCAGCATGTAGCAGATCAAATTTTCCACCCCAAATACCTCACCCGAAACCAAAAAATGGCAAATATTGGGTTATATACAAAGAAGTATGACAGGTTATATGATGATTTGATTTACAATAGAGAATTTCCAGAGGGGAAAAAAGATAAAAAAATAATTCTTAACCATCTTCGAAACAAAATTACTAAATTTTTACGAGGCTTGGATTATGAGGATAAAATAGATTATTTACAAGATATACGATATTCTCTAATTTCTGAAAAACACGCATACAAAACACAATTAAAATATGCTAAAAAGCTAAATAAAAAACATTTAAAAATCAATAAGGAAGATTTAGAAAATGAAAATAAAAATTTCATGTTTGATGAAAAAATTAAACTTATGAAAGATTTAGCGTTTGAAATTATTCAGAAAAATAGGCAAAAACATTCACTATTATTGAAAAAAGAAAATAAATTAAGAAATATTAACAACAATTAGAAAATTAAGCAATTTTAGATATTCACAATATTTAAGTAAAACAGCAATTTAATAAACGACAAAAAAAGAAAGGAAGTAGTAGTAGTATGGTAGATGCAGTACAACAAGCCCCAATTAAACCGTTCACAACAATCAAGTATAAAACTCAAGACGGTGAAAATGTTACAGCAACAAAAAACAATGGAATAGTAACTTTATCTGGAGATAAAAAAGGTGTTCGTCAAATGCCGATTGACGAATTTATGAAAAACGAATTGCCCAAAATCGCACCATTAGAAAAAACTCCAGCAAAAGATACCGTTGAAATCTCAACTAAAAAACCTGAAGCAGAAGTTAAAACTGATAAAGCTGATAAGGCTGAAGCTCCAAAAGATGCAAAACCAGCAGACAAAACAGACAAAGCTCCTGCAGAAGTTAAAGCAGATGCTAAAGACGAATCAAAAGAACCTGCTGTTGGCAAAAAATTAGACGTAGCTGCCTAATTCCAACTACAAAATATTATTAAAAAAAGACTTTGAATGAAATACATTCAAAGTCTTTTTTTAATAATTAGGTCTGCATAATTTCTTATAAACAGCAGATACAGCCGTACCTTGAACTATCGGCTGAAATTCGGCATATTTGTTATAATCTCCAGAAACAAAATTATCATGATAGCCATAAGAATCGATTACACCGATTTTATAAGTAGATTTTCCGCAATCAAGAGTATATTGACTTAAAGTATATTGAATTTTATTTCCATTTACAGGCTCATACTGCCCCTTATTATAAGATTTCAACAAAAATGTAAAGCCATATCTATCTTCTGTTCCAACAATACCATCTTCATAAATATAATTATTTTCCGCAACCCACTTCCACATATCATTCACACCAGATTCACCTGCAATAACAAGCGGAATTGAAGATACGTAAAACGCAATAAATAACAAATATTTTATTATCTTTTTCACATTCTTATTATACTTATTTCACTAAAATTATCTACATCTAATTAGATTATTTAACTTTTTGATACAAGAAAAATGTGTAATTGTCTTGTCTAAATGTTTTAACTGGAACAAAATTCATATTCAGCATCACACTGACATCACACAAGAATTTTTTGAACATTATTTCTAATCTTCTTGCAGGAATAACATAATCCCCAGGAATAGAATTTCTTAGGGTTTGAATATCCGTGATATTATCAGCATCAGAGCCATACAATGCAATCAAGACATATCGACCCTTTGGAACAGTTTCATTAACATTTTTTGTAAAATAATCAAAGAAATTTCGACTAAAAACGTTGTTAGACATAACGGCATCATAAATAGTTAGAGCTTGACGTTCTATTATATCTTTTTGTTGTTTTTCGTCATAAAAATGAGTATTATAAGGATTTCTCAATTCTTTATGAAGATCAAAATCAAAAACTCTTGGGGAATACAAATCTCTAAAATAATACGGTGCATCAGCCCCAAATGGCATAATAACAATATCATCAACTCCAAGATTAAGTTTATCAGATTCAAGTCGCACGGTCTTAAAAGCCAAAGTTTTCAAAACCTTGAAATCTCTTGCATTAAAATAATTGAAAATTCCACAAGCCAAAATAAATACAACTAAAAATCTTTCTACATGTTTTTGGGGTAATGTTTTAAACAGTCCAATAATCGCCAATATAAACATTGGAGTAACTAAATACAAAATATATCGAACAGTGAAAATATTTACCTGAAACATTGAAAATACTATTGATAAACAAAAACTTAAGATGAATAACTTATATAAAACACTCAAAAACCCATCAGATTTTTTCATTCCTTGAATATATCCATAAACAAAATACACGCAAGGAACAACCACAAGCATTGCAAATAGGAATGTTATTTGATAAGGATCGAAAGATGGCCAATAGATATTTTTAACAATTGTTGCCCCAAAGAAATTTCTTATCACATCCACAATATGGAAAAATGCCAACTCCCCTTCGTGCGAAATGACAAAAACACTTCTCATTTTTGCATAATAAGAAATCAATATAAAATAAGGAATTAATCCAACTATTTCAGCTCCTAAGCCCTTTATATACTTAAAGAAATCTTTCTTATTTTGAGAATACAAATAAGGAGCATATGTCCCCCAAAGTGCAACGTTATATAATATTCCCCCAACTAATGTATATGGAATCAACAAATTAGTAATTACTAATTTTACAAGAGATTTTGTAGATTTAGTCTGCTCAAAATCAATTAAAAAATTCAAAGACAGAACAACTAAAAATACAACCATTGGGTACATTCTTACTTCTGCCGAAAACAAAACGAGTAATGGAGATACAGCAGAAATTGCAAGAGAAAATAAAGCAATTTTATTATTCGTAATTTTCTTTGTTGCACCATATACCAAAGGTAAAGTTCCGATTCCAAACAACAATGACAATGTTCTCATCGCAACTTCACTATCGCCAAATAACTTTATCCAAAAATGGAGTAAGAAGAAATATAAAGGAGTATGTTGCAAATCTAAGTGCAACAAATTATCCATTGTCCCCATTGGGAAAGATTGTTTTGCCGTAAACCAAGAGCAGGCTTCATCATACCAAATATCTGTATGTAAATACAATAATCTGAATACAATTCCCGCAATCAAAATAACCGCAAATATAGAAATACTTATAATCTTCTTCTTATCCATAACTAAACATATCCCCTTTTCTTGATAATAACATAAAACAACTATTATCCAAAATTAATCAAATTTATTAGGGAATAAAAAAAATATTAAAAGAAATACTCAATAGTTCTATTCGTTTAGAACAGTTGTAATTAGTCTATAATCATCCATTGAAAGGTTATACAATTTCGCAACAAACAAATCGATCTGGTGACAAAGTTTTTTATAATCTTTGTCGTCCTCTGTTTCACAAACCTTATCAACATACTCGATAATTTGTTGCTGCAAATTATTCTCACAAACAGGAATTGGGATACTTTCAATGTGAGAACGCAATACTTTTATTGAATTGAATTGTTTTTGAAAAATAAATTGAGCAACGCTTGAACTTAATATATTTAATATTCAAATTTTCAAATGTAGGAATCAATATATTACAACTATTTAAAGACAATTTTTGATTATTATCATAAGCAAAAATCAATTTATTACTGATAAATTTATAAAAAAGTTTTTCTTTCGCTCTGTAAAATTCAACAGGAGCAACTTGCTGGAATTTATCTGGTTCAAAATCAATATAATTTTCAACCTTCTTTATTTTATATTTTGTGATATCAGAGCCTTTCAATATTGGTTCATTCTTTTCAGTCTTGATACTAGAAATATAATCTTTGTTGTTTCCAGTAACAATTCCAAGTGCAAATACACCATTATTTTTCAAGAAAACCTTATTTTCTTTATCCATAATTTTCTTGTATAAATCATATTCTTCATCACTCATATTAAAATTAAATGTTTCACTAGATACTTTTCTATGAGTATTTATAACAAATTCACTATCTTTAGTTTTAACCCTCATGCCAGTAATAGAAAAGGCTTTTTTAGACTTTTGCAGCTTTAAAATCACACTTGGACACTGAACTTTATCAAACATATTTCCCAAATATTCCAAGTATTCAATTGAGGAATTATCAAGAATGATTTGGCGTATCGTTTTATGAGTTTTTACATTTAAGATTGATTCAGGCAAAACAAAAAATAATCTGCCATCATCCTCTAAACATGACAAAGATTTTTCAACAAATACATCATAAGACTCGACATTTTTGGTATCAGCAGACACAAATATCTTTTTTAAATCTGCCAGTTCTTCTTTTGAAAACTCATATCCCCAAGGAGGATTACCAATAATATATTGATATTTAATATCAGCATTATTTTTCAAAAAATCACTTGTTGTAAAATTTTCATATAAAACATCTAAATTTTTTGGATCATATTTCAAGTACATATTGATTCTAGTAAGCCCAATACTCGTTTTATCAATATCATTTCCGTAGATATTACCTAAGGTCACGACATCTGGAAGCTGAAGTAAAAAATTCCCTGAACCGCAACACGGGTCAATGATTTTTTCATTTTTCAAATCTAAATTTGAAATAATTTTTTCAACAACTTTAGTTGGGGTAAAATACGCCCCTCTCGCTTTTCTATTAGAAAGATTTGATAAAGAGAGAAACAAAAGCCCTAAAATATCTTCGTTTTTCTCGTATATATATTTATATTTAAAAAAGCTTGGATTAGCGTTTAAAAATTCAAGAGCCTTTTTTTTATCCTTGCAGAGTAAATCTTCAATGAGCAAAGCAAATTGACCTAAATCAATATTGGAATTTAGATACTCAAACAAGAAATTTTCACTAGGAGAATTTATCCCATTTTTTGAAAAATACAATTGAATTGCAGCATCCGTAAGGATATAGCGAATGTTTTCTATGGATAATGAGATATCATTTTCAACTACAAAATCAAGTAATTCTTGGATATTTGAAAGATTGATAGAATCTTTTGAAACATAATCTTTATATAAAAAAGAACCACTAGCAAATTTTTTATTTCTTCTTGATTTTAGAAGTGCAGAAGAATTAGATTTAATATCCCTCATTAGATTATCAACATACTCTTTGGAGAATAAAGGCGAGCTATCATTAAACGTATTTGGCACTAACTTTTTTAGCTTTATCCAGTTTTTTACAGTTGCTTCTGAAATCGAAAACAACTTACACACATCTTGAATATTATATAGTTTTTCTTTAGTTTGCTGATTCTCCACTATACCCATATTTAACTGTAAATAATTCTTATAAATTAGAGCTAAACGGTAAAGATTTAACGTATTCAGTCATATAATACCAATCGGGCTTAGATGTACCATCTGGAAGAATTTTAGCAGGCAACTTAATTTTTTCTTCCTCTATTTTCTTTAACACTCTAGCTCTTCCATAATTATATTTATAACTATCTCTATTTAAAATAGTAGTAATAAATAATGAGTTATATTCATTCAAAAATTCATTACGCAGAGTATAAACTTTAATTCCAGCTAAAAACGCTGCTGGTTGATAAAATGCAACTGTCCCTTCTGCACCTATTGTAATACAATTAGCAGGATTGAGCTCATACCCCTCTTCTAGCTTATGACCACTACACCCATTATTTAAAGCACTCCTTGTAATATACGGAGTTTTACCATCTTCAAGGTCTGAAGAAACTAATGGTTTTGTTGTCGCACACGTGAATAAATCCCCTACAACAAACTCTTTCCAATCAGATACATTTAATTCCACCTTTTTTGAAATTACAGGAGCATTTGAAATAGCAGATTTTAAATTTTCTAATAATTCATATACACATAAATTCTTAACAGTTTCTTCAAAATTTTCTTTTTTTAAATGCGAATAATCGGTTTCCATATAAGCTTCACACAGCCATTCATCATCCCATTTCACACATTTTAGACAAGAAACACCCGATTGAACAATTCTTTCTTCATAATTTCTTATCCAAGTCTCTTTAATTTTATTCCACCTATTAAATTTATCGATTCGACCTAAACGTTTCGCTTTTACAAAACCATCATCTTTGTAGTATCCAAAAAATGTTTTTTTATTCAAATCATGCTTTTTATGAGCTTCCCAAAGCATAACACAAACGTTAGTCCCAACATTTTGCCCACTAAAAATATCATCTGGCATAGAAAAAACAGCTTTTAAAGTATGATTTTCAAATAATCGTTTTCGCTCCTCTTTATATTTTGTTCCAATTGCACATGACATTGGAACAACTGCCACACCAATACCAGAAGGGACTAAAACATTCAACATCTGCTCTATAAAATCTAATTCACTTGGTCCACCTTTTAATGAATAAGGAGGATTTATCAAACCGATATTAATTTTTGCATCTTTCAAAATTTCTACATACTTTTCATCGAAACAAGATCCATAAAATATATTTGATTTTCCATCTTTACGAACAATCATATTTGTAAGAGCTAACAAGTGGTGATCAGGAGATTTTTCTATACCATAAAGATTTTCTTTCCTAATTTTTTCCCACTCTTCCATATTTGCATTTTTATGCATTATTCCCATTGCAGTTACAAGAAATGAACCCGTACCGCAACAAATATCCACAACTTTGCTATTTTTATTCACCCCTGCAATTTCAGCCATAAATTCTGTTAAATGTTGAGGAGTTAAGACAATTCCTAAACCCTTACCATCACTTCCACTATATTTAATAAATTCGTGATAAAAAACACCCAAAGCATCGAGAGTAGATTCGGAATAATTCATCATTGGAACAATTTTTTGATCTAGCTGCTTTAAATACCACAATAAAGAGTGATCTTCCACTAATTGAGTATGCTTTAAATTCGCAATACTTGTAACCTTATTAATAGTCTCTATAATACTATCGATTTTCGAAGAATCAACTCCTGATGTTTTTAAAACTTTTTTAATCGACGTTATGATACTAGCAACTAAAAGATCAAAACTCTTTATATCATTAAAATTATGTTCAAAATCTTTATCAGACAATGCAATCAACAAACCTGCAACAAACACTGGTTTTGTAGAATTTCCAATTCCATTTTTTCGCAAAGACTCATGAATATCAATTGCCGTTTCTTTTATATCATTAAGAGAATAATTCTTCTGAATTTTCTCTCCACGATATAAACGAAGATAATTTTCTGGTTCCAAAAAGAAATTTCGTTGCTTTTCATATTCAATAAAGTTTTCTTGATTTTTGCCCCAGAAAAAAGAAGAGACACAACAATTTTCTTTCTTTTGACCGCTTATACCAACCGCAATAACATTATAATATTCTTTTAAATATTTTGCATAATACAACGCTCCATCTACGGCATAATCTTTTGGAGCATTAAGAAATTTGGAAGAATGTTTTTGAGTACTTGACTTACATTCTATAACAACAATTAAACTTGGTTCATTTTTAAAGGTAATAATATACTCTGGTTTCCCTTGCTTGGAGCCATGAACAGAATAATTTTTAATTTCACATTCTTTAGGTTTTCCACCCGCATTTTGCAATGCTAATTCTATATCTGAAAAATTTTCAGTATTACTCTGAGCGAGAACGGTCCCAAAATCATTCTCTCCTACAACAAACTTCATCTCCGTACGAGCAAGTTGCTCTGTTAACGTTTCGCTAGCCATATAATAATCCCTTATCAACATTTTGACTGTATCAAAAATTCCATTTCAAGTCAAATTATAACAAAATTTTTATTGAAGTAATTGTTTGTTCTTTGTAAAATTACATCTATGAACGAATTATTTGAGTTTGACAAAAATTTTGGGACAGTAATTGGTACAGATGAAGCTGGAAGAGGTCCAGCCGCAGGTGGCGTTTTTGCCGCTTGTGTTTATTTCCCAGATGTTACAGAATCTCTGATTTCTGACCTTGATAGGCTCAATGATTCTAAAAAATTATCATCCAGCGCAAGAGAAAAACTTTATGACGTAATTCTAGATAACACAATTAATTCTGTAATCTGTATTGAAGTTGATGAAATTGAAAGAATAAACATCTTGAACGCATCTCTAAAAGCAATGAAATTATCCTGCGAAGAAGTTATAAAAAAAGCAGAACTTCGGGCTTGCTTACGACCCTGATAAAGATATGTTCTATATTGGAGATATTGATAATAAAGGGATTCGTTATATGACAACGGAATAATACTATTTAAAACACAAGTAAATATGAGAAATGTAATCTTACTATTTTTATTGATAGTAGGCTGGACAACTACAGTCTATGCCCAAAATGAACAAGAGACGATTGAAGTGACAGGAATCGTCACAGATCCAAAGAACGAACCTTTAATAGGCGTGAACGTTACAGCAAGAAATATGCCCGGCTTCGGTGCGATAACAGACATAAACGGACGTTACAAGATCAAGGTTCCCAATTACTCTTACTTGATTTTTTCCTATGTGGGATTTACAAAGCAGGAAATCTTTATCAAAGACAAAAAAATCATTAACATCGTTATGGCAGAGACGAAAGAAACGGTCATCGACGAGGTTGTTGTCACAGGGACCGGTGCTCAGAAGAAGGTAACTGTGACAGGTGCCGTTACCACAGTCGACGTTTCCCAGCTACGTACTCCGACGGCAAGCATCACCAATGCTCTTGCAGGCAATGTAGCCGGTATACTCGCCCGCCAGACTTCCGGACAGCCGGGTAGCAATATTTCTGAGTTCTGGATACGCGGTATCTCCACTTTCGGTGCCGGAGGCAGTGCATTGGTGTTGGTCGATGGCTTCGAACGTGATATGAATGAAATCAATGTGGAAGATATCCAGGACTTCTCCGTGTTGAAAGATGCCTCCGCAACCGCCATTTACGGTTCACGCGGTGCAAATGGAGTTGTCTTGATCACGACCAAACGCGGCAAGGAAGGGAAGACCCGCGTCAATGCCAAAGTAGAAACCTCGTATAATACACGCACCAGAACTCCGGAATTTGTGGACGGTCCAACATATGCCCGCATGATGAACGAAGCCTTAATTAGTCGTAGTCAAGCTCCAGCCTATAGCGAAAGTGACTTGAAACTGTTTGCAAACGGGCTGGATCAGGATCTTTTCCCGAATGTGGACTGGATGAATTTAATACTGAAAGACGGCGCCCCCACTTATCGTGCAACCGTAGACTTGACCGGAGGTGGTACGGTAGCCCGCTATTTCATTTCTGCCAGTTATGTAAATGAAGGCGGCATGTACGAGACGGATCGTGCAATGACGGACTATAACACCAATGCCAACTACCATCGCTGGAACTACCGCATGAATGTAGACATAGACCTGACAAAAACTACGCTACTAAAAGTAGGTGTATCGGGGTCTTTGGACAAACAGAACCTGCCGGGAAGCCAATATCATGAAATATGGCACTCACTGATGGGATACAGTCCCATCGCTTCTCCGGTACAGTATAGTGACGGGAAATGGGCAGCAGTCGGTAGTGAAGGACGAAGAAATCCGTGGGTACTGACCACCCAGCAGGGATATCAGGAAACATGGAAGAATAAAATCCAGACTACAGTTAACCTTGAACAAGATCTGAAATTTATTACAAAGGGATTAAAATTCTATGGGCGCTTCGGCTTCGATACTTATACAGATAACGGTGACAACCGTTTCAAATGGCCGGAAAGTTGGTTAGCAGAACGGCAACGTACCTCCGACGGAGAGCTGCAATTCAGAAGAATAGAGACGCAGAAACTGATGGACGGAACGATGTATTCAAGTGGACAACGGAAGGAATATCTGGAGGCAGAGCTACACTATAACCGTACGTTTGGTGACCACATGCTAGGAGCCGTTTTAAAGTATTCTCAGGACAAGACTACCAATACATCTCACAACGGCAATACAGATAGCTACGAGAAGATTGTGCAGAGTATTCAGAATCGTCATCAGGGGTTTGCAGGACGTTTCACATACGGATGGAAATACCGCTACTTCTTTGACTTTAATTTCGGTTACAACGGCTCCGAGAACTTCGCCTCAGGTCAGCAGTTTGGATTCTTTCCCGCCTATTCTGTAGCATGGAACATCGCTGAAGAGTCAATCATCAAGAAACATCTCAAATGGCTGAATATGTTTAAGCTGCGCTACTCATATGGTAAGGTAGGTAACGACAATGTGGGAACCCGCTTCCCATACGTAGAGAAATTCGGAACATGGGATGAAGACGGTTACTATTACGGTGATATCGGCACCAGTAATTATTATTATACCGGACTGACCTATTCGAGAATTGCATCAAACAGCATCACTTGGGAGGTAGCCAAGAAACATGACCTCGGACTTGACTTCTCTATGTTCAATGATAAGTTCAGTGGCAGCATTGACTACTTCCACGAACAACGCAACGGTATTTATATGGTACGTAGTTACCTTCCTCAGATCATCGGTCTGAATCACATCACAACAAAACCTTATGCTAACGTAGGCTCTGTCTTGTCCGAAGGCTTTGACGGAAATATTGCTTATAAGCAGAAGGTAGGTGAGGTAGACCTTACGGTACGTGCCAACATGACCTATAGTAAAAATGAGATCAAGGAATATGACGAAGAGAATAGTCGCTACCCGTATAAGATGAAGTACGGATTCCGTGTAGACCAGGCGCGTGGTCTGATAGCTGAAGGATTATTTAAAGACTATGAAGAAATTCGTAACAGGCCATCACAGGGGTCAGGCATCATGCCAGGCGATATCAAATACAAAGACGTAAACGGTGACGGAGTCATTAACGGAGACGACGAAGTGCCCATCGGCGCAACGACTCGCCCTAACTTGATTTACGGATTCGGTGTATCTGCGCAATGGAAAGGATTTGACATCAACGTTCACTTCCAAGGAGCCGGCAAGTCATCCTTCTTCATAGACGGATTCACCGTATATCCATTCCAAGAGAAGTCATGGGGCAATATTCTGACGGATGTAGTGGGTAACTACTGGTCGCTGGGAATCAACGAAGACCCGAATGCCAAATACCCGCGTCTGAGTTATGGAGGTAATAGCAACAACTATCGTGCTTCTACTTACTGGCTGCGAAACGGTTCGTACATCCGTTTAAAGAATGTGGAATTAGGTTACAGCATCCCCAAACGGTTTGTCAATAAACTCCATTTGGACCGTGTACGCCTCTACCTGATGGGAACGAATCTACTGACCTTCTCCGACTTTAAGCTTTGGGATCCGGAACTGGGTAGTTCTAACGGACAACAGTATCCCCTATCTAAAACTGTTACCATCGGACTGACGGTGGGAATCTAAAACAATTATGAAAAGAAAAATTATGAAAAGAAATAAATACATCTTATTGG
>OGGJ01001032.1_pt1 | contig 25425 bp, 24 predicted proteins | sample 1571071 | NCBI WGS metagenome assembly OGGJ01 (sample SAMEA2581954, study PRJEB24529) | metagenome | biome: Human gut stool | place: China | collected 2011
TCTTTCGTGAACCAGTCCTGCTTGCACACAACTGAATGTTCCGGCAGGACTTTTATGGCCTTCACCCACGAGGAGTGTACGGCCTCGTACTCTTCCGCCGTGACGGTGAAAATCTCCGGCAACGCCACCTCGAAGGCCACTGTGATGTCGGCGTCCTTGCTGACGATGCAGCTGTGCTCGAAGGCGAGCAACGGAAACCTGCCCTCCAGCGTGTCGGCCTTGATGACGCTTCTCATGCCTTCCTCCTTTCCGTGAGCATACGGCACACCCTGTTGCGGTTTATGAGGCGGCGCGGACGGCGGTGCCGTGCCAGCCGCTTAACGAGGCCATGCTCGCCGAAGCTCGCGTTCATGCGGAACACGGCCAATGCAAACACACTTCCTGCAATCAAGCCGTATGCCACGCACGCCCACGGCGACGCTCCGGTGAAGTACAGCAGGATGACGGACAGCAGCACGGCTGCGAGTCCGACGGCAAGGACGAACAGGTACACGGTGGCAAGCCCCTTGAACTCCACTCCCTTGCCGGCTCCCTTGTTTACGGTGTACTCCATAGGCTCAAAGGAAGAAGGAACGGAGGATTGTCGCCGCAACGATCAGGAAGATGCAGGCGAAAAACCACGAGGCGGCGGTCTTAGACGTGTCCGGGTCGCCGCTGGAAAACTTGCTGTAGGTCTTTATGCCGCCTACGAGGCCGAGCACCGCGCCGATGGCGTAGCACAGCTTGGTCGCCGGGTCGAAGTACGAGGTCATGAGGCTGGTTGCTTCGTTTATTCCGGCCAGCCCCTGGCCTTGGGCGGAAGCTGCAACGGCGGCTGACGCTCCGAGAAATGCCAATAGAATTCTTTTTCTCATTGTCAGGTCTTTTTGGTGAAACATCGCTTTTCTTTAACTCGGCGGCAAAGATATGAAGGATGTTTCCTTGCAAAAAGTCCGTGGCCGGACGTGGCCTTAGGCGTCGTCAAATGTCAGAGTATTATATGGGTGAATGCCAAATTGCCGAACGATTTAACGCCAAATTACCGATTTCTTAATTTGGACTTGACAAAAGAAAATGAAATTGACAACAAAAGGGACGGAACCAACGGTTACGCCCCTTATACAAATAAAAAACAAAAATCACCACAAAGCGACTTTCAGGTCGGTTCCTAAATCTAGTGAGGCGGAACCAAAACCTAACGCCTTGAATATTTTACTCATTGTTGGAAGGGTTATTACACACTTTCCACTTTCGAGTTTTGATATTTGCGATTTTTTCACACCTACTTTAGCACCCAATTCTTCTTGGGTGAGGTTTTGTCTTAACCGCTCTGACTTAATGGCTTCCCCGATATAGTAAGCCTGCAAGTCTTCTTTAAGTCTGGCTTCCATCGCATCCCTTTCGGGAGAGCCTTTCTTTCCCCATACGTCATCAACTACTTCGCTAAGAGGAGTTAAATTCATCTGTGCCATAGCTATTTGTTTTTTGCGTTAAAATATTCGTTTCTTATTGCCTCAGCCTTTTTTATCTCTTTTTTAGGCGTTTTCTGTGTCTTTTTTATTATCCTGTGAGTTGCAATTACCAATGCTTCTATCTCGGTATCCCAAAAGGCAAAAAGGCGATAACTGATGCCGTTGAATAATGTACGAAATTCCCATATTTCAGAATCGTCCATTTTTTTTAAGAGCTCCCTGTTCATTTCTCCACCCTCTACCTTAAGAAGGTTGTAGGTAATTTTCTTTTGTGCCTTTTCCGGCAAAGAATCTATGAAGTGATTTAAACTTTTTGTTTTCGTGAAATTTTCTTCATTATGTAAATAAATTTGGTAAGTGTTTTCGTAAATACATTTCACTCATCAAACTATACTGTTGATCCCGTTGCATAAATCTAAGTAAACTATTCTTTTCTTCTTCTGTAAATTGATTACGAGCTTCATTTATCATTTTGCCTTGAATTTCTATTACTCTATCTTTGATTATTTTCAGCCATTTAAGGCGTTTGAAATCCTGTGCATCTGAATTTAAACGAAACTTTTTGATTGTCTGTAATCCTTTCTCGGAATCTGGTTGAGCGCATATACATTCATCTTCAAAAGTAATGTTTTTCTTTATCTCTTCATCTGTGTCTGAACAAGGGTCAAGTACATCACTCAGAGGTATCACATCATGAGAAAGTTTGTCATTACAGTTATGGCAGGACAAGTATAGATTTGACCATGTATAGGCTAATTCAGGAGCAATTGCAACTTCTTTGAAATGGTCTATTTCCTTTAAGTCACCTTTTAATGTAGCTTCACAATAAAAACATTTGAAATGAGAACAACTGTCTAATATCGCTCTAATATTTTTATGCCCATATTTAGTGCTATCCGGTCTGGCATTTGGGTTGTTTTTCCTTTTTTCATCAAACTTCTTCTGCCATTCGTCATGTTTGTCAGTAAGTATCTGAGGTTCAGGTAATCTGTCTATATGTCTCATATAACAAACCTCCTAAAATTTCAAATACGAAAAATATTCCGGATTCATAGAATATAATCTATCTTCTATTTCCTTCGCTGCGTCTTTCCTGCCTTCTTCAATAAGTCTTTTGCGTTCATGCATCAGACCTGCAATCTCATCATTAAAAGGATGTACTTCATCAAAGGCATCAGACATTAATACATCTTCAACAGGCATGTGAGCATAGCGTTCTGTTTCATCGCATACTTCGCTATAACCCGTTCTTGATACACATGTGTATATACGAGCACCATCTATTGATGCAACGACAAAAGGAGAATGTGTTGTCAATATAATTTGCAGATTAGGGAAGAAACGACGTATTATACCTAGAATTTTTTTCTGCCATTTGGGATGCATGTGCGTTTCTATTTCATCAATAAGCAATAATCCCGGAATATTGACTATGTCTTCAGGCCTCATTCCATTGAGGACTGATACTGAATACATCTTACATAATAACAACAACAGATGTTCGAGAAGGAACAGATTTCCGCTACTCAATTTTTCCAATGAAAGTTCGGTTCCATTCTGTTCAATTATAGGAGTCAGGTCACCACGGCGTACATATTTGAAGATACCTTTGTCAAGGCATGCTTCAACTATTTCTTTAAGTTTACTATAAACCACCTCACCGAGTTGTTTTTCAGTAGGCATTTCACTACTACGGAGATAGTCAATTTGGCATATAAAGTTCACTAAATCTAAATTACTTTTTCTGCCGCTCATGACATTTTTCATCACATCGAAATGGTTTATATTCGCCATGTTCTTAATATTGAATGAATCTGTAGGAGCTTTGGCGGACCAATAATCTATAACCCATGGATGTATTTTAGCTGACTTCTCATAACCATATCTCAATGGTCTTGTTATACTACTATATTCCGTAGCTGCTTGGATTTGCATATTATCATCTAAATGAGATGTAGATACTTTCTGCTTACCGTTATAGTCTTCGAATTCCATTTCGATAATAAAATCACTGCTGTCTGCAACAATATTACGCTCTAGCACATCACCTCCAGAGAAAGCAGCGCGTGTAGCATCTATTATTATTGACTTTCCTGCTCCGTTCATTCCTGTAATTATAGTTACAGGAACAGCTTCTTTAAAGTCAGAAGCAAAATCCAAATAAGCATCTCTAAAAGGACCTATATTTTTAATATGAAGATTTAAAATTTTCATAAGTATGAACTATATTTGCAAATTTAATGAAGTGATTTAAATTTTTAAAATCGTATTAAAATGTTAAAACATAGCATACAACTCGAATTATTCCTTATATTATGGGTGACCAAACTCATATATAGTGAAGGTTCTATGTACACTGTGCTCGACAAAGATACGATAAAAAATGAAATATTGCCTCATCTTTCCAAGACAAAACGTGGTTATGTCACTCAAAGTTGTCTTATAGAGGTGGTAAATGCCATCTTGTACAAGTTGAAGACTGGCTGTCAATGGGCACTCCTTCCGGTAAAAGCTTTGTTTAGCGGCAAGGTACTGAGCCATGGTGCCGTGTATCATCATTACAACAAATGGAGCAAGTCGGAGGAGTGGAAATCCATGTGGGTCAAGTTGCTTGACAAATACCGCAATGAACTGGATATGTCCAGTGTGGACCTGGACGGAAGCCACACGGCCGCACTCCGTGGCGGTGAAGAAGTAGGATACCAAGGCCGGAAGAAACGGAAGACGACCAATGCCCTCTACCTGACAGACAGGCAAGGACTTCCGCTTGCCATGTCTTATCCGAAATCAGGTGAACACCATGACGTACATGACATAGAAAAGAGCATCGGTGACATATTCAACGGCCTTGAGAAATCACATATTCGAGTGGATGGTCTTTTCCTCAATGCCGATGCCGGATTCGATTGCGATGTTTTACGGGATATCCTGCGTGAAAAAGAGATCATCGCAAACATTTGCATCAATAAACGAAGAGAAAATGCCGATGACATCTTTGTTGATGAAGAACTGTATGCCGAAAGATATTCCATCGAACGAACCAACGCCTGGATGGACAGTTTTAGGACGCTACTGAACCAGTTTGACACAACTGTTTCAAGTTGGATATCTTGGAATTACCTGGCATTTGCTATCTTGTTACTGAAGAAAATTTCACGAAAACAAAAAGTTTAAATCACTTCAATGAATTCCCTTGCCATATTCCATAAAGGCAATTCTTATTTTTTGTACGCTCATCAGGCTTTGTTTTATTTTGCAAAGTTACAAATAAGTTTCCATATAAGCAAACCTTATTCAGATTTATCTGCTTTTTACAGCAATGCCCTCCAGTCTTTTTCCGAACCGACTTTTGCCTTGTCTTTTCCGTCTTTCGGCAGCGGATTACCGTCCTCGTCAAGGTATTTGTCCATAAGCTCGGTGATGAAGTCCTTGTTCTCAACTTGCGAGGAGATGACGGTGAACATCTCGGTCTCCCTTATGGCGTACAACGTCTTGGCGGCGCGGAGCGACTTTTCCTCGTCTGCGGCGGCGCCGTCTATGCGGAACAGCACGTCGCCCATGTTCTCAAGGTCGGCCTGCGTGACGGCTTCACTTATTGTCTCTACTTCGGGAATGTCCGCGTCAAGCCCTTCCTGCTCCTCTTTCAACAGCTTCATTTCCTCCAACGGAAGGTTGCATTCAACGTCGTCAGCCTCGATGATGTCGCCAGCTTCCTCGATGGCCGCGCTTTCAAGAGGCTGGCTCATGTACGGAGCTACAGCCGTTCCGGCATTCTCGTCAAGATAGACGAACTTCGTTTCGCCAATTACTGCGCCGTTGTTAATCTGCACACTCTCCTCCTTTTTAACTTCACCTTGCCTCGCGCTGTCGCAAAACAGGTCGCATACTTGGCGGACTTCCGCCTTGAAGCCCCATACCTTTTTTAATATATATGCGGCACATATCAGGCGTACCGACACGTAAACTATTTCCTCCATTGCAGTTGTCTTTTTTGAGCCGTTTCGTTATACATCCTGTTTATCGTCCCGCCGTAGCGTTCAAGGTGGTCGGAAAGGACATTGTTCACGAACGTCGGCACCGACATTCCCGGGGCGATGACGGGCAATATGCCCGCTATGGCGCGGTAAAGCGAGTCGTGGATGTACGTCTGCCGCCGCGTGCCGGTAAGCCGATGGGTTAGGAAACGGGCCTTGTAATCTTCCTCATTTGTGCCTGTCTCCTTTATTGCAGTCGGCCTTTCCGTGGTCTCTTTATTTTCATCTGTCTTGCCGTCAAGCTCGTCCAAGGCCGACGTGTCGCCCGCGACGACGCGCCGGAACACATCCTCGTCAACGTTGTATATTTTCCTTTTGCCGTCAGCCATAGTCATTGGTTTTCAAGGTTAAGCATTCCGAGGATTTCGTCGGCCAGCAAGTCGATGTTGCTGTCCTTAAGCAACGAGGGCGAAGGGGCGAACAGCGTGCTGCGGAACACATGTCCGTCACGGCATATCCCTTTGTTGAAACGTTCGGCTTTGGGCAGCACCGTCTTGAACACGGGAATTTTCAGATGCCCCAAAATCTCGCTGTAAGCATTGTAAAGCTCCTTTGACGCGCGGCGGTCCATGCAATTCCAGAGCAGGCGGACGTCACGCAACGGGAACTCTTGGTTGCGCCCAAGCAGTTCACGGACGGCCAAAACAAAACTCATGCTGCTCTGCATCACCATACGGTTCTGCGTGACGGGCACAATAAGACGGTCCATGTTCACTATCGAACTGAACACTCCCGTGGCGTTCACCGTGCCGGGAAGGTCCGTGAAAACAACGTCGTAACACAGGCCGGAGCGGTCGATGAAGCCGTATGCCGCCCGCTTAGCCTCCTCCGGTTTGGCCGTAAGCACTGTGTAGGCCTTCCTTCCGCTGTCGCCGAACTGACTTACGAGACGTTGCTGCAACGCCCCGTCCTTCTCTACCGTCTTGACGTCCCAGTCGCGGATGTCGCGGACGCTGTGCTGCGGATAGTCGCAGTCTACAACGAGGACATTCAGGCCTTTCACGTAATGAAAATAACTTGCGAGGAGTATCGTCAGCGTAGACTTGCCCACTCCTCCCTTCTGGTTGCCCAAGGCAACGAATACAGGTTCTTTTTTCATAATCGTCGTTTATGTTTGCATCGTTACATTCCGTGCCGCATTGCAACGCACCGCGCATAGCTTCATTGCGTTTCATGATGCATTAAGCCATTGTAGAACATGACGCATTGCGTCGGTGCATCAGGTGACGCATTGCGTCAGTGCATTAAATGTTGCATTGCATCAATACATTGCGTGACGCACTGCAATGCGTGTGCCATTGCGTCGATGCAAAAATAGGCAACTTCCGGTGTATTGCAACATACGGAAGACCGCTTGGCAACACGTGTCGTCAGATGTCATGAGACATCACGGCGGAGGCTGTTCCGCACTAATACGGAAGCGCATAACTTTGCAGAACCAAAACGGCAGACAACGAACGCGCTCCGCCGGAACACCGCACGTCGCACGCTCCGCACGGCAATCCGACGGCAGGAAGGATTTTCTGTCCACAAGAACAGAGCAAGTTGTGTTTCCGTCCGACGTCATGGCTTCCGTCCGACGAAAACGGCTTGCCCCTCCCTCACGGTCGGGCAGGCGCGCTCCAAAGTCGCCGACAAGGAAAGAAGAAACACAAACCACAAAACAAGATGTATGGAAAAAGACAAAGGAAACATGAACGCAAGGAAACGGAAAACCAAAGACGGAGGCTGCAAACTCAGCTTCCGCCTTAACGCAGAGGAAAAGGAAAAGTTCGACAAGATGATGGCCGAAACGGAGGCGCGCGACCGCACGCTGCTAATAAAGAAGTCGCTTTTCGGGGGAACGCTTAGGGTCGTCAAGACGGACAAGGCCACGCTTGACTACTACGTCCGCCTGACAGACCTTTACAAGCAGTTCCAGATTGTCGGCAACAACTACAACCAGACTGTGAAGGCCGTAAAAAAGAACTTCGACGAGAAGCGCGCCCGCGCGCTGCTTTACCGCCTTGAAAAATGCAGCCTCGAACTTATGCTGGTATGCAAGAAGATTGTCGCACTCACGCAGGAATACGAACGGAAATGGTTGCAAAGATAAGCCGCGGCTCAAGCCTTTACGGTGCGCTTGCCTATAATTATAACAAGGTGGAAAGAGGCGTGGCCGAAATACTGTCGGGCAACCGTATTATATCCGACCGCCTCGGACAGCCAAGCGCGGACATCCGCCTCGCGTTGCTCTCGTTCGACGACCACCTGTCGGTAAACCGCAACACTAAGAAGCCCGTGCTGCACATAGCGATAAGCCCTGCGCCCGAGGACAAATTGGATAATGGGCAGCTTGAAGAGCTTGCGGCAAAGTACATGGAGATGATGGACTACGGCGGACAGCCTTACATCGCATTCAAGCACGGCGACTCGCACAACACACACATTCACATTGTAAGCGTCTGCGTTGACGGGGAGGGCCGGAAAATAAGCGACCGCTACGAGCACCGCCGCTCCATGTCCGCCTGCCGCAAACTGGAACGGACATTCGGACTGCGCAACGGAGCGGAACTGCACGGCAGTCCGAAAACGGAATTGAAAAAGGTCAACGTAGCGGAAAGCGACATGCGCCATCAAATCGCCAACACTCTGAAAGCCGTATTGGAGAGCTACCGCTTCCAGTCGTTCGGAGAGTACAGCGCGGTGCTTTCCGCACTGAACATCGAGGCGCGGCAGGTAAAAGGCGAGTACAAGGGGCGGTCATACGTGGGCGTTGTCTACACTGCCACCGACGACACGGGCAAGACGGTGGGCACAACCTACAAAAGCTCGCGCTTCGGCAAACGTTTCGGCGACGAGGGGCTGAAGAAAATGATGCGGCGGCACACGGCGGACTTCAAAGCCGGCAAGTGGCAGCCTGCCATTAAAAAGCAAGTTGAGGAGGCGATGCGCAGCGCACGTTCGCGCGGCGAGTTCACGGCAATGCTTGCTGCGCAAGGCGTCGGCGTGGTGTTCCGAGAGAACGAAGACGGACGCATCTACGGCGTGACGTTCATCGACCACGGCAGGCGAGAGGCGTTCAACGGCTCACGGCTCGGTAAGGAATACTCCGCTAACGTGTTCGACAGGCTGTTCAAGTCGTGGGAGAACGGCAAAGGCATGGACGTTGGGAAGGATGTATTTGCTACGGATTGGCATGGACGGCAAGAGCGGAACGTTAATGGAAACATCATTGAACAAGCCGCAGGAGCGTTGTCTTTGGAGACAAACCCGGCAACAGACTACGAGGAAGAGGCTTTCCGCCGGCGCATGAATTGCAAGAAAAAGCCGGGCAAGCGCAGGTCGCGCGGAATATGAAACGCAACCGACCGTGAACCGTATCAAAGTCTACGGTTTTGCAAGACATGGTCTTTGAGCCCGCAAAACACGGCAAACCGCAACGTAAAAGGTACCCTTTTGGAAGCCGAAAGGTCATCTTTTGGAGAGCGCAAGGTAACAAACTGAAAATCAAGATGTTACCAACGTAGCAAAAATCAAAGCCATTTAAGCAAACAAATATCAAAGAAAGGAATGTAAACAGGAAGTCTGCCACAATGTGACGGGCTTCCACAAAACAAGAAAAACGTATGCAACAGGAAGACGATTTGAGGGCGCTGGCCAAGATAATGGAGTTCGGCCGCGCTGTGAGCATTTTTATTATGGTGGCGCACGTCTACGTGTTCTGCCACGAAAGCATGAGGGAATGGAACCTTGACATCGGCGTAATCGACCGCATAATACTTAACTTCAACCGCACCACGGGAATTTTCTGCAACACGCTGTGGAGCAAGCTGGCCGCCGTGTTGCTGTTAGCCATATCCTGCATGGGCACAATCGGCGTGAAGGGCGAGGGCATAACGTGGCGCAAGATACTCGCCGCGCTGTCCGTCGGCACGGCGTTGTTCTTCTTCAACTGGTGGCTGCTCGACCTGCGCCTGCCGCACACGGCGGCCACGGCACTGTATGTTTTCACCCTGACCTGCGGCTATCTCGCTCTGCTTATGGCCGGACTGTGGATGAGCCGCCTGTTCAGGCACGGCCTGATGAATGACATGTTCAACACCGAAAACGAGAGCTTCATGCAGGAAACGCGCCTCATGGAGAACGAATATTCCGTCAACCTGCCCACGCGCTTCATGTACGGCGGCAGGATGAACGACGGCTGGATAAACGTTGTAAACCCCTTCCGCGCAACCATCGTGTTGGGCACGCCCGGCTCGGGCAAGTCATACGCCGTGGTGAACAGCTACATCCGCCAGATGATTTCAAAGGGTTATAGCGCTTACATCTACGACTACAAGTTCGACGACCTGTCCGTCATAGCCTATAACACGCTGCTGCGCAACATGGACAAGTACGTCGCCGCGCCGAAGTTCTACGTCATCAACTTCGACGATCCACGCCGCTCTCACCGTTGCAACCCCATCAATCCCGACTTCATGACCGACATCTCGGACGCTTACGAAGCAAGCTACACAATAATGCTCAACCTCAACCGCACGTGGATTGAAAAGCAGGGCGACTTCTTCGTTGAGTCGCCGATTATCCTGCTGGCGGCCATAATCTGGTACCTCAAAATATACAAGGGCGGCATATACTGCACCTTTCCGCACGCCGTGGAGCTGCTCAACAAGCCGTATGCCGACCTGTTCGTCATCCTAACATCGTATCCGGAGCTTGAAAACTACCTATCGCCGTTCATGGACGCATGGAAAGGCGGAGCGCAAGACCAGTTGCAGGGCCAGATTGCATCGGCGAAAATCCCCTTGACGCGCATGATTTCACCGCAGCTTTACTGGGTGATGACTGGTGACGACTTCTCGCTCGACATAAACAATCCGCAGGAACCGAAGATACTTTGCGTCGGCAACAACCCCGACAGGCAGAACATCTATTCCGCCGCGCTCGGCCTTTACAACTCGCGGATAGTGAAGCTCGTGAACAAGAAGGGAAGGTTGAAGAGCGCGATAATAATCGACGAGCTGCCGACAATATACTTCCGCGGCCTCGATAATCTCATCGCCACAGCGCGCAGCAACAAAGTGGCGGTATGCCTCGGCTTCCAGGACTTTTCGCAGCTCAACCGCGATTACGGCGAAAAGGAGTCGAAGGTAATACAGAACACCGTCGGAAACATCTTCAGCGGCCAGGTGGTGGGCGAGACGGCGAAGACACTTTCCGAGCGTTTCGGCAAAATCCTGCAACAGCGGCAGTCCGTCTCGATAAACAGGCAGGACGTGTCGACCTCGATAAACACCCAGCTCGACCAACTCATACCGGCCTCGAAAATATCAAACCTGTCGCAAGGCACGTTCGTAGGCGCCGTTTCTGACAACATCAGCGAGAAGATATGCCAAAAGATTTTCCACGCCGAAATCGTGGTTGACCACGACAAGGTCGGCGCGGAGGAACGGGCTTACATGAAAATCCCGGTAATCAACGAGTTCCGTGACAAGGACGGCAACGACGTAATGGCACAGCAAATCCAGCGCAACTACGACCGCATAAAGGCCGACGCGCAGGCCATCGTCAACGACGAGATGGAACGTATCAAAAGCGACCCGGAGTTGTGCAGGCGGTTGGGACTCGAAAATGAAAGCGTTGACAAGGAAGAACAGTCGTAAAAACGGGCTTTTATGAAAAATCAGGATGATAGCCATTGCGCTTTCGGCGATAATCTTTATCTCTGCAAATAACATTAAGTCTATTTAGTGTTAAGCCTTTATTTGACTATTAAGCATAAATATAATTACTGTTATTATGGGAGACTTGACAGGCTATTCAATCCCCGAACTGATACACCTGCTCGGCACGAGGTTCAGGGATTACAGGCAGAGGGCCAACCTTACACAAAAGGACGTGGCGGAAAAGACCGGCCTGTCAACCGTTACCATATACAAGTTTGAAAGCGGCACGGCCAACAACCTGTCGTTGGGCACGTTCCTGCTCTTGTTGAAAGCCGTAGGATGGATTAACGCCATCAACGACTTCATGCCCGAACTGCCAGAGTCGCCGTATCTCGTAAGGGACGACGAAAAGAAAGTGCAACGCATAAGACATAAGAAACTATGAGCAAGACGGTAAAAGTTATACTTTGGGACGAGGAGATAGGCCGCCCGTTCGTCGGCGGAGCTTGAAATGGCGTATTACCGTATGGCGGTTGATTCAGGCATAAGCATGACTGACTCGCGGCTGCTTGAAGTGGAAAGGCGCAGGCATTTCCTGACAAGGCGCTTCGACCGAAAAGACGGGGGCAAACTGCACGTACAGACGCTTGCGACAATATGGCCGGGCGCTCACAGCTATGAGGAGCTGCTCATGGTGTGCAGGAAACTCGATGTGCCGGAGAAGGACTCCGAAGAGGTGTTCAGGCGTTTGGTGTTCAACATCCTTGCCAACAACACCGACGACCACAACAAGAACTTCTCGTTCATCATGGACAGGCAAGGGCGTTGGAGGCTGTCCCCAGCATACGACATGACGTTCATCTTCAACAGCGGCGGATACCAACCGGAAGACGGACATTGTATGTCTGTCGGCGGAAAGACAAGCGGCATGACGAAACAGGACATCCTTTCGTTCGCCTCCGACAACGGCATACGCCGCCCCGAGGCGATAATCTGCAAGGTCGTGGAAGCGTTAAAAAATTTTAGGACGCTTGCCGACGAATACGGTGTAAAGGAAGAATGGACGGGACGTGTGGCTTCTTGCATAGACCGGCATTTGGCTGAATGGAACTACCTGCAAAAAAACAACGGCGTTGCAGCCTTAACCGACGGACAAGGCAACACAGCGTCCAATGTCAGGATTGAGGAAGCATACCACGGAAATTACCACCTGTATGCCGACATAAACGGCAAGGAACATAAATACGTCATAAGGAAAGGAACCGATGAATATCAGACCATCAGCCGTTACGGCACGTTGAATGTTCCCCAGGAATATTTACGAACTTTGGTTGAGAAGTTCATCATGAAAAAATAAAAGTGGTCATACCTTTGCACGTTGTTCCACACCTCTGTACAATGCCTTTCCGTTTAAGAATTGGAATAATGTGAAATTTCGCAGAAAAACAAGGCGGATTATGTGAAATATTCATTGTTCAAACTTTAATTGCAAACAATCAAACGGATTCGTGAGGTTCTTTTACTTGATGCCCAAACCAGAAGAATTGTAACAATGGCATGTCAAGTTTTATGGTGGGTATAAGTGCGGATACACGCAAAAAAAATCCGCCTAATTGGCTAAATTCCCTATCGGCAATATGTATAAATGGGGAAACTTTGCTATCTTTGCAGGGTAAAAGCTCGTATATCCGCAAACATTTCCGTTAGACAAATGAGAATAGAACGAAAAAGAAACCTTCAAAAATTGATAGACAGCCGTAAAAACGGACAGATAAAAATCATAACAGGTATCAGACGATGCGGTAAATCCTATTTGTTAGGAGTGCTCTATCGTGACTATCTCTTGCAAGACGGAGTACCTGCCGACCAGATTGTAATTATCGAACTTGACAACGATATGAATGCGCGTTACAGGAATCCCTTGGAGTTAGGCGAACATCTTCGCAAAATAGTGGGCGATACTTCAAAGGACTATTATATCCTGCTTGATGAGATACAAATGGTTGAGTCGATAGACAATCCTTATCTTCCCAAAGGTTCCGGCGCAAAAATCACCTTTGTTGACGTGCTGTTAGGTTTGAAAAGCCTGCCGAATGTAGATGTGTATGTGACGGGCAGCAACTCAAAGATGCTGTCTTCGGACGTGGCTACCGCCTTCCGTGACAGGGGCCAGGAGATACACATCACCCCGCTGACTTACGACGAGTTTTATCCGGCTTATCCAAAAGAGAAGCGCTTTGCATGGCGTGAATTCATCGCTTACGGTGGAATGCCTTTGGTATTGCAGAAACCTACCCATGAGGAAAAGTCGAACTATCTGCAAGACCTTTTCAGACTCACTTATATAAAGGATGTGATTGAACGCAACAGGCTTCGTGCAAATGCGGAAACCCTTGACGAATTGCTCAATGTTGTGGCTTCAGCCGTGGGCTCGCTGACCAATCCGACACGTTTGGCAAACACATTCCAGTCTGTCAAGGGGGTGAAAATAAAAAGCGATACGATTTCAAACTATCTTGACTGCTTTATTGACGCTTATATTCTAAACAAGGCATATCGTTACGACATAAAAGGCCGCTCATACATTGATTCGCCGCTAAAATATTACTTCACGGACATAGGCTTGCGCAACGCTCTGCTCAATTTCCGCCAGCAGGAAGAGAACCATATCATGGAAAACATCATTTACAACGAACTCAAGGCGCGTGGATTCAATGTGGACGTGGGAATTGTTGAGTACAACTATTCTTTAGAAGGAAAGAACAAGCGTTCGCAGCTTGAAGTGGATTTTGTGGTGAATTTGGCAGACAAACGTTATTACATACAATCAGCCCTGACTGTTTCCAATGAAGAGAAGCGGCAACAGGAGGTCAATTCGCTCAACAGGATTGACGATTCATTTGCAAAAATCGTTGTCGTAAACGATAACGTGCTGCCATGGACTGACGATAAAGGCGTGCAATATATCAACATCGAGGATTTCCTGCTTGAAAGAATCAACAATCTGTAAGAAATTGAAGTCATACGGATATCAGAAGGCATTTCTGACGGATTTGACTGTTCCAAAAATCCGCACAACAGAAATATCGCTTTAAGTGAAGAGTGAAAAACGAAAAGTGAAAAATCCAAGTGAAATATGAACGCTTCCAAGCAAATGGATTCTTCACTTTTCGTTTTTCACTTTTCATTTCTCATCATCCCGTAAATCCTTAATTTCTTATACAACGTAGGACGGCTGCAACCGAGGAGTTCGGCGGCGTGGCTTACGTTGCCGCGACATTCTTCCAATATTGTAGTTATCCGCCTTTTCTCATCTTCGTTCCCTATCAACTTCAGGCTTGAAGCTGGACAGGCGCACAGTTCCCCATCAAGGCCGAGGCTCTCGGCTGACAGCAGTCCACCTTCGGCAAGCAGCACGCCGCGCCTCACCCTGTTGGCAAGCTCGCGGATGTTGCCCGGCCACTGCCACGAAAGCAACGCCATCTTGGCACCCTCAGTAAAACCGGCGCAGCCAAGACGCATCTCCGCTGAATACTTATCAAGGAAGAATTCCGCCAGCGAGAGGACGTCCTCCGGGCATTCCGCCAACGACGGTTGACAGATTTCAAACTCGCAGAGGCGGTGGTACAAGTCCTCACGGAAACTGCCACAGCTTATCGCCGAAGCCATGTCTGCATTTGTTGCCGACACAACGCGAACGTCGGCCTTGCATGGTTTGCGGCCGCCGACAGGGACGTATTCCCTTTCCTGAAGCACGCGTAGCAGCATGGCCTGCACTTCAAGCGACATATTACCTATCTCGTCGAGAAACAGCGTGCCGCCCTGCGCCGCCTTGAAATATCCGTCCTTGTCGCCGTCCGCCCCGGTGAACGCGCCTTTCACATGGCCGAAGAACACCGAGGCGGCAAGCTCTTTCGGTACGGCACCGCAGTTTACAGCCACGAACGGCTTGCCCTTGCGCAGACTATGCCTGTGGACGGTACGTGCTACCGACTCCTTGCCGCTGCCGTTAGGCCCGAGTATCATAACAGACCAGTCTGTACCGGCAACGCGCTGCGCCAGATTTTCCGCAGCCAATGCTTGCGGACTGCGCCGCCTCAAGAGGCTACGCTCATTGCCAAATGCCCTGCCGTCGTTTCCGAGAATGTTGCCGAGCAGTTCCGCAAGGCGTTCCTCATGCACGGGTTTGGGCAGATAGTCCTCCGCACCCATCTTCACTGCACGCACTGCGTCAGGCACCGAGGCATAGTCGGTCATCACAACGAACGGCACCCCGTGGCGTTCCGCCATGCTCCACTCCAACAGGCTTAGGCCGTTGCCTTTCGGCAGGCGCACGTCGGTAAGTACCATAGAGTAGTCCTTGCGTTCCATCTTGCGCCTCGCCGCAGGCTCGTGCGTGGCAATATCCGCATCGATACCTACTTTACCAATCCACCGCGAAAGTACCTCGCCCAAGACGATATTATCTTCAACAATCAATATTTCTCCACTCATTTTTCATTGTTAATTGTTCATTTTTCATTTTCAATCAGTGCTTTTACTTCTCCAATAAGACATTCAATTGCGTAAACCAGCTTTGCTGTCTCATTCCTGATTGACTCGTCATTAACGCTTGCGTCAACGAGAATCTTGCGGAAACTTTCAATCAAGCCATCTGCTCCAAGAAAGCTCCATGCCGACAACATCCTATGGGTTACGGCGCGCAACGCCTCACGGTCAAGCAAGGCAAGAGCCTTCTCCATGTCTGACTTGTCGGTTTCCGACTGCCGCAACAGCACCTCCAACATGTGCCGCCTGTCGCCTGTATGTTCCAGCAAACCTTCAAAGTTGAACTTCGGACGTCGGTTTTCACTGCCGACGCACGATGAAAGAAACGCCGTAAGCCGCTTCATGGAGAATGGCTTGTGCAGGCAACCGCAGAAGCCAGCCTGCAAGTACACGCCAGAATCGCCGTCGCCCCTCGCCGTCATTACAGCCACGGGCATCGTTCGCGAACAGCCTATGTCGGCAGTCCGCAACAGTTTCAACAATCCGAAACCGTCGGTGTCCGGCATCTGCACGTCAGTCAGCACTATGTCGTAGTCCGCTTTGCCCAACGCTTCCACCGCCTCGCGTGCGTTACGGCACGCCGTACATTCCACGCCGTTACGTCCGAGCATGTCTTCTATGACTTTCAGCAGGATGCAGTCGTCGTCAACAACGAGCACGCGCTTTGGCAACATGGCAAACGCTACGGCATGAACTTCAACTGCCGCAACCTCCTCGTCCGTCTCAGTCAAAGGCAGTTTCAAGCGGAACATACTCCCTTTACCAAGTTCACTTTCAACGTTTAGACTTCCTCCCAGCGCATTCATCAAGCCTTTTGTTATTGCAAGGCCGAGGCCGAAACCGTCTGAGTTCACGTCCTGTGCGGCACGCTCGAACGGACGAAATACGCGTTCAAGCGTTTCTTCATCCATTCCTATGCCAGTATCACTGATTTCAACAACCAGATTTCCGCCTCCGTAAACGGCCTTGAAGCCGACTATACCTGCATTGGTAAACTTAACGGCGTTCGACAAAATATTGTCCATGACCTGTTCCAACTTGTCCGCATCGCCTTTCACTGCCACGCCGCAACCCTCGCACTCATATTCAAACATCAACGCCTTGGCGTTGGCCTTACGCCTGAAGTCATCTGATATTCCGTCAAGCAATGCGTCCAAGCGGAACGGCGTTTCATTCAGCGGCTCGTTCGGCTCGAATGTCTTGTAAACGTCAAGCAGCCTGTTGGCCAACCTGAGCGCATGGGCGCAAGAGCGGCTTATGTCGTCGAGATAACCGTCCCTTTTCTTCTTTGCCGACGTGGCTGAAGCCAACTCCGCACAGTTGGCTATGTTGCCGAGCGGCCCGCGTATGTCGTGGCTAACGGTAAGGATAATGTTCTTACGCATCTCAAGCAGCTCCTTGTTCTCGCGTATGATGCCCTGCAACCTCTCTTTTGCCTTGCGCTCCCTGCGTATGTCACGTCTGATAAATGCGAACAAGGCCACGAGCAAGACTAAGACAAGAATGGAAATCGAGGCCGACAGCTTGTACGAGAATGCCTGCACGTCCCTTGTCCGCCGTTCCTTCTCGGCCAGCGATGCCGCCACCTGCCCGTCTATGCGCGCCACGAGCGAGTTGAGTGCGGCATTCAACTCGGCATTATGCCACCGCATACTGTCCGCGCACGCCTCCAAATATTTTGAATGTTCCCTCAGTTTCGCGGCCGTGTCGTCGCCAAGCCGCCGCAGGGCTGTTGACCGTTCCACCACCTGCACGGTCTTCTTGCCGCCGAACAGTCCGGCCAGTCCCTTTTTCTTCTTCCTTACAGTGCGCACTCTTACAGAGCGTTCCGCAATGGCCGGCAGCCGCGCGGTCACGTCAGCGTCAAAGGTTTCTTTCCGCCTTGCGGCGAGCATAACCGACCGGAGATGCTTCTCCTTCTCTTCCAACAGGCAGCGGAGCGTGTCAACCAGCATGGGTGAGACGCGCTCACGGCACAGCGGCTTCACGGATACGAGAAAGCTGTCTACGCCGAGCCGGAGCCTCCTGTATGCCGCATAGTCGCCGTCTTTCCAGAAAACCGCACCCTCGCCGGCCAAGACCAGCGCCACGATTTTCCCATGCACGTCGTTCGACGCTTCGTAAATCGTGTGCATGTCATCCATCTCGCGTTCTATTTCCTTCACTTTCCTGCGTTCATACAGCAACACTGCGGCAAGGCCGCAAGTCACGGCCAGCACCAATGCAAAACCGACAAAAACTTTCAATTGAAGTGGTATGACCATTTATTCTTGATATGGGTTTTAATGAGATAAATACTAAAATCATCAATCCGTCACTAATGGATTGAAACAACGAGGTAAACCATCATCGACGGACAAACATTGTTACGATTCCCGACAACAGATAAAACAAGTTGCAAAAATAGTCCATTGCACAGACAAACTTGCATAATGCGAGAGATTGCCTTCTAATTATAACTTTTTTAAACATATTCAGTTATATTTATGCAAGATATTTATTAAAAACCACCAAAAGGATATCAAGATGAAACAAGTGAGATCTTACTGCCGACATCCTGCAAAAGACAGCATTACGTGGGCGACGATTTATGTAATCTTATAATTATCTGATATTAATTAGTATGCAGTAGGGGGCTTCCATAAAAAGTGAAATAAGAGCTTAACCATATACGCTTACATAATAAGTCAAATTGCTTATGTTTGACTATAATAAGCTATTTAACTTATAAATCCTTTGACTGATAGGACAATGTGAAGCTGTGGGGTTTATTATAGCGGCGAAATCTTTACTCCGCTTTAAAGAAACAGATACAGCTAAAACGGAATATGTGCTGGTGGGGACACTGCTAAGCTTTGGAATAGCAACGTTGTTCGGTCTAATAGTAAAACAACTATCATATCGGCTTTTTTAATAAAAACATTTATGAATGTCCGCAATCAGCCTATAGCTCGTGACACAGGCATTGCATTTGTTGTAGGGACGCAAAATTTTGCACCTCTACATTGTGGGTGATTGCAGACATTCATAAAAAGTTATCATGGACTGCGTATTACCAGCAATCTTTTCAAGAAAAATTCGATACACAAATAGGAATCTGTTAGAAACAAGCTATTTATAAGCTTTTCTCAAAGAGTGAGGTAATGACTTGGCAACGGTTGCTAATTCTGTGATATGCGGTGTATTTCCACCTAAAAACTCTCGCCGACTGCAAAAATACAAAAAAAGAGGATAGGAGTGCAAGTCTTATAAAGTTTTTTCTTGCTTTTCATTCGTATATTCCATTTTGGTAGTCCGTGATATATTGCGTAAACGTCTTTCCCGTCTGTTGCTTGAAGAAGCGCATCAGATGGCTGGGGTCGGAAAAGTGGAACTCGTCCGCCAACTGGCTCACGTTGCGGTCGGAGAACAACAGCTCGTTTTTCAATTCCTCCAACAAGCGTTGTTTGAGCAGATGGGTGGCGGACACGCCGAACTGCGCCACGACGGAGTTGTTCAGCGTGATGCGACTCACACGGAGCATATCGGCATATTCCTGAACACGCTGCACGGTGCGGATATGCTTTTCGAGCAAGTCCTTGAACTGGAATGCATAATTGTTCTTCGGCACTTCGACCGGCAGACGGTAAGTTTTGGCGTATGCCCGGTTGATAACCACCAACAGATAGTAAAGCACAGATACGATAAGGTTGTAAGTGTCTGCCACAGGATGCAGCAGCTCCTGTTTTATCTTCCCCAAGAGGCGCATATATTCCGCCAGTTCTTCCGGCTCGGCAAACAAGTAGGGCGGTGTATCAGTCTGATAATAATACAACAGCCGATATACGAAGAACTTGTCAGCAATGAACGTGCGCATAAAGTCTTCGCGGAAAATAAGAAAAGTGTAATCCAGTTCTACCTCGTTCACGTGCCATTCCTGTTGCTGGTGCGGCGACAAAAGCAGCACCATACCATCCCGTAACTTCACTTTTCGGAAGTTCAGCAACAAATATCCATTGGCGCGGCGAAAGAAATAGAAACTGAAAAAATCCGTCTTGAACGTCCGGTGCTCGGTCAAGACACCACAGATGTCCTTGCTCTCGCCTGTGTTGATGTAGAAGTCCACGCCGCAACGTGTCTTGCTGAACGGGACGCTGACCAGTCTTTCGGGGTTGGTTATCGTTTTCATCGCTCTTGTTCTTTGCTTTCTGCAAATATACATCATTCTTTTATCAAAATGGCATATATTTCTCTTTTTAAGGCATAGAGGCATCAGGGGAATCTTCCGAACTTTGCACCCGACAAATCATAAAAGCGTAACATTATGAACGAGAAAGCTATTATCCGGTTGGTGCGCAGCGCCACCTTGAAAATCAATTATGCAGGACACACCATCCTTGTTGACCCCGTATTTGCCGACAAAGGAACCCTGCAATCCGCTCTCGGCGTGTATAAAAGTCCGAGGGTGCATCTGGTAATGCCCATCAGCGAAATCACCGAGGGCGTGGATATGGTACTGCTCACACACAACCACATTGACCATTATGAACCGAGCGTGAAACAACATTTGCCGAAAGACATCCCTTTCTACACCCAGCCGCAAGACAAGGAAACCCTCGTGCAAGATGGTTTTACAAATGTAGAAGCAATTGAAAAGAGCAAGACAATAGGCAACCTGACCATCCACCGCACCACGGGTCATCACGGTTTCGGTCAGATAGGCCAGATGATGGGACCCGTGTCGGGCTATGTGCTGATGGCGGAGGGACTTCCGACCATTTATATAATGGGCGACTGCAAATGGGAACCGTGCATCCTTGAAACCGTGGAAAAATACCGCCCTGATTATATCGTTGTAAACAGCGGCGGTGCGGTGTTCCCCGAATTTTCCAAGACAGACGGCTGCATCATCCCCGACGAACAGGAAGTGATGGCGATGCTCGACACGCTCCCCGCACAAATCAAACTGATAGCCGTACACATGGATGCTATTGACCATTGCCAGACAACACGCGAAATCCTGCGAAACGAAGCCCGCCACCACGGAGTGGATATGAACCGACTGATTATGCCGGGAGATGGGGAGAGCATTACGTTATGAGTGTTTGCATCAAATCGCTGATAAAGAATATGAACATAGTGATAGGCTGCTCAATAGGGTGCAGCTACTGCTATGCCCGTAATAACTGTCGCCGCTTCCATATCACGGACGATTTTTCTGTACCCGAATATATGGGGCGCAAGCTACACATCATCGACACTCCAAAACCTCACGTATGGCTGATGACCGGAATGAGCGACTTCTCCGATTGGAAGCCTGAATGGAACGCGGAGATTTTCGGAAGAATGAAAAGCAATCCGCAACACGCTTATATCTTTCTTACGAAACGTCCGGATAAGGTCTGTTTTTCTACGGATGACGAAAATGTCTGGATGGGCGTGACCGTCACGCGCAGTTCCGAGAAAAAAAGGTTAGAAGATTTGAAAAGAAATATCAAGGCCAAACATTACCACGTCACCTTTGAACCTATCTTTGACGAAATCGGAGAGATAGACTTCGCGGGTATCGATTGGGTTGTCATAGGCACGGAAACGGGACATCGGAAAGGCAAAGTGGATTCCCGTCTCGAATGGGTGCTTCACATTGCCGACCAAGCCAAAGCGCAAGGAATCCCCGTATTTATGAAAGAGGATTTGCTGCTTATAATGGGTGAAGAAAGGATGATTCAGGAACTGCTGGAACAATTTATCAAACGCATACAATGAATACTGAAACAATCAAGGAAATAGACGTACAGAGCGTTATGACCAAATCCGCACTGCCAGTCGGAGGATATTCGGTCAATCCTTACGTGGGATGCCCTCACGCCTGCAAGTATTGCTACGCATCGTTTATGAAACGCTTCACCGGGCATACAGAACCGTGGGGCGCGTTTCTGGACGTGAAGAACTGGAAACCGATAGCCAATCCGCACAAATATGACGGTGAGCGCATCGTGATAGGTTCCGTGACGGACGGTTACAACCCCTATGAGGAACAATTCCGCCGTACCCGCAGGCTGCTCGAAGAACTGCGCGGAAGCAACGCCGAGATTATGGTATGTACGAAGTCCGACCTCGTCCTTCGCGACCTCGACCTGTTGAAACGTTTTCCCAAAGTAACAGTGTCTTGGTCAATCAATACGCTTAACGAACAGTTTCGTGCGGATATGGACAACGCCGTGAGCATAGAACGCCGCCTGAAAGCAATGCGCCAAGTCTATGAGGCAGGCATCCGTACCGTGTGTTTCGTTTCGCCCATATTTCCGGGAATAACCGATGTAAAGACGATTATCAAGGAAGTGAAAGGATATGCCGATTTGATATGGCTCGAAAACCTGAACCTGCGCGGACAATTCAAAGGAGAGATAATGGCATATATCCGTGAGAAGCATCCCGAACTCTTCCCATTATACGATGAGATTTACAACAAGAAAAGGCTTGATTACTGGCAGGCATTGGAACAGGACATATCCCAATATGCACAGACGCAAGGATTTCCCTATCGGGTGAACGATTTGCCTTACGGACGCTCGGAAAAAGGAAAGCCTGTCATCGTAAATTATTTCTATCACGAAAAAATCAGGCTCAAAAAATAAGATGTATATAAATTCCCGCTATGGGATGATGGCAAACAGCTTCGGTATGCCCGAAACACAAACTTGCTACCATAAAAACAGAGTTCAGACTTTAAAACAACTCATAAACTTTGGGCAACTCAAAGGACTGCTCGCAGCTTCTTTCGGAAGCAAACGGGGGCGTTCAGGGGGCAACCCCACTGGCTCATTGGGGAGTTTTTAGCATGAGCGTCAGCGGTGCGTGAAGAAAACGCCATAATGAGCTATGGCTTTTGTTCCCAAAAGCCTGCGGCGGTGTCGGTTTTCCCTTGTCGGTCGGCAGAACGGAAGTCCGTCTGGCCAGCCTGCGGATGGCGATACTCACCTCCGTTGCTTCCACAGCAGGCTTGATGATGAATGAAAATCCGATGAATTGATGAATGGGCGACTTAACATACTAAAAGTCATAGCGATACATGCTCAACATTCTTTCATCAAACCGCTTGTCAAAAGAAAAGCGATGAGTAAGGCTGTGTCCGTTTTCTCTTTTCATCAGCCATATCCTTTTGTTGAGAGTTTGATGAGGATGTAAACCGCTGTTATTCTTTATGTTTATATATACTTTCATCAATTCATCAAAATAATAAATAGCACTCATGCAAATTACCATGCCGTATTCCGGCAGACTTGCAGGCAAGTCTGAAAGTTTTGAATTATTGAGAAGTGAAGATAACGCATTGATGTTCTGTAATATACGACCTAAACAACCGTTCAACAAACCCGTTCACAAAACATTTGGCGACGAAAAGAAAAATAGCACTTGTCTGTCTTTTCGCAAGCACAGCCTTTCCAACAGGGCGTTGCGTACCCTTGCGGCATTGGGTGTGTTGATACGGAAAGCGATTGCCACGACCATTGGCAGGGCATACGCCTCCGCACAATAACCGTTGGGAAGCCTGATGCGCCTTTCCACATCGCAAGGCTTCAGCACTCCGCTTTTGTACACGGCTCGGATGGCGGCACGGAGTGTCGGGGCGATTACATCGAACAGCCTTACCAACTCCATTTCGTTCATCCACACGTTGGCGGCATCGGACGGCACGGCAATCCTGCCGCACCCGTCCATCGTGATTGTTGTCCGTTCCATAGACTGTGCGTTATAGGACGAAACGTCCGCTTATCTTGCTCTCAAAGGCGGATATGTCGTTTTCAAGTTTAGCGTTGGTCACCTTCGCGTAAATTTGCGTGGTGGTTATATTCGTATGCCCCAAAATCTTGCTCACGCTCTCTATCGGCATACCGTAATTCAATGCCAAAACAGCGAATGAATGGCGGCTCAAATGGAATGAAACCGGCTTTTCTATCCCGCATTTCTTCGCCACAGCCTTGATGCGTTTGTTCACCATGTCAAGCGAGCCGATGTTGAAAAGTCGCTTGTCTCTTCTGAACGGCTCGTAACGCCTGATTATCTGCATGGGGATGTCCATCAGCTTGATTTGGAACGGTACGCCCGTCTTTTGGCGTTTCGACACAATCCATGATGCGCCATTCATCTCAACGATGTTGTCGGTGGTCAGGTTCTTGATGTCCGTGAACGAGATGCCAGTCCAGCAACCGAACAGGAACAAATCCCTCGCCAATGCGAAGTTGGGATTGTCCAGACTGATTGTACTCAACGCCTGAATTTCATCTTCCGTGAGAAAGCCTCGTTCCTTGTGGTCGGGGTCAACGTGGTACATCGCAAACGGGTTTCTCGGTATCTTGCCATTGTAGTGCGCCGTGGTGACGATGTGTTTCAACGGTATGGAGTATATCCACACGGACGATTGCGCCAGCCCGACCTCGTTTCGCAGGTACAGGCAGTAGTCACGGATGAAATCCTCCGTCAATTCGTTCATCGCCATGTCCGTCCGCTTGTACTGCCTCTTAATAAACTCCGCTACGTATTTGCGGACGGTCAGGTACTTCTGGTACGTACGCTTGGAGCGGTCTTTGCCCACCCGCTTGGCAAACGCCTCATTCTCCTTGTCAAAGGCTCGTAACAATGTTTCATACTCCGTGCCGATGCCTTGATAGGCGTTGCGTACCATTTCAGCCGTGACAAATGCCTCACGGTCGGAAAGCCGCTGGTAGTGCTTCGTTATCTGCGCCTTGATGTTGTCAAGCGCATAGTTCACCGTCACCGCCTCGCGGCTCTTGCCTTTCGCCCTGTTGCCTTTAGCATCCCACAAATCCTTGGAGATACGCTGCTTGCAACTGAACTGTGCGATAGTCCCGTTGATTGTAACCCGTCCCATGATGGGGACAATTCCATTCTTTTCCTTGCTTCCGTTTACATAGAAGACGGTCTTGAAAGTACTTCTCATAATCCTTGCTTTTTGTTTGGTGCAAAATTAGTTTATGGGAGTTGTAAAGGCAGAATGTAAACCTACGCAGAACGCAGAAATAGAGACCGTTAGTGTTAAATGTGCATCAGGTGTTGGGTAATGATTTGGAAGTGCATCTATTGCTGTAATCCGCCCAAATCCGTTTTTCCGCCCTTATGTCATTCCGTGCCACCCGAAGCCAAACCCTCTGACCGTCAGTGAGAATGCTCAAATTCGCTTTATTCTGCGTTTTATCCTATTATTTTCTTTTGAAAATTCAGACACCCAAGCATCGCGATTTGTAGCTACACGAAATACCCCGGCAGTTTCACCCCTTCCATCAAAAGTAAACCGCTGTCGGCCGTCCAGCCGTGTTTACAGCGGTTTCCGCCACGTTTTTCCTCGCGGCTGCGCCGTGAAAAACGTGGCGGAAAAGAACACGGCGCCCGTCCGCCTGCGGTTTGCGGTTTGATTACAGGGGCAAAACTGCGACCGACGTGACGCATGGCCGTCATGCACCGAAGGAGCGTTTTTCATTGCAGCCGCTTCAGCTGAATGTAAAACTTCGGCATACCTTACAAAAGGCTGAATACGTACCGGTTCCAGCCAACGGACAGGGTGCTTCCAGCTCTCTCCGCCCGCATGTTCCGACGTGCGACAACCGTCTGTTTTCCGCCTTGTTTCCACCCTCATTGCAAAAGGCCGCCTTTCGGCTTGTGATTTGCGGCCTTTTGCGTTGCGATTCATACCCTTTTGCGCCGCAATTCACGGCCTTTCGCATGACATTTTGCGGCATATTGCGA
>OGGJ01001037.1_pt1 | contig 25377 bp, 20 predicted proteins | sample 1571071 | NCBI WGS metagenome assembly OGGJ01 (sample SAMEA2581954, study PRJEB24529) | metagenome | biome: Human gut stool | place: China | collected 2011
AGTAGGAGAGGAACTGATAGTTTCTACACGTGCTAAAGGGGAAAGAAAAATTCAATATTTTAGAACCTATGATTTAAAAATTAATGATGAAGTTGTAGGAGGCATTTATTCTATTTGGACATTAATAGATATTGAAAAAAGAAGAATTGTCAGACCACAAAAAGTAGGAATTACAATTCCTGAATGTGAAGAATATTCGAGTTTTGTAGAAAAATACGAGCCGCTTTTAGATATAGAGACTCAAAAAGTTCAAACAAGAGAAGTCATGTATAGTGATATTGATTTAAATAAGCATATGAATAATGCAAGATATCTTGAATGGGTCATGGATCTTCTTCCTCAAAACGTATTAGAAAAATATTTTATTGGAGAAATGACAATGCACTATCAAAAAGAAATTGCTCCAGAGAGTATTGTGGATTTATATTATGGGCAAGAAGATGATCATTTTAAAATAGAATTTAAGATTGCAGAACAAATACATTTTGTCATATCAGGAAGATTTAAAGAAAAGAAAGAGTAATGGATAAAGTTATATCATAATATACTAAGAAAAAAGTGATTCTCATTTAAAACAAGAATCACTTTTCTTATCTATTAATACATTGCAGGAGTTGGAACTTCGTTTTTAGAAGTATCTTTTGCATCGGCAATACCTGCTTCGGTTGTAATGAATAATGAAGCAATACTGCAAGCATTTAATAATGCGCTACGAGTGACTTTAGTTGGATCAATGATTCCTTTTTCAAACATATCGACCCATTGTCCATTTTTAGCATCAAAACCATAATTCTTTTTTACAGTTTTTTGATTTTCAACAATATCTTCTGCATTATATCCAGCATTTTCAGCAATTTGTTGAATTGGAGCAAATAAGGCTTCCATGACAATATGAATACCTTTTTGAATATCTACATTATCAGATTTTAATTGAGGTTTAACTTCTTTATATGCTTCTACTAAAGCAGCACCACCACCAATAACAATACCTTCTTCAACAGCGGCTTTAGTGGCATTTAAAGCATCTTCAATACGTAATTTCTTTTCTTTTAATTCACTTTCAGTTGTTGCGCCAACTTTAATTGTTGCTACGCCATTTGATAATTTACCCAAACGTTCTTTTAATTGTTTTTGATCATAAGAAGAAGTTGTTTTCGCTAATTGATTTTCAATACTTTCAATGCGTTGTTTTAAACTATCTGATGGATTATTACCAGCAATCATTGTTGTATGATCTTTTGTAACGATTACTTTTTTAATTGTTCCTAATTGATCAAGAGTAACATCTTTTAATTCCATAGAAATATCTTTATTAATAAAGGTACTCCCAGTTAAAGCAGCAATATCTTGTAATAATTCTTTTTGGTTATCTCCAAATCCAGGAGCTTTTGTTGCGACAACATTGAATGTTCCTCTTAGTTTATTTAAAACAAGTGTTGAAATAACTTCGTTTTCAAAGTCATCAGCAATTAATAATAATGGTTTATTACTTTGAACGATTTGTTCAAGAATTGGAAGAATTTCTTGTAAATTATTGATTTTATGATTTGTAATAAAGATATAAGGATTTTCCATTTCAACAGTCATTTTATCATGATCTGTGACCATATAAGGAGAAACATATCCTTTATCATATTGCATACCTTCATTGATTTCTAAGACGTTGTCAAAACTATTAGATTCATCAACATTGATAATTCCATTTTTACCAACTTTATCCATTGCTGAAGCAATCAATTGACCAATTTCTTCATTACCAGCTGAAATAGTCGCTACTGAAGCAATATCTTGACTTGTTTCTACTTTATGTGAATTTTTCAAAACAACATCAGCAACTTCTTTGCCTGCTTTTTCAATACCTTCACGCATTAAAACAGGATTAGCTCCTTTATCTACAGCTTTCAATCCATTCACGATCATATTTCGAGCAAGAATAGTTGCTGTGGTTGTACCATCACCTGCTACATCATTAGTCTTAGTAGCAACTTCCTTTACAAGCTGGGCACCCATATTCTCAAATGCATCTTCAAGTTCGATATCCTTAGCGATTGTAACACCATCGTTAGTGATAAGTGGTGCACCATATGATTTATCAAGAACTACGTTACGTCCCTTTGGTCCGATTGTAACCCTTACAGTATTAGCTAATTTATTAACACCCTCTTCAAGAGCTTTTCTTGCTTCAATTCCGTATTTAATTTCCTTTGCCATTGCTATTACCTCCATTATTATCTGTAATAAAAATATATCTGATATCAACTAACTATCACTTTTCATATATCCGCCAGTAAACTGGCTGTATCTGATTAGTCCTCGATTACCGCAAGAATATCATTCTGCTTTACAACGATGTATTCTTCATCATCAAGCTTAACTTCTGTTCCAGCATACTTAGAATATATTACCTTATCACCAGGCTTAACCTGCATTGTAACTTCCTTGCCATCAACAACCCCGCCAGGTCCAACTGCAACTACCTCTGCCTGAGATGGTTTCTCCTTTGCCTGTCCTGGTAATACGATACCTGACTTTGTAGTTTCTTCTGCAACTAATGCTTTAATTACAACTCTGTCTCCTAATGGTACTAATTTCATATATATCCTCCATTCCGCTGTCTGAAATGTATATGGCAGCAATTTGTTTTTTGCTTGTTAGCACTCATTTCAACCGAGTGCTAATTTCAATAAAATTAAGATAGCACCCGGCTAATAATTTGTCAACAGCTATTTCTAAATATATTAATGATTTAACATTTTGATTATACTTTTTTTATTTTTTATTCTTATTAGCGACACCCATCTTGACAGTCTTTCCATAATAGAAAAGATACTGCTGTGCATATCCGCCAAGCTCGCCAAATCTTTCCTTAGCAAATGCAGCTATAACATCTTTGGAAGTATCATTTCCGTCAAAATACAGATATTCCATTATTCTTTTTATCCACACATCAATAGGAAAGCTGTCCCTTTTACCCAATGCAAAAAGGCTTACACAGCTTGCGACCTTGTTGCCAACCCCTTTTATCTGACACATTTTCTCAATGCCCTGCTCACTATCCAGTGCAATAAGCTCATCATAGCTAATCTTTCCCTCGCCGACACATTTTACGGCATCATATATGTAAGGTGCTCTAAAGCCTGTCTTTAATTCCTTCAAATCCTCTACTTCTGCTTTGGCTAACTTCCTTACATCAGGAAATGTATACATAGGTACACCTTTCACCTCACCCGCATAATCGCCATACTTTGCAGAAATATCTGCAACAATCTTCTTTATATGTGGTATCTGTTTGTTCTGCGATATAATAAATGAAATAAGTGTCTCAAAAAATTCCTGATTAAGAATTCTGACACCTGACATTGCCTCAATTGCTTCCTTAAGCTTATCATCTTTCTTTAAAAGCCTTTCCTTTATAAGACCATAATTCCTGTCTATGTCGAAATAATTTCTCCACAAATCCATATACAGCTTCTCGTCAGTATCATAAAATACAATTTCTTTTTCAGTCTGTATTATATGTAACATATGTCCAAATGCTGTAAGGACATAATCATTTTCATCAAGCTTATTAAAATGGAAGCACTGTCCACATTCAAGTGTTTCATTCAATTCAAAATCATCAGGTTTGTTAATAATATAATCGCTCATATTAATTCTCCTCCCTGTACAAAATAAAATGCACGGTATATTTATCATCAGACTGCCATAAATATCCATATATCTAGCAGTTGTGTATTATTTTATAATGTAATATAATTATAATATATGATGTAATAATACCAAATTACATTTAATTTAACAAAGTAATAAACCTAAATTATTATAGAAAGATTTATTAACATATATGAAAAATTTATATAAGCCTATCCATAAGCGTGTCTGCGTTATACTCACACTTGTGCTTTTATCTGTCGCATTGACAGGCTGTACAATTCCAATATCGTTTAATATGCCTTCCAATTCAGCTATGACAATACCTAAGACTGCATTTTCCCAGTCCGCAGATACAACTGAGGAGATTGTCCAGGCTATAATTGCAAGTATGGATAGTGATAATAATGTCTGCGAATTATTCATTACTGATGAGGAGTTAATTGATGCCAACAAATGGCTTTCATTAATTAACGGCATAGAACAGTTAAGATGTGAATACAGGCGCATTAAAAATGGTTTCAATGTGCGGATAACTTATGAATGTTGGGACAATTCTGCAATTATTAAAGCTTACAGAAGTGAGTCAACATATAATCTTAATGAACGCCAAATTGTGCTTTATGACAAGTATACCAAAATACTTGAAGAGATTATTTCTCCAAATCAATCTGATATAGAAAAGGAGATTGCCATACACGATTATCTCGTTGATAACATCAATTATGTTGATACCGGCGACTCTTCCTACAACGCCTACAGTGCATTAATCAACGGAATTGCCGTATGTAGCGGCTATACTGAATGTTTTAAGACATTGTTAGATATGCTTGGAATAGAAAATGCGACAATTTCAGGAGAGGCTGGCGGACAGCAGCACATATGGAATGTTGTCAACCTTGATAATCACTGGTATCACGTTGATGTAACGTGGGATGACCCTGTTGGCTCATCATCTGATTATATCGACCACTCATATTTTAATATCAGTGCTGACGATATGGCACTCGACCATACTTGGGACAGAAGCCGTTACTCCGCTTATGAAAAATGTGGTGCAAAATATTCCTACTGCAGATACAAAAAACTACCTTTAATAAGCAATGTCAACCAGCTAAATAAACTCATATATTCAACAGTTAAAAATAAAACTGCACATATTGAATTCACTACAACTTATAATGCAGATCTTAAAGAGGCAATATCAAGAACCGGACAGCAGTTATCCTATTCTTATAAGAATATTGATCGTGTTAATTACACGTTATATTCTGTTACATTTACATATTAATTGATATATAAATGTAATAATTATTACATTTATATATCAACAAAAAGCTGATTATCTCCATTTTTATTAATGAGGGTAATCAGCTTTTATTAATATCAATTAATTTCTTAATATAATGTATACATACCATAAATCTTGTGCAGCTTTTCTGCACATATAAAGTTCCATAAGGAACTTTTAAGATGAGCACTTTTGTGCTCATTATACCATAATGAACTTATCTTCTTCCGAAAAATAACACATTATTATGTTATTGGATATTAACTCCAGTATCTTTTAATGTTGCTCTTACAAGTGAGTCTTTAGCATTTTTCCAGGGCTCATTGGCATATTTGTGATCAAATTTATTAATAAACCAGGCTACATCATCTCTTACTCTCTTCATATTATCTATATAAAGCTTAGTGATAAGCTCTGTAAATTCTGTATACTGTGCTCCCGAAAGCTTGCCGCTCGCCCTTTTCATCAAAAGTCCATAGTGGCTGGTACAAAAGCCTTTGCAGTTTTTAAGTTTCTCTACAAAATCTTTGTCGTGTTTATACATATAAAACACTGTATCTATGTATCTTTCAATGGTATCTTCTACCTTATCGCACACAAAGCATTTTCCTTCAAGCTCATCTATATAACTGCATACCTGTGCCTCTTTGCCTTTTTTTAGGAGTGTCTTTCCAGTGCCCTTATCATATCTATAACTTTCTATCTGCTTAATGACATAATCCATATGTGTCTTCATAACAAGTGCATAACCAAGTCTGTTATTCTGCTCGTATATCTTCTTAATATGACGGCTGCAAAATCCCATTTTATCAGTCTTTTCTCTTATGTCATCTTCCATATAGCTTGGACCCATGGCATACTCAACCGCATCATTCTCCAGCTTTTCAAACATTGAACAAATCGGACATTCACTATCCAACGCAAACGCATCATTAACTGGAACTGTATATATCTTTTCTTTCATAATTGGATATCCTTTTCTATTAATCTTGTAGTGATATTCTAGCAAGAATAGGGAGAATATTCAATATTGTTGGGCAAGCCAAGTTATTTAGGTTACTTAACACCAATTACTCTGATTGCTGATTTTCCATCTACACACAGTAGAAATTATTTAGGTTACTTAACTCTTATATCGTCATATTATACAATTATTCCTTTGTTAAGTAACATTTTTTGATTATTTTTTATGCAATATACACATATTATATTAAGTAACCCATCTAATTTTAAATATTAAGGTCAAGGTTTGCATTCTCAAATGTTTCAGCTTATTATAATAAAGTCCTTCTCATCATTCTTTGCATATCCAAACCTCAGTACTTCACAACTTGATGAAAGTTTAAATATAATAACACTATCCTCTTGCGAAAAAGATTTCTCATATTTGTTCTTCAAGTCATTTATTATATTATTAACGATTTTTTCACTGTTGTCAATTTCAAACACGGAATATTGTAATCTATGTCCAAATCTTGAAAGATATTTAGCAAATTTAGTTCTTAATTTGTCATTTGATATATCATAACTTACAACTACCATAATACCTCCAATCTAGTTATATATTAAACTGCGGAAATTCTGATACACTTTTCATTTTCATAAAATATCTATAATAGCTTTGTATATACATAAATATTTCATCTTTATATTCCATAATTGCCTGCATTAAAAATTGAATATATTGTGGATTATTCTTATATTTTAAACACCAGTGTTCATCATATTTTTCAAAATCATCAATTTTACACTGTCCCAGATTAATAGCTTTTCGCACCTCATAGTCTATAATTGGTCTTATCGGCTCCATTATGTCGCACACTAATGACTTCCTCATATAGAAACACTTATGAAATACTCCATAATATGTATCAAATCCATACACCTGCAACATTGCATCAACGATATTAAACAGCATTGTATAACCTATATCTAACACAACATTTACATAATCGCTTTTAATTCTTGGCTTTCTTCCATTCCACTGTACATTATCAAACATTCTTGGGAAATAAACTCTCGCAGCATTTCCTTCAATACCCATAATTTCCAAATACTCCTTGGAATTATCAAGTTCTACCACCATTGTATTTAACAATTCAATTGCTTCTTTTTGGTATTCTGTCTTTTTTCTTATATTTTTTAATGCCTGTGCTTGATTTTTAATTTTGTTTTGTTCAATAAGCCTGCCTATATCATTACTATCATATTGATATTGGTGTTTCCTTAGAAGTGTGTTACCTTCCATTCTTGCACCTATAACATCATATACTTTAAACGTTGTACTCATTAAACATATAGAAAATCCAAATTTTTTACTTCTTTGTATCAAGCCACTCGTTATAGATATATTTCCAACAACACACAACATAAACAATCTATAACAGGTTGATTGAAACTTAATCTTTCCTTCTTTATCTTTTACTATAACATTATCGTTAGAAAATGATAATTTATCCCCTATGTTTGTCATTAAAAAAATGACTTGTTTCTTTTTAAAATCATTAGCACTTAACATAAATACCCTCTTTTATTAATGACTTATCACACGCCTGTTCATATATGCATTTACTGCATTTTTCTTTATTAGTCTGCTCAAATTTATCCATATCAAATAACCTAATCTGGTTAATTAATTGTTTAAATTTATTTTTCATTGCCACATCATCATCTGGAAGTGCAATTTTATATTTTTTATTATCATCAAGACTTCTTACTTCTAAATGATTAATCTCATACCCCATCTCTGTCATTGCATAATATTGGGCATATAATTGAAAAATATATCCGTCATATATTTTCTTAACAAACTTTTTCCGTTCTATAAGTGTCTTACTAATTTCATCATACAAATCTATTTTCCCAACAATCTTATATTCATCTGAATACACATCTAATGCCATTTTTACGCTTTTTCTCGTAGAATATTTTTTATTATCTACTTTCTCGTGTGCCTTCGTACCATTAATCTGATACTGTGATTGATATGTCAAATTGTCCTGATTTCCATATAGTTTATGAAAATATATGGAAACAGGACAAAATATAAAATCATTGAGATTCGAAATTAATATCAAATCTTCCATCTACTCAAACCTTCTATTCTGAATATAATCAAGCCATTCAGTAACATTTATATACAATTCATTTTCTTTAAACTTCTTATCATCACTCCAGTTCTGTTTAATCTTGTTAATCTCATACAAACCTTTTAATGCTATGCAGTATGCGCCATTGGCATCTGCGTCTTTAGGCATTGTATGTGTGGTATTATTCTCATTTTCCATATAATCAGATGAGTCGTAAAATCCATTAGACGAATTTAAAATTGGCGATACAAGTCTGTCATAATTCTCATCTTCTGCTTCACTCCTGCTATTTCTTAGCTGAACTGTATACTTTAATTCTTCAAACAGACTGCATATAAAATCAGCATTTCGTGTTTCATCCATATGCGATATATCTTCCCTTATATCGTGTCCGTCTTTATATTCAATATTGTATTGTTCCATAAGCTTAATTAAATTCTCTGTAAGATTTAATACTTCTGAACGTAACCATCTGCCATCTTTATATAACTTCTTAATTCTTTCCCCATATGTGTAGGCTGTCCATTCATTTACCGGACTGCTTACGTTATATGTTTTAAAGTTATTATAATCAAAAGAAAACGCAAACAGTTCTCTATGTCCGATTTTTTCATATTCTTCTGAACCTTCATTAATATATCTGATTGAATTCATACTCATAAGAAATTCTTTTTTATCCTTAACTTTAGCATTAATGCCACTGCCTGAATATTTCTTAAAATCAAATATATTAATAAATCCTGTGGCTGGGTCTATCTTTGATGTATAAGCGGCTGGCACATAGAATATACAGCCGCACTGCTTTCCAACATTTTTTATGCTTTTAGGAATATATGTAAGCTGATATCCCCTTAATATTCCTCCGTTCTCATCAGCTTTTCTCTCTTTAAATACAAGATAATTAAGTTTACTAATCAGCATATTCTCAAATTTCTGATACACCTGACGTTCAACCTTAAATCTTCCTCTCTTAAAGCCTTTGTTTAAATCTTCCATTACAATTATTGCATTATAATCAATTACCATTCTTGCTATCTTAGATATAACGCCTGACAGATAACCACTTTTAACATCTTTAATCTTACCTATTTCCTGCCAGTTCTTTCTTGCATTATCCCTTGTCTTTTCCATATTTTTAAGTTTATTCTTATAGTCATAATTATTGACAAGATTAAATGATTTCTGTTCTATAATATTGCCTTTATTATCAATTACAGAAATGTATATAAGATTTCTCTCGCCACGATCTATTCCAATAACATTCATATTATTATGCTTAGCTATGTATTCAATCATCTTAGCATTTATATTTTCGTCATCTACTCCATAATTAATTGTTATTGGAAGATGAAGGAAATATTTATCTTCTGTATATCTCTTATCTTTAATAATATCTATTGGGTTCTTACGATGTCCGATTCTTTCAAGTATTTCAACAAGTTTTTTATCTTTTTCTACATCAATAACATAATCATTATTATAATAATTATAAACTTTTATATAATCCTCATCAGTTAAAGATACCCTTACTCCAGCTTCATTAATATACGTCTTATTAACAAGAACTGTATCTTTCTTATGAGTTATATTTCTTTTCATACTCGATTTACGATAGAAAAGCTCAGCATTACCATTTAATTCAATGCAGATATTCTTAAGGTTATCCTCACTAAATATGTTCTTTAGATACATTGTATGAAGATTGTCTTTTCCTGTACTATGCGATGATAAATCTTTATTATATATCTCAAATAGATATATTTTCCCTTCCTCATCAAGCCTGCTAATATCTGCTTCACTTATATATACCCACGAAATTGAGTATCCTTGCTTCTCAACATCTTTATAGAACTGGCCTATATCATTATATTGAGTAGTTTCCTCGAATTTGAATCCATAATTCTTCCATTCAGGATGTTTATTTATACACGCTTTATAATAATCTATTAAATCATGGCAGTAATTAATATCAAAATTACCACTTGATTTGATATGCCTGTTCTTCTCATATCCTTCTAATATATATGATGATGGGTTATAATCTCTTTTTCCTGTATCAGATTTAATAAATACCTTAGGAAGCATCTTATTAGGACCAGGCAGGAGATTATATACCATTTTTTTATAATCTGTCGATAATCGCTGCTCTTCACTACCTTTTATTATCTGTTTATCAGGCTTATTATTCACATTAAATATCGCTATATAATATTTGTTGTTCCTAAGCAATATTATTGCATTATTATCAAATTCCTTACTCCTTGACCAGCCAGCAGCAAGTGTTGGTGAAGCAAAATTAAGCTTAAACTTCTGTGTACTGTAAGGCTTCTTAGTAACATAATTGCGAATTCTGTCATACAGTGTTACCACATTTTCCAATTCACAGCATATATCTTCCAGCTCAGCATAAAATGCGTTATCTTTTTCTACGACTTCATCTATAATAAATGTCTGTAACCAGTGATATAACGACATTATATCATCCAGCTGTTTTTTTATTCTAAGCGCACTTTCCTTATTCTCTATAAGACTGTCATCAGAATTATAATCTATTGTATACAGGCTGACATCTGCTAACAGCTCCGACATTTTATTAAAATAGCCAAGCACACCCTGTCCACCGAAAGCCTTAACTGCATTATCGTCATCATCAATATATGGAGCATTAAAATAATCTGGCTCATACTCTGCCACGATACTATCCAGTTCTTTAACGCTCATAAATTTATTATCTTTCTTAGCATTTTCTATTTTCTTAACTTTGCTTTGACCTTTTCCTGCTATTGTATTATATAAATATCGTTCTATAGCTGAATCTATCACGCCCCAACCGCCATACACATAACTTGACACATTTGTATAATATCTGGCATTAATATAAATCTTTGCTGTATTATATATATTAATGTTCTGCAAAATATTTCTAAGCCTGTCTGTCAGCTTAACTTCTTCGAGCCTGCTAATAAATTCATTAAATGAAGCATACACTTCTTCATCATTCTGATACATTGGAGGAATTTCAAATACCTTTTCTGATATACCCATTATCTGCTTTTGAATCTTCATCATCTTAAAAATATTAGCTTTAAACTTATTCTGCTGGCAGTATAAATTCATATGCTTATTAATATCTCCACATATCTGATTGTAGTAATCTATCCCCTTCTGTGCCAGAACTTCGTTATAATAATCTCTGGAAAAGATATGCTCTAACCTCCAGCCATCAAGCTTCTCTGTTAATTCTTCTTCAATTAACGCTATTTCATCTCCTGCTTTTTCCTGTATGCGCATAAATGTCTTCAAATTATCGTAAAATATCGAAGCATTAACATTAACAATTCTATGGCATATAGAAGAAGCCCCTCCTTCTCCACTAAACATATTCTTTCTTGTTTTAAAATAACCTTTAAAATATGTAGTAAAGCCTTTAAAAAGGGCAAGTGTTTCAAGTGCTTTCTCCTTATCCTCACCTGTATAATTACGTTCCACATAATCAGGAAGAAGCTTTGTTATCAATTTGGCTTCAAACATTGATTTAAAATTATCATCTGCTGATAACATTTTAGCTATCTCTCCTCGCTTTGATTTTTCCACCAAATCCAGCTTATCTCTGTTGTCTTTATCATTCTTCTTATATTTTTCTTCTATTGCATCAAATAAATTATAAAAATCCAGATTATTGATGTCATTTAACTTGTGTGTAATATAATTCCTATAATATTCATCAGCTATCTTCTTTAACTCCAGACTCTGTTGTGCTCTATATTCATCCTCTGAGATAATTCCCCTCTGCTTGATATGTTCTGCTGTAAATGGAGTTGGCTTTAGTTCATTTCTTAAAGTCTTCTGTACTTTGGATAACGCTATAAATTCATCGTAATTACCACCTGTATAATTGTCTGCTGCTTTGTTCATTGATGTACCTCCTCTGATTTCTTAATAAATATTAATGAATATATAATTGCTTAAAAATATATTATTTCTGATTATTACAATAGTGCCATTTATATTTTTACAATAACACCTTTTGTATTTTTTGTAAAGAGGTGTTAAGTTATTTTATTTGTAAATTAAAAAAATAACACTTTCGTGTTATTTAACAACCTAACCTCTTTAATCTACAATCAGTAGAAATTACTCCTATAGCATAGCCGCATACAATTAATGTATCTCTATCAATCTACGATTAGCCGAATTCTATTATATCCAGCTCTATTATCACTTTTGTTATCGTTAGGTTATGTAAATATTATATTTAATCTCATATTATATGTCAAATTCAATATAATTACATATAGTAGCATCAAGTCATTTTCCACATATAATACTAATAAGTTTAATATATGGAGTTTTTTCGATTATGAAAATACAGAATACGTGGGCGATTGCTATGTGTTATGTACCGTGGCAGAAATGGGGAGATTTGTATGACCCTTGCAAAGCCCTTAAATGTGGAACATTATTTCCTGTATTATCCAAACCTTTTGCAGGAGGCAGAGTATGAATAATATGACTAACCAGCCATCTATGAACCAGAGGTCTTCCTACAATTGCCAGCAGAATTGCAATAATGGCTATTCTAATAATAACTGTAATAACAACCGCAATTACAATAACAATCTGTGCAACAGTGGCAATTCCAACAGCACCCTCACTCCAACCCGACAGTCCAGTTGTACTTTAACAGCCGACAAACGTGGGCTTATGCAGAATATTTATGAACTGGGATTTGTACTAACAGAAGTCAATCTCTACCTTGATACTCACCCCGATGACCTTGAAGCAATTGAATATTATGCACAGATTAAAGATAAATACTGCGATTATATGACACAGTACGCAGATTATTATGGACCTCTCGATAAATTACACATTTCCAACGACAATTACTGGATGTGGGTAGCAACTCCAATGCCTTGGGAAATGGAGGGCTGCTGATATGTGGAATTATGAAAAACGACTTGAATACCCTATTAAAATAAAACAGACGAACCCTACTCTGGCGGCTATGATAATAAGTCAATATGGTGGACCGGACGGCGAGCTTGGTGCTTCTATGCGTTACATCTCGCAAAGATATTCTATGCCATACAGGGAAGTTGCCGGGCTGCTTACAGATATCGGCACTGAGGAGCTGGGGCATTTTGAAATGATTAGCACAATGGTTCACCAGCTCACAAGAAACCTTACAATGGAACAGATTAAAGGAACTCCTTTTGAAGCCTACTATGTAGACCATACATCAGCAGTGTGGCCTCAGGCGGCAGGTGGTATTCCATTTAATGCGTGCGAATTCCAATCAAAAGGTGATTCTATAACAGATATCGTTGAAGATATGGCGGCAGAACAAAAGGCACGCACAACTTACGATAACCTTATAAGGCTTGCCAAAGATGACCCCGATGTTCTCGACCCGCTTAAATTCTTAAGAGAGCGTGAAATCGTCCACTTCCAACGTTTTGGTGAAGCCTTATCTATAATACAGAGCAAGCTTGACTGTAATAATTACTATCTATACAATCCTGAATTTGATAAAAACTGCAACTGTATCAAGAAATAATTATGCCAATATGAAATCATAGTCTATAGCATAAAATTGGACTGTCGCAATAAGAAAATATAACTATATAGATATACCGACTTAACTATCAATCTATATAATATATACATTTCTTAGTGCGGCAGCCCCTTTATTAATATATAAAGCTGTCTGGCAGGTGTACGCTCTCCTGTATCTTCCTTATATTTCCTGTCTATACAAGCTGCGTGTGAACCATACGAATTCTTCCACATCAGATAGCTTCTATATCCAATAATAATTTGTATCAAATAATAATTATATATTCTTAATTAGTATGTCATAACCTCATATCCATCATCAGTAACGTGAACCATTATTTCCCACTGTGCTGAATATGAATCATCTTCTGTGTATATTGTCCAGCCATTGTCATCATCAACATATACATCCGGGTAACCGGCATTAATCATTGGCTCAATAGTGAATACCATACCGGGTGCCATAACCATACCTGTTCCCTTCTTAATAACATAACTGACAAATGGTGTTTCGTGGAATTCAAGACCAATTCCGTGTCCGCCCACTTCACGAACCACTGAATATCCATTTTCCTTGGCGTGCTTGCTTATTGCATCTGCAACATCCCCCAGATGTCCCCAGGGCTTAACCTGTGCAAGTCCAAGCTCCACACATTCCTTTGCAACATCTACAAGCTTCTTATGCTCTGGTGCAACATTTCCTAAACAGAACATTCTTGAAGAATCTGAAAAATAGCCATTAAGAATTGTTGAGCAGTCAACATTTACGATATCACCATCTGCTAATACTATATTAGATGATGGAATACCGTGACATACTTCATTGTTAATAGATGTACACACACTCTTTGGAAATCCTTCATAATTAAGAGGTGCTGGAATTCCACCCATAGCTGTTGTCTTTTCATACACCATCTCATCAATTTCCTGTGTTGTCATACCCACTTTAATGTTCTCAGCTACATAATCAAGTACAGCAATATTAATCTTACTGCTCTCTCTCATACCCTGAAGCTGTTCTTCATTCTTTATAATGCTTCTTGGTGGAACTTTGTGGAATTTCTTTCTGTACATTTCAATTTTCTTATCAAAATCCATATGGCATTCACAATAAGGCTTTTTACTGCCACACCAGCAAGGGTCATTTCTCATTAACTTCTTCATTGTTGTTACTCCTCATTTCTGTGCATATATACACTTTCTAATCTGTAATATCACTATATATACAATACCAATTTATAATACTGTTATACATATGCAATACCACAATATATCTACATCAACTATACCTGCAAATTACCAATTACTGCTATATATCCTCACCTTCACATTATTGCTGTAATACCTCAACTATAGCTGGCAGGAACTGCTTTTTACGCGAAACAACACCAGGAAGTATTACGTAATTGTTGGTTATCTCATCAATGTTAAATGCCTGCATAAGCACCTGTTCAGCATTCTTACCTGATAACATAACATACGATGTCTCTTTCATTACATCTGTCAGAAGAAGATATGCAATATTTATGTCATCTGACTTATCCGTAACACTTGTGATATAAGAAGCTTCTTTCTTAATAAGCTCATCTATCTCTTCCTGACTCATACAATTTACTTGTCCAACACCTACAGTTATCTCTCCAATTGAGAACTTCTTGTAATCCCTATAGAATATCTCTTCTTCTGATTTGTCAGAAAGATTACTTCCTGCCCTGAACATTTCCCTGCCGTATTCTTCTATATCAATACCTGCTATATCAGCTAATACCTGACAGGCATCAACATCATAGTGTGTGCAGGTTGGTGATTTTAATATAAGCGTATCTGATATTATTGCCGAACATAACAGTGCGGCTGTCGTCTTATCAATATCTATATTATGCTCACAGTACATCTGATATATTATTGTTGCAGTACAGCCAAGCGGCTGATTTCTGAAAAATACAGGTGTTATCGTCTGTATGCAGCCAAGTCTGTGATGATCTATTATCTCTAATATATCAGTATCCTCAATACCAAATACAGCCTGATTTTTTTCATTATGGTCTACAAGAATTATCTTCTTCTTATCGGTCTTAATAATATTTCTTCTTGAAATCATACCGACATATCTGCCTGTATCGTCCTCAATTGGGAAATCCCTGTAACGCTTCTTAGCCATTATATCCTGTATATCTTCAATAAAATCGTTTAGCTTGAACTTAATAAGTGCTTCCTGCTTCATAAAGAAACTTACAGGAATGGCCTGATTAATAAGTCTTGCAACTGTATATGTATCATACGCTGTCGATATTATAACACAATTATGCTGTGCAGCTATCTTGGTTATTGTGCTTGATACCTTTGCACCCTCACATATTATAAGACATCCCGCCTCCATCTCAATAGCACATAATTGTGACTCATATCTATTGCCAAGAATTACAAAATCACCCTCTTCAATCATATTTTCCATCATATCAGGATTGGCGGCAGCAATAATCATCTTCCCCTTATTAAAATGCTTATCTATATCACCAGTTATAACTTCGCCCTTAAGGGTATCCACGATATTACTGAGACTTGTGCCTGAAACAGATAATATATCACTGTCATACATTTCAAAATATGACTTAGCAACATCACTGATTGTAACAAGTCCTTTCAGCTTATCATCTTCAATGATAGGAAGTGTCTCAACACCTCTTTCTTTCATTAATTTCCACGCATTTCTTACTGAAAGATCTTCCGATATTCCACTTATCTTCCTTACATCAATATCTCTTACCTGAGGTCTAACATCTTTAATATATGCAGGAGGTTTTACACCACATTTTTCAAGAACATACTGAGTTTCTTCGTTAAGATGTCCTGCTCTTTTAGGAATATAATCCTCACTTCCAGTAATCAGATTTTTCAGTCTGGAATAGCATATTGCTGAGCACACCGAATCTGTATCCGGGTTCTTATGTCCTATTACATATACCTCTCTCATAACAATCTCCATTCTTACGCAATTTAATACAACATTGCTGTATTGCGAAGGGACAACAGGCATTCTTAATGCATACCTGCTTGTCATAGTAATCACGAATATATCATTATTTATTCATAACTTATATTATGAACTCTTATTATTAAAAAGTCCAGTATATAGATGATTGAGTTTTATTATTAAAATCCATTATATATGTGGTTAAATTTTGTTAATTAAATCCCATATATAAATAGTATATAAATAATTAAATTTTATAAATAAAAAAAGCTGGAATTCTACAAGCTTATATCCTTAAGGCATATCCTGCATTAAAGACAGCTATGTAAATTCCAGCTTATCTTATAATCTGTGATTATATTTAACTAATTCCTGAAGATAACTATCTTAGTCTCATCTGTATATCCAATTGTTCTCATATAGCTCCTCATCTCACCGATAGCCTTCTTGAATTCTCCATAAGCTTCACGGCACTTTTCAAATGCCGCAATAGCTGCAGCATCATCTCCCTTATCCTTAGCCATCCAAGAATCACAAGCATACTTGTGAACAAGTCTATGTGCAGAATCAAGCTTCTTGAATTCCTGACTTCCTGTAATCTTAGGATCTGTCTGTGCATGCATCCACTTACCAAGCTTACAACTGTCTGGATTGTTAAGCTGTGTAATCTTTAATCTCTCGAAATCTGCGACATTGTTATACACTCTCCACATAACGATAAAGTGGTCAACCTCGAATATTTTTAACATATCCTGAGTTGTTACTTTACCAGCTTCCCTGAACATATCGCTTCGGCAGGTATCTATGTATCTTCCTATCTTGAATATATGGGTACCAGTCTCTGTACATTCCTTAGTCAGCATTCCGTAAGAATCTGCTATTGTCTGTACCTGATTAGTAAATTCTGTTGTTGTCTCTGACTGTCTGTCAATGTCATTGAAAATGCTTTCTACAGAAGCATTGATTGCTACCATCTGTTCATTCATTCGCTCAATATCTCTTAATGATATCTCTACCTTTTCATTACCTTCTGATAACTTGACCGTTGTCTCATTCATTGAATTAGCAAGCACTTCAATATCCTGCTTAAGTTCATTGACATATTTAACAATATCTTCTGCCGACTCAGATGTATTACTTGAAAGTTGTCTTACCTGATCAGCAACTACTGCAAAGCCCTTTCCTGCTTCACCTGCTCTTGCAGCCTCAATTGAAGCGTTAAGTGCAAGAAGATTGCTCTGGCTTGCTACCTTCTTAACGATATCAACAATCTCGCCGATCTTATTAATCTTCTCGTGGAATGCATTAACCTGATTGTTAATATCCGCTATCTTCTGTGATGATTCATTAACCACTGTTATACTGTCGTTCATATTAGCAGCGCTACTCTGTGACACCTGTAACATATCGTGGGTATTATCACGAATCTCACCCATTGCGTCTGAAATATTACCAATTGACTCCTTAAGTATCTGGCTTGAAGAATTCATATCTGTTATAGACTGCTGTTGTGTATACACCTGATCAAGCATATTCTTAACATATGAATTATCTCCTATAGACTGCATTGCCTCATTAAGTCTCATAATATAATTATTATTAGCTTTCTTATATGCGCCAATCATCTGGTTAAGCTTTTCTGCATATATAGGATCTCTAAAACCTTCAGCAGAGACCTCACTGAAATCGCCGGCTATAATCTTATCCATAGCCTGCAATAATAATTCTCTGTCATTGCCTAATGTGTCTTGTGCTGTTCTATTTTTTCCAAACATAACAAAACGACCTCCATTCATTGCTACTTTTTTATAGTTTATTTTAACATATTTAATATATTTAGCCAACTAAATAATTAGCTTTTTTAACATTTTTCACAGATTTAATCACATATATTAATTCATCTGAATAATATAATTATTGAACAGATAAAAATGTGTTTTATACATTTAGAATGGAGGATTTTATTGAAGACAATCAAACGTGTCATTGCTATGCTGTTATGTGTAATGATGATAATGAGTGCATTTGCGTGCAGAAAAGATACCGATAATTCTACAGTTAAGATTACACTCAGCGAGGTTGCCCATTCTATATTCTACGCACCACAATATGTATCTATTGAGCTTGGATATTTTGAAGATGAGAGCATTGACCTTAATCTTGTCACAGGCTTTGGTGCTGATAAGGTAATGACCGCTCTTGTATCAAAAGAAGCTGATATCGGTTTTATGGGTTCAGAAAGTTCTATATATGTATATCAGGAAGGTTCTACTGACTACGCTGTCAACTTCGCCCAGCTTACCCAACGTGCAGGCAATTTTCTTGTATCCCGCGATAATGAAACTGATTTTAAATGGGATAATCTTAAAGGCAGGACAGTTCTTGGTGGCAGAGCCGGTGGTATGCCTCAGATGCTTTTCGAATATATCCTTAAGAAAAATGGAATATCTCCTGTAGATGACCTCACAATACTTCAAAATGTTGACTTTGGTTCTACAGCAGCCGCTTTCACATCAGGAATAGCTGATTACACTGTAGAATTTGAGCCTTCTGCAACGCTCCTTGAACAGCAGAAGGAAGGCTATGTAGTAGCTTCTCTTGGTACTGACAGCGGATATGTTCCTTATACTGCCTACTGTGCTAACAAAAGCTTTATTGAAAAACACCCTGATGTAATCCAAGGCTTTACTAACGCTATCCAGAAAGGCCTTGACTACGTCAATTCCCACACCAGCAGTGAAATCGCAGAAGTTATCGCTCCACAGTTTCCTGAAACCGACCTTGATACTATAACAACCATTGTTGACCGTTACAAGACGCAGGATACATGGAAGGGCGACACTATCTTTGAAAAGAAAAGCTTTGAGCTTCTTAAAGACATATTAAAGCAGTCTGGCGAGCTTGGCAGTGATGTGCCTTATGAAAAGCTTGTAACAACTGACTATTCTAAAAAGGCGGCCGGAAAATAAATCTGCCTTTTAAAATTAAAAATGTATGGATTATAATCCAGCCACAGCGGCATAATCCATACATTTTATACATTATATATCTTTTGCATATTATATATCTTTGCATATTATATACATTTTATATATTCAATCCGATACAACCAAGAGCTCCACCAATCTTTATAAATCTTGCAGCTACCCCTTAAGAAGCTTTCTAAATCTTCTGCTATGACCTTCAATATATTCTATTACTGTGCCTACAATCCTGCACATCAGTACAAACAGTCCAACTGCAACAACTGCATACACAATAATCATATTAAGCATTACCATATTGATAGCTGCGATTGCAAATATCTTCTTAAAGAATAATAGACATATTGCAATTCCAACCCCCATCGCAATACATACCAATGCCCTCAGCCAGTCAAATGGCCTGCATATTCTTATAAGTGACATCATTCCGATTATAAGAAGTACTATTATTGCAACTGTTGATATCTGCTCATTGCTCATTCCAATAACTGCACCATGTATCGATATCACCGCCAACATAATAAAATCAGTTATTCCTGCGGGCAGTGCCTTTATAATGACATTCGTAAGGAAATCCCCACGTATTATATTCTTATTAGGCTGTAATGCCAGAAAGAATGCCGGTGTTCCAATTGTAAATGCTCCAAGCAGTGACAATTGAGTTGGATAAAGCGGATAAAGGTTAGCCGCTATAAGTGTAAATATTGTCGTTAATATCGAGAATATATTTTTAACAAGAAATAGAGAAGCTGACCTCTGTATATTATTAACCACACGCCTGCCCTCAAGCACAACCTGAGGCATTTTGGAAAAATCTGAGTCTAAAAGAACTACCTGTGCCGCATTGCTTGCTGCCTCGCTTCCCGATGCCATAGCCACACTACAGTCAGCACATTTTAACGCTAGCACATCATTAACTCCATCTCCTGTCATAGCTACAACCTTGCCGCTTTCTTTATAGGCTTCTATAATCTCCTTCTTCTGGCTTGGAACAACTCTTCCGAATACAGTATACTTAGTTATCGCTTCCCTTATATCCTGTCTGCTCTTAAGTGTCGTTGCATCTATATAATTCTCTGCATTGTTAATTCCTGCCCTCACAGCCACCTTTGAAGCTGTGACCGGATTATCTCCGGATATAACAACTATATCCACACCTTGCGAAGCAAAGTATCCAAATGTTTCTTTGGCTGTATCCCTTATCTCATTCTCCAATATTATAAAAGCATAAGGATTAACTGCTTCTTCTATAATATTACCGCAAGGGTCACCCACACACTCGCCAAATACAAGTATTCTTTCTCCGTGTCCTGAATATCTTTCAAATATATCCTCATATTCTGCATATGTATCAAGCAGTACATATTCAGGTGCACCGAATATATAACATCTGCCATCTAATACTGCTCCGCTGTATTTGTTCTGTGAAGAAAATGAGTATACTCTCTCTGCACTATTATCCCTGTCCGTAATATGGTAATAATCCTTTATCGCTTTCATCGTTTCATTATCATCATCCATATTGCCGGCAACTCCTGCAATAAGCTTTCCTACATTGTCCTTTAAAAATACAACATCACTTACAGACATATCCGGTCTTGTAATTGTACCTGTCTTATCAACGCACAACACATTAACCCTTGCAAGTGTCTCCACACAATTCATCTCATGTACTAATACATTGCTCCTGGCTAGCTTCTTGACACTGACTACTAAAGCCACGCTGGCAAGCAGATACAGACCTTCCGGAATCATTCCTACCAGTGAGGCAACCATAGATACAACACTATTCTTTATAGTATGCCCAAGAAAGAAATGGCTCTGCACATACATAATAATTCCAAGTGGAACTATTACAACTCCAATTATTTTGACAAGATTATCCAAAGATTTCATCATATCGGTCTTTTTTTTCTTACGCCCTGCCTTGGCTTCCAATGCCAGTCTTGCCGCATACGCCTTATGGCCTACTTGCGTAAGAACTGCCTTACATTCTCCTGATACAATATAACTTCCTGATAATAATATGTCTCCTTTATTTTTAATAACTTCGTCAGATTCACCTGTTACCATCGCCTCATTAACTCTGACACAGCCCTCTGCAAGTATGGCATCGGCACTGAGCTGGTTGCCTGCTGTGAATATACATACATCGCCTTTAACAAGTGTAACTGAATCGACCTCTGATACAGCACTGTCCCTTATAACCTTAGTTCTAGGGGCATTAACAACAGTAAGCCTGTCTAATACTATCTTGGCTTTTATTTCCTGTACTATACCAAGTATAGTATTAAGCAATATAATAGGCAAAAAGGTCATATTAATATATGACCTTACAAGAATTAAAAGTGCTGCAAATACCGCAAATACAAAGTTAAAATATGTAAATACATTTCCTGCGATTATCTGTCCTATTGTCTTAGACTGATTGCCTACAGGAATATTATCTAAACCCTGCTCTTTTAATTTATTTACCTCTTCTGTTGTTAAACCAGTTACTATATCAGTCATTAGCGTAATTCATCTCCCTGACAACAACCTTGAACACATATGCTATTGCCGCAATATCTATAACCATCTTAATAACAAAGCAGACTATTATTGATACTGGCGAACTGTAATCAAATATCTGGAATGATATATAACTTGCAAACTGTATTATTGCAACATAACAGCCTGTCATATAAGAAGCCACACCCTTAACATATGCCTGTATAGCAGCACTGAGTGCTATAGAAAGAATAACATCAAGTGTGAAGGCTATTCCCATTAATAACCACAAATATGATGGTGCATTAACAAGATTACCAAGTGTCTGGTAAAATGTTTCTGTATCATTCTGTGTAAGTCCTGCCATCATTGCATCAATCCCCTCATTGTTAATAGCTGTGGCTATTGACATTGTAGATATGACTGTAAGTCCATATAGAACTCCATCACCTAAAGCAAGACCTATACCTGATAAATATATATCGCCTTTTCTTTCAAATCTCCCATTCATAAACCTGCACAATACATATCTTGCAAATGTCATTGCAACAGCCGCAAGAATTGAATATACAACTGTATATGCTGTACTGTTATTAGTAAATGCTTCATCTATTGATGGGATAAGTGCAAGTGCTGACATAATCAGGTTACAGCATATAAATACAAATATTGAGTATGCAAATGCACCAGCCAGCACATTAACAAAACGTCCATTCCACCTTTTAATGACAACTATAGTAAGCACTATAAATGCCGATAATAAAAGAATTCCGCCTGCTGACAGCATATTCTCTGCTCCTGCAGGTATTCCATTTTCTAAACTGATACCATATTCTTCCACAATAATTCCTCCGTAATATTTATCTGTTATTAATTCTAACATACAATGCACTTCTTATACAATTAACTATATATAAAAAAAATTATAATAATCATCTCCACTATATACAAAAGAGCAGCCACCCAGAAGCGACTGCTCTTTAATAATCTTAATTGTATAACAATATATCTTTTCAAAAATCTATATATAAATCAGGAAAAGGCACACTGCAAACCATTCGGATTATAATTTTGTTACGTTGACAGCCTGAGGACCCTTAGCACCTTCTGTTACATCAAACTCAACAGCAGCACCTTCCTCTAAAGACTTGAAACCTTCCATATTAAGTCCTGAATAATGAACAAAAACATCCTTTCCAGACTCATCACTTATAAAGCCGTAACCCTTCTGGTTATTGAACCACTTTACTGTACCTTTCATTTCAAGTACCTCCAAATTTAATATGTGGTGATTACACCTTTTTCATATTAACATTTTCAATTGTTAGTGTCAATTTATTTATTATAATTCTAATTAATTTGGCACAATATATGTGGTTCTTCCAAGCTCTATCTTATCATTGCCTCTCTGGGCTATTGCTATTTCATCTCCTGATTTGATACTGCGTTTAGGTACTCTTATCATTGTACTACTTATAAGCTCTGCATTTTCCTGCTCTTTATTATTAATGTATACAGTGCTGAAATCATTGAAATTCTTACCGCTTATACATACATAATCCTTATAATCATACACTTCATCTATTGTAATATCGTCAATTCCCATTTTTAAATCTGTGGCTACATAAGGAACTTTTCCGTCATATATCTGTTTATCACCATACAATATATCGTATTCAAGTACCTTTAACTTCTTAAGGTAATCAGCATCATTATGCTTTGCCTGATGGAACTTCATAATATAACCTTCTGATATTCCAAGCCTGTCAAACACTGCAGCTGATAGCTGATATGCCTGAAGATCAATATCTTTCTTCTCTAAACCATAATTAGACCATATAAAATACTCTGTCTGGTATATATCACCATTCTCCATAGTATCATTAGTGAAATTAAATGTTGGAAGATGATCGCCATACATAACAAGTACGGTTTCTTCATTTCTTCTGGATAACATATTAGTAAGTTCACCTATAAATGTATCCATCTCGTGAATCTGGTTAACATAATACTCGAACTGTACCTGTTCCTCTTCATCAAAAAATCCTGAAACTGTTATTCCTGGAATAAAGCCCTCTGGCATTGTCGTTGGATAATCTCCATGTCCCTGTACCGAAATCGTATAAATATAGTCCGGATCATCTGTCTCATTTAACGCCTGCATAATATATTTTGTCAGATTTCGATCTCTCATCCAGTCATTCGGGTTTGTATCATCCTGTTCCGACATATACTCTTCCGAAGTAAAGGTATCAAATCCAAGATTTGCAAATACACTTTTTCTTCCATAAAAGTTCGCCTCATTATTATGAATGGCATGAGTCCGATATCCCAGACTCTTTAATACATAAGGTGCACTTTCACAAGTTGTTTCTTTTAAAATACTCTTATATGGATATTCGCCAGGTCCAAAATAATGTAAGCTCATTCCTGTAATGCTTTCAAATTCTGTATTTGCTGTACCTGCGCCTACAGAAGGCACTTTATAATATCCGGAAGAATATTCCTTCATCAGTTTTCTGAAATTTGGAATCGGGTCTTCCGAAACATTTAAATAATTAACCAGTGTCGGATCAAAAAAGGATTCCAGCTGTAAAAAGATAATATTTGGTCTTTTTTCTCCTGTTTTGGGCAGATTTGATTCACTGTCCTCAATTTCATTGATTGCTGATTCAGAATAATCTCTCGGACAGCTGATTCCGGTATTAAAAATCGTAGTTGCCAGACAGTATGGATATCCATAATCCTGATAAGCAAATGCAATATTTCCAAAGTAATTGGAAAGCACTCGTTTATCCAGTGCCAGTCTGGTTGTTCCTGCAAATGCCAGCACTACAATCAGCACAAACGGAATATTGACACGGTAACGTAATTTTCCTCTGTATCTTGGCCCTTTTACAAATAAAATAATCATTGCAATCAGCACCAGTATTGCAATAATCATTACAATAACAAAGAAAAACGGATTCAAATACTTATTTGCAATCTTAACTGCGTCGGTAATCAGATGTAAATCCGGTCCTGTAAATGGAGTGACACGGTTTGCCAAAAGCACACCATTAATAATTCCAAGTCCAAGCCAGAAAATAGTTAACAATACCCTCATAAATACTCTTCTTCTTACCAGATACACTAACATAGTGGTTGTAAAAATAAGAAATGAGTTATATAAAAACACTAACGGTCTTTCTGTCATATAGCTAAAAGCTTCTGACACAGAATGTCTGGAGATGGCCTCGATTACAAAATATAAGACCATCACTCCAAACATCTGAAGAGGTACTGACAGAAAGTTCAAAATTTTGATAAACTGTTTTTTTATGATATTTTACCCAATCA
>OGGJ01001041.1_pt1 | contig 25302 bp, 29 predicted proteins | sample 1571071 | NCBI WGS metagenome assembly OGGJ01 (sample SAMEA2581954, study PRJEB24529) | metagenome | biome: Human gut stool | place: China | collected 2011
TATGCCACGACGATAATCCGCCTTTGCAGGAGCGGACGGTCCGCAGAGCAATCTACCGGAACGGTGTGGATCAGTATCCGCTGCTTTTTGCAGTAAAAAGAGCGGACATGCTGGCACAGAGTGCATACAGGCGGGAGGAAAAAGCAGAGTATTTAAAGGAATACGAAGAAATATATGAGCAGATCATGGCGAAGCGGCAGTGCCTTTCCATAAAGGAACTTGCGGTTACGGGAACGGATCTGATCGCAGATGGAATGCAGCCGGGAAAGGCGATCGGCGAGACGCTGAAACAGCTTTTGGAGTATGTGCTGGAACACCCGGAGGACAACACGAAAGAAAAATTAATGGAACAGGTTCATAATATCGCATCCCCTCACATATGATGAATTGACACGGCAGGAGAGCATTTTGCTCTCTTATCGCAGATTCATCGTATGGAGGGGATTTTCATGTATATCAGGCCGGAACAGATAGCAGAACAATATGAGATGGAGGTAAAGTCTATTTCGAAGGGAAGAGACTGTTTTTTGTGTGAAACAGATCTCGGAATGCGCGCACTGAAGGAGTATAGGGGCTCTGTGGAGCGTGCAGAATTTCTGGCTGGAATGCTTGATTTCCTGAAAGAGCAGAATATTGTGGCAGAGCAGATCTTTTATACAAAAGAAGGGGAAATTTTTGCCAGGGACGAAGAGGAACAGAATTATCTGTTATTGTCAGTTTTCCGTGGAGCCGAGTGCGATACGAAGAGCAGGGAGGACATGGTGTATGCGGTAAGACTGCTCGCTGGTTTACATAATGCAACTGAACAGTATCCGGACGAGGTGCCTGAGTTTGTAAAAATGAATCCTAACGCCCTGCTTTTGCTTTATGAAAAACATAACCGTGAATTGCGGCAGGTGCGCAATTATATCCGTGGCAGAAAACAGAAAAATGAGTTTGAAGAAATGTTCATGCGCCAGTTTGCAGGTTTTTTTGAAAAGGCACAGGCTGTCACAGAGCAGTTGCAAAATATGGAGATTCGTGAGGAGTTGACTGGCTTCTGCCATGGGGATTATAACCAGCACAATGTCATTTTTTCGAGAGAGGGCGTGGCAATCGTCAATTTCCTTAATTTTTCCTATCAGATCCGGGTGAGTGACCTCTCAAATTTTGTGCGGAAGATGATGGAAAAAAATAATTGGAACACGTCGCTTGGAATGGAGTTGATCGGGGCATATGATTCTGTGCGTAAACTAAAGCCGCAGGAATTTTCATATTTGTATTTTTACCTTGCGTATCCCGAGAAATTCTGGAAAATTGCAAATCATTATAGCCAGTCCCACAAAGCCTGGCTTTCCGGCAGAAACACCGAAAAACTCAGCAAGGTGATCACACAGGAGGGGGCGAGGGAGCATTTTTTGCAGACGCTTGCAGGGAAAGTGGAAAATAGGATATAATTAGGTAACAGCGAAACTTTTTTTTCACAATTCTATTTACGCTTTGATGAGTTTCGCAATTTACATAAGAGGTGATACGTTGAGAAAATTAAGATACATGTTTTATAGCATTATTTTAAGTATGATTTTATTAGCGGGGTGTGGACAGCAGACAAGACCGGTCTCGACTGCACAGTATTATAATCCGGCGAAAGAGACAGCGGCAGATACTGAGGAAGCAGAGGGTGCAGGGGCGGAGACATCGATCGGAACCGATCTCTATCTGATCATTGGCAATGACATGACCAATGAACAGTTGAATTTAAAGCAGCTTGCATCAGGAAAGCAGTATCTGTATGTTTATTCATTGTCTACAGACTTTCTGGATAAATACGGAAACAGTGCAACAACGATGGATTTTGAGCCGGGCAGGGTGATCCATATTGGAAAAAAAGATGGCGAAGGACGGCTCTTGCAGGCACAGATCGCGGATGAAGTCTGGGAATATTCGGATATCACAAAATATTCGGTAGATACAGAGCGTGGGATTTTCAAAATTGCGGATTCCAAGTATTCGTATGACGCAGATTTGTTCGTGGAATCGAATGGAGAAAAAATCCGTCTGTCCGACCTGAACGAAAAAGATGAGATCCGTGTCGTTGGAATCGGGACAAAAATATTATCCGTGTCCGTCACCACCGGACAGGGAACTCTGGAGTTAAAGAATACATCCGTATTTGAGGGAAGTTTTATTCAGGTGGGAAGTAAGATTTTTGCACAGATCACACACAATATGAAGTTGGAGATCCCGGAGGGAACTTATACGGTCACCGTTGCAAATGAAGGATATGGCGGCAGCAAGGAAGTAGAGATCGCAAGGGGTGAAATCTGTACGCTTGATCTGGATGAATTGAAAGGTGAGGGACCTAAGACCGGAAGCATCACGTTCTATATAGATGTGGAGGGAGCAACACTTTCCATTGACGGGGATACCGTGGATTACAGTGCACCTGTGGTACTCACCTATGGTGTGCATGAACTGCATGCAGAGGCAGACGGATACGACGATTTTGATAAAAAACTTTTTGTTAATTCTGCTGCGGCAAATATCGACATCTCTCTTACCAGTGAAAGCACTACGTCAGACAATGACATGACAGAGGGCACAGAGTCTGTGGAGGAGACCGAAACTGCTGAGACAGAGACAAAAGACAGTGAGGAGGAGACAAAGAGTACAGAAAAAGATTCGGAGACAACAGACAAGTCCACGGACAAAGATGTCACATCCGATTATCTGGCAACACTTTCAGATCTCATCACATCGTTGAATAAGTAAGAAGATGTAACTATTCAGAACCTCATTCGCAAAATCGCTCTTTCGGAGCTTTCCTTGAATAACAAGCATGCTTGTTATTTGCTCATTGTGGTTACTTCGCCAAAGAAATTTTCAAAATTATGCTCATTCATGCAAGCATGATTCGCAAATTTTTGAAAATTGCCTTGGCTTGAATAGTTACAAAAAAATAACTTGAAAATAGAGGCTGACAAAGCTAAACTATAAACGAGATCAATACAGGGAGGAAATAATTATGGGATACAAAGAAATGTATGAAGAATGGTTAAATAATCCATACTTCGACGATGCAACAAAAGCAGAATTAAAAGCGATCGAGGGGAACGAAAAAGAGATCGAAGACCGTTTTTATATGGATCTTGAGTTTGGTACGGCAGGTCTCCGCGGCGTGATCGGTGCCGGAACAAACCGTATGAATGTCTATACAGTCCGCAAGGCAACACAGGGACTTGCAAATTATATCAACAATGTGCATGCGCAGGAGAAAGGGGTAGCAATTGCATATGATTCCAGACATATGTCACCGGAATTTGCAGATGTTGCTGCTTTATGTCTTGCTGCAAATGGAATTAAGGCGTATGTATTCGAATCGCTTCGTCCAACACCGGAACTTTCCTATGCAGTCCGCAAGTTAGGTTGTACCGCAGGAATCAATATCACAGCCAGCCATAACCCACCGGAATACAATGGATACAAAGTATACTGGGAGGATGGCGCACAGATCACGCCACCTCATGATACCGGAATTATGGCAGAGGTGAAGAAAGTAACAGATTATGCGGTCGTTAAGACGATGGACAAAGATGCCGCAGTTGCAGCAGGTCTTTATCAGGTGATCGGAGCAGATATCGATGATCCATACATAGAAGAACTGAAAAAACTGATCCTTCATCAGGATTGTATTGATAAAGTGGCAGGAGAGTTAAAAATCGTGTACTCTCCACTTCACGGAACCGGAAATATCCCGGTGCGCCGTGTGTTAAAAGAACTTGGATTCAAAAATGTATATGTTGTTCCAGAGCAGGAACTTCCGGATGGAGATTTCCCAACCGTAAGTTATCCAAACCCAGAGGCAGCAGAAGCATTTGAATTAGGACTTGCTTTAGGCAAAAAAGTGGATGCTGATCTCATCCTTGCAACAGACCCGGATGCAGACAGACTGGGCGTTTATGTAAAAGATTCCAAGACCGGGGAGTACCACAGCCTGACAGGTAACATGTCCGGATGCCTGATCGGCGATTATGTGATCGGTCAGAGAAAAGCTTTGTATGGGCTGCCGGAAGATGGAGCATTTATCCGCTCAATCGTTTCCACCAATATGGCAGATGCAATTGCAAAATATTATGGAATCCAGCTTGTAGAAGTTTTAACAGGATTCAAATTTATCGGACAGAAGATCCTCGAGTTTGAAAACACCGGAAAAGGAACCTACCTCTTTGGTATGGAGGAAAGCTATGGCTGTCTGACCGGAACTTATGCAAGAGATAAAGATGCGGTCGATGCTTCCATGACACTGTGCGAGGCAGCAGCTTACTATAAGACCAAAAACATGACACTCTGGGATGCTATGCTTGCAATGTATGAGCGTTACGGATACTACAAAGATGATGTGACTGCTATCACTTTAAAAGGTATCGAGGGACTTGCCAAGATCCAGGAGATCATGAATACGCTGAGAGAGAATGCTCCGGCAGAGATTGGCGGTTACAAAGTAACGGCAGTGCGTGATTATAAGAAGAACACCATTACAGATACTGCAACAGGCGCTGTAAAACCGACCGGTCTTCCGGCTTCCAATGTTTTATATTATGAGCTGGAGGATGATGCATGGGTATGTGTAAGACCTTCCGGAACAGAGCCGAAAGTAAAATTCTATCTCGGTGTAAAGGGAACGTCTTTAGAGGATGCAGATGCAAAATCCAAGGCATTATCCGAAGCTGTCCATGCAATGATCGGAAAAATGTTATAACATATGGAAAATGCCTAAAAATGCCCCAAAATGGGAAAATTTCTTGACAAAGACATAGAAAACAAGTATAAATATGGATGTAGGTATTTTGGAAAAGAAAAAACCTCATATATCATAAAGTGAAAATCCAGAGGAGGAATTTTTAACATGAACAAAGCAGAATTAGTTGCAGCTATGGCTGAGAAAGCTGAATTAAGCAAAAAAGACGCAGAAGCAGCATTAAAAGCATTCACAGATGTTGTTGCAGAAGAATTAAAAAAAGGTGAGAAAATCCAGTTAGTTGGATTCGGAACATTCGAAGTTTCTGAGAGAGCAGAGAGAACAGGACGTAACCCACAGAGCGGTAAAGAGATGGTTATTCCAGCTTCTAAAGCTCCTAAATTCAAAGCAGGAAAAGCTTTAAAAGATATGGTTAACGCATAATTCTTTTTTAAATATGAATGTTTAGCGGGCTCGGATTTTCCGGGCTCGTTTTTTGTGCAGCAGGAGACATCGTTTCTGTTGGATAAAAAACATGCCGCAGGGATGTGTAACCTGCGGAATAAAAAGCAAGAGGGGAAAATAAAAACAATGAGATTAGATAAATTCTTGAAAGTGTCACGACTCATCAAGAGAAGAACGGTTGCGAATGAAGCGTGTGATGCAGGACGTGTGATGGTGAACGGAAAACCGGCAAAGGCTTCCGTCAATGTGAAAGTCGGGGATGTGATCGAGATCGCATTTGGAACAAAAAGTGTGAAAGTGCGTGTGCTTGATCTTCAGGATACAACGAAGAAAGAGGAAGCAAAAGACCTGTTTGAATATATAGCCTAAATATATTCCATATCCACATTAGCCAGCGCAGTTATTTTTGAGGGCATAAATCAGGGAACCTTCTCATATATAGAATATAGACAAGTGCGGAACTCATAGAAAACATTCAAAACGTAAGTAGGAGGTTCGCAATTACCTGTATATATGAGGAGGAGATTTATGGATGAGAAGAATAATGTGACAAAATCCCACAAAGTGCTTTTGGCAAACCGGAAAAATGGCGCATTCAGCGGTGTGGTGGATGTACTGTCTTTTGATGTGGCAGAGATATTGCTGGAGACGGAGCTTGGGATGCTTCTAATAAAAGGACATGACCTTCATGTAAACCGCCTTTCACTTGAAAAGGGAGAAATCGATATTGAGGGACGGATCGATTCCCTGACCTATTCAGAGCCGAAAAATGTTGCAAAACAGACGGAATCTCTTCTTGGAAGGCTTTTTAAATAATGTCTGGATTTGTGCGGCTGGCGGAAGGAATCCTGTTTTGGCAGGTGCAGGAGACCGGAAGCAGGGTGAGCGAGGGGATTTTCACAGAGGCAGTTTTTCTCGGAATCTCGGTTCTGGTGGGGATGGGACTATTCCTGCTGTACGATATTTTTCGTATTTTCCGAAGAATCGTGCCACATGGCGCAATCTGGATTGGAGTGGAAGACTTCTGTTATTGGTTACTATGCACTGCTGCGGTTTTTCTGATGCTGTATCAGGAGAATGACGGTATGATCCGGGGATTTGCCATTGGTGGTGTTATTTTTGGCATGATACTGTATTTTTTCCTCCTCAGCAGATTTGTTGTAAAGGTCAATGTGTGTATTTTGAAGAAAATACTTGGCATTGCGGGAAGGATAACCGGTTTTGTGACAAAACCTTTTCGAAAGATTGGCAGGAAAATCATAAGTTTTTTATGTAAACAGTTGAAAAAATGGATAAAAATGATTAAAATGAGTTTATGTAAGCTTTAATGCGTAGATTTAGAGGGGTTCATCATGGCAAACGCGAAAAGAAGACGTAGAAAAAACGGAAACAGAGCTGGAAGAATGTGCATTACCTGTATTGTATTTGTGTTTGCAATTGTTATGTCAACACAGATCATTAAGGTATACCAGAAGGATCAGGAATATATTGCCAAACAGGCGGACTTAGAACAGCAGCTTTCCGCAGAACAGGACAGACAAAAAGAGTTAGAAGCATACGAGACTTATACAAAATCACAGCAGTATGTCGAAGATGTCGCCAAGAGCAAACTGGGGCTGCTTTATGATAATGAGGTTGTATTTAAAGAACAAAAGTAACGATCGCATTCGTTGGATCGTGAGCGTGATAGATAAAAAAATGGGACTGTTTTTTGTACAGTCCCATTTTTGTACTTCAATGTCAATCTTGAACAATCGTCTCTATCTTTTGTAATTCTTCTTCTGTGAAGTCTGTGTGTCCGATGATCTTAATGTTGTCTAAAATCTGTTCCGGTTTGGAAGCACCGATCAATACGCTGGTTACTTTATCGTCCTTTAAGATCCAGCTTAAAGCCATCTCAGCAAGGGTCTGGCCACGTTCTCCGGCAAGTACATTTAAAGCCTGGATCTGTGCAAGCTTTTCAGGAGTCAAGGCGGATTCCTTTAAGAAACGTCCGTCTGTGGCAATGCGGCTGTCGGTTGGGATACCATTTAAGTAACGGTTTGTCAGAAGTCCCTGAGCCAGAGGAGAGAATGCGATAATTCCCTTCTTAAGTTCATAAGCGGTATCTTTTAATGCATTATTTTCAATGGTGCGGTCAAAAATAGAGTAACGATTCTGGTTAATGATAAATGGACACTTTAAGTCATTTAAGATTGCAGTTGCTTTTCTTAAAGTCGGACCATCATAATTGGAAAGACCGACATAAAGTGCCTTTCCGCTCTTTACGATAGAATCTAAGGCGCCCATCGTCTCTTCCAGTGGTGTCTCCGGATCCATTCTGTGATGATAGAAAATATCAACATAATCCAAACCGAGACGTTTCAAACTCTGGTCAAGACTTGCGATCAGATATTTGCGGCTTCCCCAGTTGCCGTAAGGGCCTTTCCACATATCAAAACCGGCCTTTGTGCTGATAAGAAGTTCATCACGGTAAGGATGAAGTTCCTCCTTCATGATCTTTCCGAAGTTGCGCTCTGCGCTTCCGTAAGCAGGACCATAATTATTGGCAAGATCAAAATGTGTGATTCCGTGATCAAATGCGGTGAAACACATCTGCTTCATGTTTTCGTAAACACCCGTGTCTCCAAAATTATGCCATAAGCCTAAAGATACTAATGGAAGCTTTAAACCACTGTTGCCGCAGCGGTTGTAAACCATCGTGTCATATCTTTTTTCATCTGCAATATACATTACAAAATCTCCTTTCAAAATGGTTTATAAGTATTTTACTTCACGTGAGCTCTGGTGTACAGTGTCAAAATTTCGTTTCTGTAACAGAAATTTATATATCTAATGTTTTATGTTCTTAAAAAACCCGAACTCCCTTCAAGCACCACAAACAGACATTTGAGCGGAATTTTTGGCGAAAACTTTTTTTTGCCACGACGTTCCTTTGACAAACATTTTCATGGACAACTCCTATAATCGTGGACACGGTTGCAGGACAACTGCAAAACATAGATACATGAAAACTTCAAAGTTGTCCGGCGTACAGAAATAGATAATTGCGAAACTCATAAAAGCCTAAAATGAATTGTGAAAAATTGACAAAAGACATGAAAGACACTGGGGAGCCGCCGGTACTTAGAAGGCAGGTACAACGGTAAGTTGTGGCTGGCTTCTTAGTACCGTTGCGAGCGACACGTAGCGAGAGCGTGTCTTGAATGTTTTTGTCAATTTTGAACAATTAGCAATAGACTAGGGAGAGTTTCGCAATTATCTATGGACACAGAAACAATAAAAGGAGATTATGTCATGAAAAAAAGTGCAGGTAAACAGATGATAACGATTGCGGGAGGCGTTCTTGCATGCAGTATGCAAATGATGGGCTGCTATCCACTTGCCCCGGCGTATTTTGCGGCAGCATTTTTGGAGGGAGTAAGCGGCGTGTGGCTGACAGCTGCAATGTACATAGGAATGCTTTATTTTATGCCATTGACGGCAACGGTAAAATACGCAGTGGCGCTTCTTGTGACCGCAGGTGCAATCAAACTGGTAGAGTGGGCGAACGAGGGCTGCCCCGCATTTCTGGCGGCAATCCTGACAGCAATCACGACGATGATTCTGTCTTTCTGCGGCGGACTGCTGGAATGGAAAGACCAGCCGGAGGTACTGGCGGTGTTTCTGGAAGGGATCTTTGTATTCGGCGCGGTGATCCTTTTAAACCGCGGCATTCATTTTTTTATGGAGTGGCAGGGGCGTGGAAACAGGATAGAGCAGGAACCTGTGGACAGAGGCAAGGAGGAACGCCTTTCAGGGTATGCAGAATCGTTTCAGGGATTGTCACAGATTTTTATGAATATGAGTAAAAAAAAGGAGCAGTACACGGCGGAGGAACTCGGACAAATGCAAAATGAGCTGACCGGGCGGCTCTGTGCAAATTGTGACTGCTGTGCGATATGCTGGGAGCAGGAATCTACACCGTTGTATGGAATTTTGTCTAACATGATCACGTCGATCCTGAATGTGGGGATTCCGGCAAAAGAAAGTGAGGAGGAACTAAGCCACTACTGCAAACACAGCAAAGATATGGTGGAGGAGGCAGTGCGTGTGTTTGAGAAGGCAAGCTTAAACCGTGCGTGGTACAACCGTCTGTTGGAAAACCGTCAGACGATCGCAGAACAGCTCGATGCGATGGCGTACATTATGAAAGACTGTGCGAAGGAGGAAAAACTGCTGGATACGCAGGAGAAAAAGGCGTTGGCAGAGATACGCTACCGGGCAAAAGAGAGCGGGATCGTCATTGAGGAAATGCATTTGTATGAGAATCAGGAGGGACGTCTGCGGCTGACAGCGGGACTGCGCAGTAAAATGGGCGGCTGTGTTTCTGTGAAATCATTTCTCGCAGCGGTCAGCCATGCGCTTGGAAAAGATATCCGTGCTGCCGCAGACTGCCGTTCATTTATCTCAAAGGAACGCACCGATTTTTTGTTTTACGAGGATACAAAATACCGCAGTGTGCAGGGAATCGCACGGCTGAAAAAAGACGGTGCACAGATTTCCGGGGACAATTTCTCGTTTCTGGAGCTGGAGCGCGGTGATCTTCTGCTCGGACTCTCGGATGGCATGGGCTCCGGCAGTGCCGCATGCAAAGAGAGTGAGATGGTGTTAGATCTTGTGGAACGCTTTTTGGAAGCCGGTTTTTCGGTGGAGACAGCGATCCGTATGATGAACTCGGCGATGGTGATGAAAGGGGAGAGCGATCTGTATTCTACCGTTGATTTGTGTATGGTGAACCTTTATGATGGGGCGGCGGATTTTTACAAGATTGGAGCAGCGGGAAGCTTTATCAGGCACGGGCAGGAGGTGACAAGTTTTGCCCCGGATTCGCTGCCGGTCGGCGTCGGGACAAACCCCGAGATCGAGCATAAAAAGATAACTCTGAAAAACGGCGATTTTGTTGTCATGGTCACGGATGGTGTGTTAGAATATCTGCATGTACCAAATCCGGAAGAAACAATGCAGGAGATCATCGAGAGTATCAACACCAATCATCCGGGCATCCTGGCGAAAAAGATTTTGGAGCGGGTGCTTCTTTTTACAGGGGGTAAGGTTTCGGATGATATGACCATTCTTGCAACCTGCATCTGGGAGAAATAGATGACAAATGAACTTTTAAACGAATGGAAAAAAGAAAAAATAGTGGAAGACGGGGACATAGTACTCGCAGGGGTATCCGGCGGTGCTGATTCCGTCTGCCTCCTGTTGATGCTGGAGCAGTTACAGAAAAAAACAGATTTTTTATTGGAAGCAGTCCATGTGGAACATGGCATCCGTGGGGAGGAGAGCCGGAAAGATGCAGCGTTTGTGAAAAACCTGTGTCAGGATCATGGGATCAGATGTCATATATTTTCAGTGGAAGTTCCTCTATTTGCGGAGAAACATGGTCTTGGGCTGGAGGAAGCAGCGCGCATTTTAAGATATGACTGTTATAAGAAAGCGGCAGAAAGCGTAAAAAAGGAATTTCCGGAAAAGAAGATCAGGCTTGCGCTGGCACATCATGCGGAGGATAATGCAGAAACGGTTTTGTTTCAGATGGTGCGCGGAAGCGGACTGGATGGGCTGTGTGGCATGAGCCGCCGCAGGGATGAGGGGATTTACGAATTGATCCGTCCTCTGCTTGCGCAGCCGCGGGAAGAGATTGAGACCTTTTTAAGGGAATGTGGGCAGTCCTATTGTACGGATGAGACAAATCTGGATACAGAATATAGCAGAAACCGTATCCGGCATCAGGTGCTGCCGGAACTAAAGCAGATCAATGGACAGGCGGTGGCACATATCAACCAGAGTGCGGCGCTTCTGCAGGAAATGAGAGATTTTCTCAATGAGGAGGCAGAGCATATCCGGGAAATGTATGTGGTTGAAAAAAGCGATGGCATACAGCTTTATCCGGGCGTGTGGGAGGAGTGCCACGAAGTTGTGCAGCGGGAGGTTCTCCATAAGGCAATCGGACAAGTGGCAGGATCGAAAAAAGATATTACGAGAAAACATGTAGAGAGCGTGAGAAACCTTTATTTTTCACAGGTTGGACGATATGTGGAACTGCCATATCAGGTGCTGGCGGAGCGCAATTATCATGGTATTTTGCTGAGAAAAGAGACGGAAAAAAAGGGGGAGAACGTTGCCTTTTCTAGAGAGATACCGAAGGAGAGCCTGCAAAAAGTTTTTGAGGGAGAGGCGTTGGAACTGGAAGTGCCGGGAGGCAGAGTTGCGTTTCGCGGACTTACCCAAGATGGAGAAATCGGGGAAATTGATAAAAAATCATATACGAAATGGCTGAATTATGATAAAATCAAAGTTGGACTGCAAATCAGAACCAGAACCGCAGGAGATTATCTTACGGTGGATGACAGGGGACACACAAAGAAACTGAAAGAGTATTTTATTAACGAAAAAGTCCCAAAAGAGATGCGGGATACCATGCTGCTCCTGACGGAAGACTCTCATGTTATATGGGCGGTCGGACAGCGGATCAGTGCAGATTATAAAATCGATGAAAATACAAAAAAGATATTAGAAGTACATTTTTTTGGAGGAAATTATCATGAAAGTAAAGAATATTAGAAAGTATCTGACAGAAGAACAGATCACAGAGCGCGTAAAAGCAATGGGAGAACAGATCAGCAAAGATTATGGCGGTGAGACCGTATATCTGATCTGCATTTTAAAGGGATCGATTTTCTTTACCTGTGAACTTGCTAAGCGGATCACCTCTCCGGTAGAGATCGATTTTATGTCTGTTTCCAGTTATGGTGCCAGCACAAGTTCCAGCGGTGTTGTCAAGATCGGAAAAGATCTTGATACTACAATTGAGGGAAAGAATGTCCTTGTGGTCGAGGACATCATTGATTCCGGAAGAACACTGAGTTATCTGCTTCAGAACCTGAAAACAAGAAATCCAAAGAGCCTGAAGTTATGCACACTGTTAGATAAACCGGATCGGCGCGTGTGCGATGTCAAGGTAGATTATGTCGGTTTTGAGATCCCGGATGAGTTTGTAGTAGGTTTTGGATTAGACCTTGACCAGCAGTACAGAAATCTGCCATACATTGGATGTGTGGAACTTGAGGACGAAGAATAAAGGAGAGCAGCTTTGAATAGTAGGAATAATAGTTACAGAGGCTTTGGGTTTTATCTGATGCTCATCCTGATCGTAGTTGGCGTCTGGTATTTCCTGGATGGAAATACAACCACAAATTCATATACAAGAGCAGCTTTTGAGAAAGACATCCAGTCAGGGGACGTGACAGCCATTGATATTGTGCAGAATCGTGAGATCCCGACGGGAAGTGTGAATCTTACCTTCTCGGATTCCACACAGAAGGTGCTGATCGTGTCGGATGTCAATGAGATCGTATCCTATCTGCAGGATCAGGATATCACTTATTATACGATGGAGAATGTTCCGGCGGAGAGCTGGATCATGACACTGCTTCCATATCTGATCATATTCGGGGCAATGTTTATTTTCTTCATGATCATAACCAATCAGGCAGCGGCAAACGCGGGCGGCGGCAGCAGCAAGATGATGAATTTTGGTAAGAGCCGTGCAAAGCTGATGCAGCCGGATGCCAAAAAAGTGACATTTGCCAATGTCGCAGGTCTGAAAGAGGAAAAAGAGGAGCTGGAGGAGATCGTGGATTTTCTTCGTGCACCACAGAAATATACGGCGCTCGGTGCAAGAATCCCGAAGGGCGTGCTGCTCGTAGCGGATGACGACGGAATCGTTGACAATGTCTCTGAGTATCGCCTCGGGTCAATTCCCTGGGATGATATCCATGACATCGAACTCAAATCTTCGATGCGCATGGGCGTCAAGAAAAACGTCATAGAAATCACCATCGAGCCGGGGGAGAAGTACCTATCAGCCATAAAGAAACGCATATTCCAAAAGCCGGAACTCACCGGCGCGGGCATGCTCGAAACGCACATCGTTCTGCGGGACGCTGATGCGGACAGCGTGCAAATCGCGGTCGTTCTGCGGGAACTGCTCGCAGAACACAGAAAAACCATCACTGTGCGCGAGTAACGCGCATCGCAAATTCATAGAGGAGGTCATAAAAGTGGTTTTGACTGTGTGCCATAATCGGGGTGAGACAAACCCTCTTTCCAGATTCGGAGCTTTCAATGGAAACACAGAGCTGTTGATGTCGACTGTAAAGCAGTGCGACGAGCCGCTGAAAGGTGCCCATATCCAAATCGGCACCAGAGCGAACGGCCCTGTTGTCGCGCTCTTTCCCACAGGCCATCTCAACATGATGACCTATGGCGCGTATGACAAGAAGGAGTTCAATGTCTCCAATCCACACAACCTGTACGAGTCCAAACGCAACACTGTCATCGGTACCGTCACGAAGCTACAGAAGTCCATGACGACCACGGAAGCGCCTCGCTATGCCGTGTACCTTGCCGACCACAGCTACACGCTCTATCCTATCGACATGGGCAAGGAAGGACTGAAGATGCCTGTCTACAATGACGTGGGTGAGCAGGTCGCCAGTATTACGCGCCCGTATAGCAAAGATAAGCATGAGCTCAACTACTACTTCCTCTATCTCGTGGACATGCGTTACACGCTCATTGCGATGACGTTCATCACTTACATCGACGCGATGGAATACGTCGAAAAGGCGGCGGCGCTGCCGAGCATTTCCCTCGCCAGAAACTCCAGGGAGCTCTATAACCCTGATTTTGAAAAGTATGCGTCCACAGCGCAATAATTGCTTAAAAACGTGGAAATCGAAACGCGCAATGTGCATAATGGCAATTCGAGTTTTCGACAATAAAACTCGAAAAATCGTTCAAATCAGGGTAAAATCTAAAACGTATGTTCTATTATATATGCGCCATAGATGGCAAAAATCGAACATATTATGAACGAATCTGTCGAAATCGCCAAAATCGCGTTCGCTACTTGTGCAAAGATTTTCTTGTGATATAATACCATTATCGGAACAATACAAGGGAAAAATGAAGATTTTTACGTTCTCTTGTATGTGTGTTTTTCGGGAGAGGAGAGTTGGTAATTTGAAAAGACTTTTTTCCGGCCATGCGTATGGCCACGGTGGATTTCCACTTTTATACCGCTATGATAAGGAGCTAAGTGAAGAGCAGAAGGCGCTCATGGATAAGTTCCTTATCGAAGCACCGAGCATCAAGTCGCTGCAGGGCGACGAGGGCGCGGAGCTTCCGACCGACAAGCTCGTTGAGCTTGGGTACTTACTGGTCGACGTAGAACCGACGCAGGCTGAGTTCGACAACGGTTCCGCCAAAGCTATCGTCATCGCTACTCCGAGGAGACGCGCTGTTGCCATTGCGAGTTCTTTTGACTCGCTGGTCGCCGACGATAGTCACTTCGATGGAGATATCGGCTGGTACAGCTACTTTGACTTCCTCATTGCACATAAGTCCTATGATGAGTGTATCAAGTACATCCGCTTCATCCGTGCAGTCGAGGAAGTGCTTGCCGCTGATGAAACTATCATCGCCATCTACGCAGGCCACGGCATCAATAATGATGAAGATGCCTTCATTCCGGAGTTATCTGTGCCGCAGGCTCTGGAAGCCATCGTTGTCACGAACAAGCGTGTGCTTTCGTTCTACGAACATGACCAGTTCAACATGAGAGACGCCGGCTACTGCTTCCTCGATGAGTACGACCACTCTGAGCTCAGAAAAGTCGACCTTAACATGATGACCTTGCCTGCATGTGAAAATGACGAGGAACCCGACAAGATTCTGTGCTTGGCCGAGGTCATCATCAGAGAAAAGGGCACTCAGCGTAATACCAACATTCCCATTTATTTCGACCGGTATTTCGTAGCGCGTGATTTGCCCGGAGGCGTCGACGAAGACGAGATGGTTGACATTATCGAAGGCTCGTTTACCATCCAGGAGGCGACAGATAACGTCTTCCTCTACTACTAACTTATTCTGCTTTCGGACCTGCTGGCCGGGCGGCCAGCCACACAGGTTTCCGCGTTCGGGGGAGCGCGGACTCGGCCAGCAGGTGCCTCCTTCCCAAATCCCCCGCTTCTTGCTGGTATAGCTCAGTTGGTAGAGCAGCGGCTTTGTAATCCGCAGGTCATCGGTTCGAATCCGATTCCCAGCTCCATCTGCGGCCTTGACAGGGTTCGTGGTGTTTTTTCTCCATGCGTGGGGCGGAGTTCTTGATTCTCCCTTGTCTCCGCCTCACGCCCATCTAAAAAAGAAAGCAGGTGATACTCTTGAACGGCGACATCGACGATATGATTTTCGGCTCGGCAGACCCCATCGTGAGTGAGAGATGATTCTCTCCTTACGGCGGCCCCGCCGGGGAAAACATATCGTTAGTTTTACGAAGCAAATCCAACATATATCGCGGGGTGGAGCAGTTGGTAGCTCAGTAGCCTCATGAGCTAAAGGTCGCAGGTTCGAGTCCTGCCCCCGCAACCACACGCGGACGTCGTCCAAAGGCCAGGACACCGGCCTTCCAAGCCGGTAATGCGGGTTCGAGCCCCGTCATCCGCTCCAGGCGTGAGTCTCTCCACGCCGCTTCATGAACGGTGCCGCAAGGCAGCGTAATCCTGCTCGTTTTGCCAAAGAGGCGAGCAGCTTCACCGGGTCGATGGTGAGCCCCTGGGTAAGAATCTTGCAAGCAGTTCTTGTCCGCTCCGATTGTATATCGCCATCTGGACGAATAAAGTAGGGAGCCGCCTACCTCTATTGAGGTGGTCAAAGATGGCGGTATTCTCCGGTAGGTGGGACCGGAGGGCCGAAAGGTCAAGATATGTGGATGTCTTCGCGGTGACGCGAAAAAAGCCGGTCAGACTCCGGTCATCCGCACCAACATCTCAAAAAGTCATTGAGATGTCCGTTTCGCAAAAGGATTGACCGTGAGCCACAAAAGCCGGCTATGCCAATTTCGCCGACGCCTCACTATTATCGCGGTCTGAACGAACAAGTTCTGGGGGAGCCTCTTCAAACTTCGCTTTGAAGTTTGGACGATGGAATCAAATAATTTTTAATTATTTTTGTTTGTTTATTATTCATCAACAATATACAAAAGCGGAGAAGGGGGACGAAACAGTGAATAAAAAAGAGATAGCAGAAATCAAACGCAGGACAACGGCTGCCAAGACGACGGCATCTGCGATTTTCGGATGCTTCGTATCAGCGTCCAGAGAGCAAATCTCGTCCTTCAGCGTACCGACGCTGGATATGGACGAACAGGAAGGAAACCAATACTTCGGGATTTTCAAGAAGATACTTGCGCCTCAGCTGGGGGCGAAGAGCTTCAACTTGGAGATGGACGTCAACTTCGTTGCGAACTCGGAAGAGCATAAACTGCTGATGGCGCTGCGGAAGAGCCGGATGAAAGACGGCGGGCTGCGAGCTGCGCTCTATGACAAAATCATTGAGAATGTGACGATGGAACAGAATTATCTCATTCTGGTGGACTTCGAGACGTACGATGTACCGAACAAACAGGACGCGGAACAATCCGATGAAGTATTCAGCTATTTCCTCGTCGCTATCTGCCCGGTGAAGCAGAGCAAAGACGAACTGAGTTATATCACCAGTTCAAAGGACTTCCACAATAAGAGCAACGGACAGGTATCCGGCTCTCCGCTGTATGGATTCATGTTCCCGGCATTTAACGAGCGTATGACTGACATCAACAGCGCACTGTTCTTTGCCAATAAGACAGAGAACGGTTCTGCCGACCGGCTGGCCAAGGCGCTCTTTGGCTGTGAGCTGCCGGCAGGGGAGGAGACTACCCGGGAAAAGTTCACGGGAGTCATGCGGACTGCGCTGGGTGATGAGTGCGGAATGGATGTCGTCCGTCAGCTGCAGAGCGAACTGGCATTGATGACTGAGGCGAGTGAATCCGATATAACGCAGGGTCAGGAACCGCTGAAGCTGGATAAAACAGACCTCACGAGAATCCTGGAACAGAAGTGCGTCATTGAGCAGCATCATTCAGAACTGTTTGCAACGGCATTCGATGAGGCGTTCGGCAAGGACGCGGAGATGGAACCAAAGAACATGATGGAGCTGGTGAAGTACAAAGTGTCTACACCGAATGTGTCCATCAGCCTGAAGCGGGAAGCGGCCCATGATGTCCAGATGCGGACCATCGACGGAATCCCATATATCCTCTTTCGAGCCGATGACGGTGTAGAACTGAACGGTATCCCGCTCGACCGCGTCCCGGGAGGAACGGAACTGCAGTGAGACGACTACTCGAAATTGTGCTCGACGCGCTCATCTGTGCGTTCAGTCTTCTCGGCATTATCCTGGTCCACGATGTGGCGTCTGGCTTGGAAGAAACTATAAGCACCGTGGCATTTGTGGTCAGTGCAATACTGCTGGCGACCTTGGCTATCTACACTGCCCGGGAGGTCTGGGTGCTGCTGACCAGCTCAGAACCAAAGACAGAGCACAAAAGAACGAAACGCCGTCCTGCTGGAAGCAGGCGGCGGAAGAGGGGAGTAGTATAACGTGCTTAACGATGATATTCGAGACCTGCTCCATGCAGTGTCTATATCCGACCAGAAACGAGCAAAATCCATTGCCAAAGTCATCTGCGCAAAGGAAATGGCAAAACCAGGCAACGAAGCCAACAAGCGGCTCTGCAAAAGTGTAGTTGATAATATCAACAATCGGCCGCAGTGGATGGAATTGCCTGCGAAGGCAAAGCAGCTGCTGATAGCGGAGGACGTCGAAAATACCTTCGATGACAGACTCTATTATCTTGCCGAAGACGAGCTTGCACTGGAACAACGTATCCTGTCTATGGCCAACACCTGCCAGGAGCTCAATTCTGTCGGTATCCGATACCGGAATGCAACGCTGCTTCTTGGCCCCAGCGGATGCGGGAAATCAGGATTTGCACGGCACATGGCCAAGAAACTGGGCAGAGTCTTCTACATGGTCGACCTGTCCCAAATCCTCGATTCCTACATGGGCGGAAGTGCGAAGAACCTTCGGAGTATATTCGACGCCATTTCGGAGATTGGGCCGAATGGGTTTGTGTTCCTCGACGAACTCGACGCATTCTCCCGTTCCAGGGACATGACGGATTCATCCGCTGCCGGGCAGGAGTTAGGCCGGATGTCTGTTACACTGATGCAGCTGCTGGATTGTATGCCCTCAGAGACCGTGCTGATGGCAGCCACCAACCACCCGGAAACCATAGACCCTGCGGTGCTCCGCCGATTTTCCGTCAAACACGAGGTCAAAGTGTTTGGTACAGAGGAAAAGACGAAGATGCTCCAGAAATATCTGACAGCTATCCGTGAGAACGCCGAAGGGATATTCGAGTTCTCATGGAGCGAAGCGGAGCTGAAAGCGTTCGTCGAAGCAAACCAGACGCTCAGCAATGGCGAACTCATCACAAACATCCAGCAAGCTCTGGCGGATATGCTCCAGAGCGGGGGCACAGTCCTTCGTGTATGGTCGGCCCAAATTGAGCAACAATAAATAAACAAACGATTAAAGATAAAACAAAAGAGTTTGTTTATCGTCTTTGTGAAAGTATTATTGCTCAACACAGGCGAAGACATCCGTAACAACAGGCATAGTTGTGATTTTCGCATGTGGCGTTGGCCGTGAGCGCCGGAAGGGCGGCCTTTGAAATGGGCCGCTGTCTTTCCATCTCCGTATGTATCGCGGCCTGGTCGAACAAAGTCAGGCGGGCCTCTCTGCATTTGCAGAGTTGGGATAGTGCGATTCTTAATCTCTCCTTCGCACGATAAAAGATAGCCCGAGCGGCAGCGGGTGGGGCTGCCGAACCTCAAAGGAAAATTCTATGGACAAAACTTGTGTAATTTCAGCATTACTTCTGTGCTCTGCGTTTATGAGCGTCGTCGCGTTCGCGGTGTTCGGGGCAGACAAGAAAATGGCCCGACAGGGCACATGGCGTATACCGGAACGGACGCTGTTCACGCTGGCGCTGCTCGGTGGTAGCCCTGGCGCGATTCTCGGGATGCTGGTATTCCATCACAAAACCAAGCATATGAAGTTCGTCATTGGACTGCCGACTATCCTCGTGCTGGAAAGCCTGCTGCTTCTGGCGATTCTCTTTGCATAATTTAATACCAACGGGACCATGTTTTTGTGGGAGAGACTCCTCACCGTTCCTTTCAAAAGACAACTCCTTCTGTTTTCCAATTAACGTGCGATTCGATTTTTGTGATACAAAACTACTGCTTTTCCATAAAGCAAGGAGTCTCTCCCTCAAAAAGATGGCCCTGTGAAAAGGAGTCAATCATGCTTCCGAACCAGACAAAGGCCTGTATCCATGCAGGCCAAACGGTCGACATCGTCCTTAAGGCCGACCAAGCGACCGGGAAACTCACACGAGGTGTTGTCAAAGACATCCTCACGAACAGCCGTGAGCACCATCGCGGCATCAAAGTCCGGCTCGCGGATGGGCGAGTAGGACGGGTGCAGCACATCATTTCAGAACCGAAAAACGACGAAAACTGACAAATTAAGGGGCAGCTCGAAACTGAGCTGCCCCTTTTTTCTTCGTTTTAGGTACAAAAAGTGTCGTCACCGCTTCACAAATTGCTCCGATAATGGTATAATGTCGACTATGGAAGAATGGAAGAAAAATCGAAGAAAAACGATATATGGAATAGCGATTCTTGCTGGAATTGTAGTAGTCATCGGTATTACGGCGATGCGCAGCGAAGATGAAAGCCGAACGGCATCGCTGTGGGCGGTTGCGTTATTTATGGTGTTTTCTTTCCTAACAGGGCGCATCACGGTAAAAGAGCTGCGCGCCGCGCAGGCAAGAAAGCAATTCTACGCAAGAGCAGTCAAAGCCCGCGTCTGTGACTACAAACACACCAGGAGCGGCTATGACTTTCCAACGCTCAGTTTTCGCTACGAAGGAGAGACCATCGAGATAGAGAGCAACATCTCGGCAAGCCAGAGCAAATTCCCCATTGGGTCGAGCGTGACGCTGCGCTATCACCGACCGCTGCGTGACAGCAGCGATATCTTCATCCCGGCATTTGAGCCGCCTGCGGTAACGGCAGGTATTGCCGCCGTCAGTATTATCACGCTGGTCTTAGCCGTAGCTATCCTGACGGCGATTTTTTGAGGAGGATTTTCACATGGAGGATAAAAAGGAGCTTTATCCGGACAATCTGTTGGCTGACATCTTTGGAGACGACTTCAAATCCGGCAGGGTCCTTGCGGATAAGCCGGGCGACTTCGATGCAACGCTCGAATACGTGCTGCGGAGCTGCCTATCGGAGCGCGGACAGCGCGTCATCAGCATGCGCTACAAGATGAACATGGGCTATAAGGATATCGCCGCCATGCTCAATATGGAAATGAGCAACGTCCATAACGCGATTCAGCAGCCGCTTCGCCGCCTGCAGCACTATCGCATCAAGCAGATGCTCGAAAAGGGCATGGTCGCGTTTATTGAGAGCGTCCGGCATGAGGACCTGGCGTTCTATGTTGGCCTGATTAAAAAGAGTCCGGCTATGAAGGACGAAGAAAAGCAGAAGGTCATCGCCGTCGTGATGCGCACGAAGATGCCCGAGGAAGGGTTGGACACCATCAGCATCGAGATGCTCGACATTCCCGTGCGTGCCTACAATATCCTGCGCCAGAACGGTGTGGAGACCATTAAAGACCTTCTGGACATGGGCGAAGAGCGCCTCTTAACTCTCCCCAAATTGGGCGCGCACAGCGCCGAAATCGTAAAGACCGCTGTGAGGCAAAAGTTTGGCTGCGTCATTAAATAACGCTATTCGACAAGTTTCGATTGTCCACGGCAGAAAAACACAGTATAATACTGACAGATAAAAGGAGCGAGAACCATGAGCTTTGAAGATGTTGCCCACGAGGGCAAATGCGACTGCTGCGGCAAAGAGCGCCTTGTCGTATGCTGCGCGAGCAGACTTGGTCCGGTATCCCTCTGCTACTGCAAGACATGTCATGCAAACGGCATTGAGCCGTACGACATGCTCGTGACCTCTATCGCCATGGCCGACGACTACCCGGAGGGCAGCAGCGAGGCCATGAAACTGCTTGTCCACAACAACCTCATCTTCTATAAGAAAAAAGACGCAGAATTCATTGCGGACGTAAAAAAGGCCCGCGAAAATATTGAAAGGGAGGGTTAAACCCATGGCTCTTTGCAGCATTTGCGAGAGGCTTGTCGTCACCCCGTCTTTCTCCAAAGGCAAGTGCAGGGTGTGCCGCAAGCCCATTTGGAATGTCTATGCTCCAACAGACGTCCTCTGTGAGGAGTGCGCAAAAAGGCGCAACGCCTGCCCACATTGCGGACGGCCCATAACGCAGCAGGTCGCCGAGAAAACGCCTATCAGGACCATCGCCATCGACGGGCCTGTAGCGGCTGGAAAGACCACGACTGCTAAAATCCTCGCTGAAAAGCTCGGTTTTACATACCTCGATACCGGTGCGATGTATCGCGCCATTGCCGTCAAATACAGGGATGCTGGCGAACGGAACATCGAAGAAATGCTCAAGAAAACCACCATGCGCGTAGAGCGTTGCGGTATCTACGGACAAAAAATTTTCGTCAACGATTTCAACGTGACCGGAATGCTCCGTGAAAGAGAAATCTCCATGCTGGCGTCGACGCTCTCAAAAGAGCGCAGTGTCCGTCAGTTCCTGCTCAAAATCCAGCGTAGGTTTGCTGCAGAGCACTCTGTTGTTATGGAAGGCCGGGATTTCGGCACGGTGGTCCTGCCGAACGCAGACCTCAAGATTTTCCTGACGGCAGACCTGGATACCCGAGCAGAACGCCGCCTTGCCGAAATGCGCCTGCACGGCGACTACAGCGTCAGCCTCGAAGCGCTCCGCGAAGAGTTTCGCCTGCGGGACGAACAGGATACAAACCGCGAGGAAGCGCCACTGTGCGCCGCGGAGGACAGCATCATCGTCGATAACACGGAGCTCAGTGTCGCAGAAACGTTGAAAGAAATCCTCACGCGCATTAGTGCGAAGAAATGAGATACTCAGTTTTAGTGCCGGAAGAACGCGCCAGGCTTTCCGGCACATCTCTTAAAATCATCGCCTGCGTCTCTATGCTCATCTCCCATATCATCGCATCCGGCGTCTGGATTCAGACGGCAGGACTGCTTCCTGTGAAGTGGGAGACGGTCTCTGCGCTCTATACGACCGGTTCTATCCTACAACTGACCGTAGGAAGAATCGCTTTCCCTATCTTCGGGTTTCTCCTCGTGGAGGGCGCACAGAAGACACACAACAAGAAACGCTACCTCGACTGGCTCGGTATCGGCGTGCTGGTGTCGGAGATTCCATTCGATTTGGCGCTCTTCGGCACGCTCCATGATGAGCAACACCAGAGCGTCTATGCAACGCTCATGCTTGCGCTCATGGCCATTTTCAGCATTCAGGAAGCGGAGAAGATGGAACAGAAGTGGAAGCGCTGGCTTTGCACCATCCTACTGACGGCTTTCTTCTCTGCCGTCGCCTACTTCCTAAAGACAGACTACGGCGAGACGGGCGTGCTCTACATCATCCTGCTGTATCTTCTCAGAAACACCTATGTAGAGGTACGCTTCGGCGTTGCACTGACCGTTCTGGCCGCTGGCATCGGAGCGTACGAGGCGGGCGCATTTCTTGCAGCCCCGTTGCTACTCTTCTATGACGGTACCCGTGGCCGCTGTAATACCGAGTGGGGCAAGCTGCTCTTCTACGTCTTCTATCCCGCTCACCTCATCCTGCTCTACGTCATCAGCCGGGGAATGCTCCCGGCACTTACCGAGATTCTTTCCCGTTAATGGGTCCACACAAGAGAATACCGCCCACCGGCAAATGCGCTGGTGGGCGGTATTCTCTGTTTTTCAATTCTTTGCGCTCGTACACTCTTTGCTGTAAGCCTTGCGAAGCTCCGCTTCTTCCTCGGCATCGAGCTCAAGACGCTCTAAGTAGATAGGCTGCACATGGCTGTGCTCAAAGTGACCGGTCGATTTCGAGTAGAACTGAACGCAGATAGACGCATCTGCAAAGTCCAAGACAGAGGAGGGAGCCGATGCTTCGGCAACCAGGGAGGACCATTCCTTCTGCGACGTCGATACGATTCCGGGAAGAGTGCTGCCGACAAAGCTGACGATATCGCCTTCATTGAAGGGGTTCGGGAACGGGACAAAGCGACTCTCAAATCGGGAGACGCCCCAGTCGTTCACGGCATCCCATTCTTCCTGCGAGCATTCTTCCGACCAGTAGGAGATGATGCTGCCGTCTTCGTTGTAGGTGTACTCTGCAACAGATGCGCCGCAGTAGGGAATCTCCTCCGCAGGCTTGTCGCCTTTCAAGCGTGGATTCGTATGAACGACAGGCTTCTTCGCAGTGCTCAGCTCTTTGACGATTTCGTACTTGGCAATATCGAAGAGCGTATCGTGGCTCTTGGCGTAGGAAAGAGCGGTCTCCAGGGAGGCAAAGTTGCCAGACGGCTCTGTAAAGGCAGGAGCGTTTTCTCGGACCTGAAAGAAGTAGTTCCCGTCGTTCTGCTGGAACAGGAAAAAGCAGCGCTCATCGAAGGCGAGACGCTCTTTGATTTCCTGGCGCAGGGGCTCGTCTTCTGTCTCCTCTGCAAGCTCCTTCAGCATACGCGTTAGCCTCTTGTGAGAGAATCCGGCATTGAAGAGAATCGTGGCGGCGTCGCGGTCGGGGAGCTGATATCCCGTCTGTCTGATATAGTCACGAACGTCTCTCGACTTGATGATACTGGAAACATCCATGGAGATGGCTCCTTTCACTTCTTGTATTCTTCGGGTTCTGTCCCGAAGATATCTGCCAGAGCCTTTTTGAGCTCCGCGGCTTTCTCGTTCGGGCAGTATGCGGCGTAGTATTTCTCACCGTACGAGTAGACGAACTCGGTGATGTTCTTCTTGGGCTTCGTTTTATCGCGTGCGGCGGTATCCACCAGCATTTGCCATTTAAGGTAGTCGCAGCGTACCCTCTCGCCGAGTTCGTTTTCGATGAGCTGTGAGAGCTTTATCTCGCGGTCGATGAGCGCCTGAACAAGCGCAATGTCGTGCGGGACTTTCGCAACGTGAATGGTAGAGGTGCGCTCACCACCGGCGGCGATTTCCTCCACTGTCTTGGGCGCGTAGCTCGACAGCACACGAAGGACAAGCCTGTATCGACCATCTGCTTCGTTTGTGTTCAGCGTCGCAGACACGGGGCCAATATCCTCGATTTCGAGCATGAGTCCGGTGTAGGTGCCGGCAGCTTTCATGCGCTCAATTTCCACCTTTGCAACGCGGAGAACGCCAGCGTCGTTCAGTTCATAATGGAGCTCTTCTTCCGTAATCGGCAATGTTCTTCCCGTAGTGTACATAGTGTATCTCCTTAAACTTTCTACCACTATGATACATGACCGCGGCGGCAGTGTCAACTTGAGAGCGCCTGTTTTGGAGCCTGAAGTGCAGCAGTACAAAATAATAGGCCGAAACCAGAAGATGCCCAAAAGGCAAATCTAATAGTATGCCTCAGAATCTCCCCAACTATACACGAGAGGGGATACGGAAATGCAATAGCAACAGAAAAGCACAAGAAGAGCGGGCGAGGGGCTCCCGAGACAGCCTGAAGGAGTATTTTGCCTTCGACACACCATGCGTAAAACTGACGAAAGCAAAGGCTGGAAGATTCGTCAGTTATAGAAACCAGAAGACGAAAGAAAAGCCGCTCTTCGGCGGGATACCGCCTGCCACATACCACTTCTCAGTCCAAATGTCTCGCAACAGGGGATACGAGATTGCAGCAGAAATAGAAAAAGAAGGGGCTGGCATCCCAAACGGACACCAGCTCCTTTTCACTATGTGTTTTTCAGATGCAGAATGCGGCATAGAGGGGAACGATTTTCTTGTTGCCATCGCAGCCGAAGTTTTTGGCAGAGAGCTTGATAGCGTAGGCCGGCTTGTAGGTATCCATATAGACCTTTAAGCTCTTGGCCTTGGTGTTGTCGGCGGATTTGACCTCGACGGGAATGAGCTGCCCATCGTGCTGGATGACGAAGTCTATTTCAGCCCCGCGCTCCGACTCCCAGTAGTAGGTACGGTAGCCGTTGATGGAGAGCT